>Ga0209495_1000609_pt1 | contig 27147 bp, 30 predicted proteins | sample EN1Hudsemesocosm_FD_184629 | JGI IMG/M metagenome (GOLD analysis project Ga0209495, IMG submission 184629) | Methane-oxidizing microbial communities from mesocosms in the Hudson Canyon - EN1E Hudson Canyon (SPAdes) (version 2) | ecosystem: Environmental > Aquatic > Marine > Cold seeps | place... | reverse complement strand
TAACGGCCATCATTCGTAGTTCACGATTTGCTTTCTGTAATTGTTGACGCATATCAGCAATTCGCTCCATTGCCCGTAACTTGGCATTGAGAACAACCGCTTCTACTGGTTTGGTTAAATAATCATCACCGCCCGCATCAATAGCGCGAACAATATCTTTTGACTCTGTCATAGCAGATAGAAAAACAATCGGCACCCAGTCCTGTTCTTGCTCACAAAGTACTCTGATTTCTTTCGCTGCTTCTATGCCATCCATAACAGGCATAATCATATCCATCAACACTAAGTCAGGACGTTCATGACTAAATTGTTCCACCGCCTCTTGACCATTTTTCACAATCACAATTTCATGCCCAGCCTCTTCGATATAGGCACGAATTAAAATTTGATTGGTTTTTGAATCTTCAGCTAATAGAACTTTCATGAGATCTCAGTCACATAAACATAAGAAATTATATGATACAGCTTATTTCTTCTTTGCACGAGGGTGTGCGGAGTCATATACTTTTGCAAGATGCTGGAAATCAACATGGGTATATATTTGAGTTGTTGAAATATCTGCATGACCAAGTAGCTCTTGTACCGCTCTCAGATCTCCGCTAGCTTCCAACATATGTGAAGCAAAGGCATGACGTAAACGATGAGGGTAAACTTTGTCTGAGATCCCTTGCTTTTTCCCCCAGTGGCTCAAGCGTTTTTGAATAGAACGAACACCAAGCCTATTGCCCTGTTGAGTAATAAATAAAGCAGTTTGTTCGAAAAAACTAAGGTCGTCACGCTTACTTAACCATCTTTTTAAAGCATTAAGTGCCTGTAAACCTACTGGTACAACACGACTTTTATTACCTTTACCGGTGACATAAACCAAGTGGTCACCAAAATCGACATCACGAATATTTAGGCTCGCTAGCTCTGCCAAACGTAAGCCTGATGAATAAAACAGTTCCATCATGGCGTGATCTCGACATGCAATCATTGTATCCGGAGTTGCTCCGTCTAATAGACCGCTCATTTGATCAACATCAAGTGTTGCAGGAAGTCTCTTTTCCACTTTGGGAGCTTGTACCGCTTGAGCAGGGTTATTATCAGCCAAGTCTTCCCGTATCAAGAAACGATACAAACTACGTATAGCCGATAAAAGCCGCTGGATTGAACGTCCAGCTAGCCCACCTCTATGAAGTTGAGCAATGAATTGTCGAATATGACTACTTTTTATAGATCGCCAGCTTTGCAGCTCTTTGTCATCACAAAAATAAAGGAGTTGTTTGAGGTCTCGCTGATAATTACTGACCGTATGCGAAGACAACCGTTTTTCCTGAGCTAAATAGCACAGAAAAGAATCAACATCTGTATGTAGATTACTTGCCGTAATCATGGTGAGGTCTTAGTAAACGCATTGTTATTTCACCAAGAAAACTTAAATAATCTGTTGCCATATCGGCATGAAAACGCTCTTCATCATAACTCGCAATGGCTAATAAGCCAGCACAAGGCTGATGCCCTAATGGTAAACATGCCACTGATTGAACTTTTTCTGCTTTATTGGCAAATAAGAGTTCTTTTTGGGCCATGGTTAAGCGGCCACAAACAGGCTTTTGTTTTGATAGTAACTTATCAAATATACGCAAATTATCAGCGTCTGCATGTTGTGGAACGATATTTTCGCCAGTCTCTGGTAACGTCGGTACAACATCTCCCGCATAGAACCAGCGAAGAGCCACTTCATCAGCCTTAAATTCATGTTTAAGCTCTTTCATCAACATCGGCAAGAGAGTACCAAAAGAAGGGGCGTCCATTAAGCGTAAACAAAGTTGATGAACTCTTGTTTGCAGTGCTGTGTTTTGGCGTGCATTTTCAATCAACATATTTAATTGTTGATGTAACTGATTATTTTTAGATTGCAAACGCTCACTCTGACGCTGGGCTAAAGAAATAATGCCTTCAGGAGCATCTCCAAGATGAAGTGCATCCAAAGTGCCAGGATGCTCCACAAAGAAATCTTTATGTTGCTCTAAATAACTTTTGACCTGTTCTGCCGTTAATAATTGTTGAGTATCGCCCACGCAATTTCTCCATCAAATACTTGTGTTGCTGGTCCTGTCATCCATACAGAATCATCATTACCAGCCCAAACTATTGCTAAATCACCACCAGGTAATGTTACCTTTACCTCATTAGCTAATAAACCCTGTTGTATGCCCACTACAACTGCTGCACATGCACCAGTGCCACACGCTTCAGTTTCGCCTGCCCCACGTTCAAACACACGCAAGTTAATCTCTTTTGGACTAACGATTTCCATAAACCCAACATTAACACGCTGTGGAAATTGGCTATGACTTTCAATAGCAGGTCCCAATGTTTCAACAGCAGCAGTATTAATATCATCCACCAGCAATACGGCATGCGGGTTACCCATTGAAACAGCACCTATGGTGATAAGCTGTTCATTTGGTAATGTCATTTCATAGCTGTTTGCTTGTTGTGAAGCTATAAAAGGTATCTCTGCCGGAATTAAACGTGGCGCCCCCATATCAACAGTTACATTACCATCTTCTTGTAAGCTAGGATAAATCACCCCTGACGCCGTTTCAACAGCAATGGTATCTTTGTCAGTTAATTGTTTATCACGTACAAACCTAGCAAAGCAGCGAGCACCATTTCCACATTGAGCCACTTCACTGCCATCGGCATTAAAAATACGATAACGGAAATCAACATTCTCTTGTTTTGATGTTTCAACCAATAATAATTGGTCGCAGCCAATGCCTCTGCGCCTATCCGCTAAGAATTTAACTTGAGATTCTGTTAACTCAAGTGTCTGATTAATGGCATCGACAACAATAAAGTCATTACCAAGTCCGTGCATTTTGCTAAATTTCAACATAAGAATTTACTCTGGCAGTAGATGTTCACCAGCATAGAGTGACTCAATACTTTCTCGCTCACGTACAAGGTGAATCGTGTCACCATCAACCATTATTTCAGCCGTTCGGGGACGAGAGTTATAGTTTGAGCTCATCGTGAACCCATAAGCCCCTGCACTACGAATCGCTAACAAGTCACCGGCTTCAATCGCCAGAGCCCTATCTTTACCTAAGAAATCACCGGTTTCACAAATAGGTCCAACAATATCGTATTGCTGTGTAGCTACTTTACTTTTTTCAATAATAGGCTGAATTTTTTGCCATGATTGATATAAAGCAGGGCGTAATAAATCATTCATCGCAGCATCAACAATTGCAAAATGGCGATCTTCAGTCGGCTTTAGATATTCAACCTTGGTTACTAAAATTCCTGCATTGCCTGCAATTGCACGGCCGGGTTCTAGTAATATTTCTAAATCACGCCCTTCTAATAATGTGCGTAAGGCTGCTGAATATTCTGCAGGACTAGGCGGTGTCTCATCCTGATAGGTAATACCTAAGCCACCTCCAATATCAAGATGAGATAACTGTATTCCTTTCTCAGCCAATGAATCTATTAAGCTTAGAACACGCGCCAAAGCATCGACAAAAGGAGAAATAGTGGTCAGCTGTGAGCCAATGTGGCAATCAATCCCGACCACCTCTAGATTTTCCATTGCATAAGCTTGCTGATAGACCTCTTCAGCTAACTCGATCGCAATACCAAATTTATTTTCTTTCAATCCTGTTGAAATATATGGATGTGTTTGTGCATCAACATCTGGGTTAACGCGAATCGAAATAGGTGCCCGCATTCCTAAATCACCGGCAACATCATTAATGCGTGATAATTCTGCTCTTGATTCAACATTAAAACAGCGAATACCTTGCTGTAAGGCATATTGAATTTCCGCAACGGTTTTACCTACGCCAGAAAAAATACTCCGATCTGCTCGTCCGCCAGCGGCTAAAACGCGCGCCAATTCACCTGCCGAAACAATATCAAAACCAGAACCTAATCGAGCCAACACATTTAAAACAGCAAGGTTAGAATTTGCTTTTACTGCATAACATACAGAATGCGCACAACCTTCAAAAGCACTATCAAATGCATGCCAATGTCGCTCTATGGTTGCCCTAGAATAAATATACGTTGGCGTGCCAAATTGCTCAACAATCGTCGACACAGCAACATTTTCGGCATTTAACTTGCCATTTTCATACTGAAAGTGATCCATTTAAAACTAACCTATCCAATTTATTAAAGCGCTACCTTCCGGTAAATATAAATCACCTTTTTGACCACATGCCGCTAATATTGACAGTGCCGCACAGGCTATTAGTAACTGTTTCCATTTCCCCATTTTTTGCATAATTATTCTCTCTCTAATATCTTCATTTTATGCAGTATATACGGGAACTACATCACATGCTTTAACTTGCAAACTAGAATTTATCTTTCAACTTCCATAAGATAAGCAATTATTCAGATGTTTATTAAAGATAATATTGTGCGAGGTCGCAGCTGCAAATATGGAAACACCAATTAGGCTCAGTGGTTTAGCAAGACGTTTTATTAGTGATGGCTTGCTAAGTGAAGAAGATGCTCAAGCCGCACAACAAAAATCCAAAGAAGCCAATCAAACGCTTGTAAGTTATCTAGTTAATCAGAAAATTCTTGGCAGCAAAGAAATTGCTGCCTCAGCATCACAAGAATTTGGTGTGCCACTTTTTGATTTAAACACCATGAATATGGACTTAGCAGCAACAAGTCTTATCGACGAAAAGCTCATCCGCCAACATAATGCTTTACCGTTATATCAGCATGGTAGTCGACTTTATGTCGCTATCTCTGATCCTACAAATCTACAGGCTTTAGATGCATTCCAATTTAATACGAGCTTAGCGACGCAAGCAATCCTCGTCGATGAGGCTCAATTGTCAGCAACAATTGATAGTGCTTTAGATGATAGCAATAACCAAATGGATGAGTTTGCTGATGACGATTTTGATGATCTCGAAATGGGCCCCGATGAGGTTGCCCAAGATGACAATACCAATGGAAGCGATGCTGACGAAACTCCAATTGTTCGTTTTATTCAAAGTATTTTAACTACAGCTATTAAAGCTGGGGCCTCAGATATTCATTTTGAACCTTATGAAAAAGTCTACCGTGTTCGAACTCGTGTCGATGGCATGTTGCATGAAGTTAAAACGGCACCGATTTCAACCGCTGGTCGCATATCTGCACGGTTGAAAGTTTTATCTCGTCTTAATATCGCAGAACGTCGTGTTCCTCAAGATGGTCGAATGCGCCTCAAATTATCAAAAACAAAAACCATCGATTTTCGTGTCAATACTTGTCCAACATTATTCGGTGAAAAGATCGTATTACGTATTCTTGACCCGACTAGTGCACAATTGGGTATCGACGTACTCGGCTATGAGGAAGATCAAAAGAAAATCTTTATGGAGATCATGCATCAACCTTATGGCATGGTGCTAGTTACAGGTCCCACAGGTAGTGGTAAAACCGTTTCTCTCTATACGGCTTTGAACATTCTTAATACTGATGATAGAAATATCTCTACCGCTGAAGATCCAGCTGAAATTAGTTTAGCGGGAATTAATCAAGTTAATGTTAACCCGACAGTTGGCCTGACATTTTCAGCGGCATTAAAAGCCTTTCTTCGCCAAGATCCTGATATCATCATGGTCGGTGAGATTCGTGATTTAGAAACAGCTGAAATCTCAATTAAAGCGGCACAGACAGGTCATATGGTATTTTCCACACTTCATACCAATGATGCCCCACAAACATTAACCCGTTTAGCTAATATGGGCGTACCACCATTTAACATTGCATCTGCTGTATCACTTATTATTGCTCAACGGCTAGGTCGCCGTTTGTGTGGTAACTGCAAAACAACCGAAGAAATTCCTGCTGAGACATTATTAGAAGAAGGTTTTAAGCAACAACAAATTGATACTGGTCTGACCATTTATAAACCGGTCGGCTGTGATAGCTGTACATTGGGCTATAAAGGTCGAGTCGGTATCTATCAAGTAATGCCTATTTCAGAGGCCATGGGGCGTATTATTATGGATGGCGGTAATTCAATGGAATTAGGTGACCAAGCTAAAAAAGAAGGTATTGCGGATCTAAGAGAATCTGGTCTCAAAAAAGTCGCTTCTGGGCTAACAAGCCTCGAAGAGCTTAACCGTGTAATCAAGGAGTAAAAGATGGCACAGGCAAAAAAACAAAAGTTAGATCCTATTTTCCTATGGCAAGGAACAGATAAAACGGGCAAACGGGCTAAAGGTCAAATGTCTGCTGCGAATGTCAATATAGCAAAAGCATTACTCCGTCGTCAGGGAATAATCCCGCTCAAGGTTAAAAAGAAACCGAAAGATTTATTTGCAGCAAAAAAACCGCCTATCAAACCATCTGATATTGCGGTATTTAGTCGTATGTTAGCGACGATGATGTCGTCTGGTGTGCCATTAATGCAATCGATGCAAATTATTGGTGAAGGCCATGAAAATGCCAGCATGCAAGATATGATCTTGACTATTAAGGCAGATGTAGAATCAGGTACAAGCTTAGCCGAATCACTGGGTAAATTCCCTTATCATTTTGATGATCTGTTTGTGAACTTAGTCAATGCCGGCGAGCAATCAGGTACATTAGAAGCTCTGCTTCATGAAATTGCCATTTATAAAGAAAAAACGGAAGCGCTAAAAGCTAAAATTAGAAAAGCATTGGTGTATCCAATCTCGATCCTAGTTGTTGCCTTTATCGTGACCGCCATCTTAATGATTTTTGTAATCCCTCAATTTGAATCATTATTTACTGGCTTCGGTGCAGAATTACCAGGCTTAACTCAAATGGTAATTAATTTGTCACAATTCTTCCAAGAATGGTGGTGGCTGATCTTTGGCTCTATCATCGGTACTGTTTACGGTATTATGGAAGCGAAAAAGCGCTCACGAAAAGTACAACACTTTTTTGATCGCATGCTGTTAAAAGTACCTGTTATCGGCATTATTATGGAAAAAGGTGCTATTGCACGATTTGCACGTACCTTCGCCACCATGTTTAAAGCGGGTGTTCCATTAGTTGAAGCGATGGTATCAGTTGCTGGTGCCACCGGTAATGTCGTCTATAGTGAAGGCACGATGGTAATGCGTGATGAAGTATCTACCGGTACACAATTAAACATTGCCATGAGAAATAGTGAATTATTCCCTAATATGGTTATCCAGATGGTGGCGATTGGTGAGGAATCAGGCGCTCTTGATACCATGCTCGCTAAAGTCGCTGATTTCTATGAACAAGAAGTTGATGATGCTGTGGATAATATGACAGCCTTAATGGAGCCTATGATTATGGCCTTTTTAGGTATTGTTATTGGTACGCTTGTTATTGCCATGTACTTGCCTATCTTTAAACTTGGAGCAGTTGTAGGCTAATCCAATGACACTATTTTCATTACTTCAGAGCTCGCCTATATTATTCATCTGCCTAGCGATAGCTTTAGGCCTTCTAGTCGGTAGTTTTTTAAACGTTGTCATCTACCGTTTACCCGTGATGATGGAACGAGAATGGCGAGCTCAATGTGATGAGCTCAATGATAATGAATCCACAGAAAATGAACCCTTCACACTCAGTGTGCCAAGATCACGTTGTCAGCATTGTAATCATGCCATATCAGCTATAGAAAACGTCCCTATCGTTAGTTATCTATTACTCGGTGGAAAATGCAAACAATGTAAAGCTGGAATTTCAATTCGATATCCTCTTATTGAAGCCCTAACAGGCGTGCTTTCCGGCATTATTGCTTGGCAATTTGGTTTTGATTGGGCTTGTTTAGGTGCACTTTTATTAACTTGGGCACTGATTGCCTTAACTTTTATTGATGTTGATCATCAATTATTACCCGATAGTATTACTTTGCCATTATTGTGGTTAGGCATTACATTTAACCTCTTCACAACTTATACCGATTTACACGCTAGTGTTGTGGGTGCTTTAGCAGGCTATTTATCTCTCTGGCTTGTCTTTCACCTCTTTAAATTAGTCACTGGTAAGGATGGTATGGGTTATGGCGATTTCAAGCTTCTGGCAGCACTGGGGGCATGGCTGGGCTGGGCTTTATTACCCTCCATAATATTACTGTCCTCTTTAGTCGGTGCTTTCATTGGTATCAGTCTCATTATTTTGCGTCAGCATCAACGCGATATCCCCATTCCTTTTGGCCCTTATTTAGCTGCTGCGGGTTGGATAGCCTTAGTCTGGGGCAATGACATCAATACAGCCTACCTTGGCTGGATAACTAGTTAGTTCAAAAATTTTAATGCTGAAGATAGGTCTGACAGGCGGTATTGCCAGTGGCAAATCAACCATTTGTCGCTTATTTTCTAAGTATGATGTACCCATTATTGATGCAGATATTATTGCTAGGCAATTAGTCGAGCCTGACCAAATAGCTTTCCATGAAATCGTACATGCGTTTGGACCTGACATTGTCCGATCAGATGGCACGCTTGATCGATCTGCACTACGACAACTTATTTTTTCTAATCCTGTAGAAAAAACACAATTAGAAGCTATTCTTCATCCTATGATTAGCCAACGATTACAACAGCAAAGTGATGCGCTAGATACTCCTTATTGCATCCTTGCTATTCCACTTCTCATTGAAAGCAAATTACAACAATCTGTTGACCGCATATTAGTAATTGATATTTCTATTGAGCTACAATTAGAACGCTTATGCCAACGAGACAAACTCTCTCCAATTGACGCTCAATTAATGATTAATAGTCAGTGTAGTCGTGAGCAAAGGCTCTCATTTGCTGACGATATTATAACTAATAATCGCTCTTTTAATGATCTTGAAAAAATTATCTTTAACTTAAACCAAAAATACCGTAAATTAGCCCATTCGATATCTCCTGCTTGCCAGCATGCTGATAGTCATGGACAATAAACCCCTTTATAGTAAGTTATTTCAAATCGACTGTGCCTAACAATATTATTTACGAACAACCGCTCAACGAGCGTATACGCACCTTTCTTCGGCTTGAGTTCTTATTTAAGAATGTTGATATGGCTTTAAAGAGCGATGCTGAAATACAAAGTCGTGATGCCATTAATGGTTTACTGAGTATTTTGTCGGTCTTTGATCGCAGCGATCTCAAACAAGAGATTATTAAAGAGCTTGAGCGACTTGTTGCAACACTATCTGCATTAGAAAACAGCCCTGGCGTCGACAAGCAAGCACTTGATGCTTTATTAACAGAGTTAGACAGCATCATTGATTCGCTTCACTTGAAAAAATCCGCAATCGGCCAAGATCTACGTGAGAATGATTTCCTCTATAGTATTCGTCAGCGATCAAGTATTCCTGGTGGGACTTGTGACTTTGATCTTCCTGCCTATCACTACTGGCTAGAACACACATCTAATGAACAACAAAAGCAACAGCTTTTAGAGTGGTTTAAACAATTTTCTAATGCTCGCTCAGCAATCGATATGACTTTAAAACTTATTCGTGGCAGTACTGGCTTTTCAAAGCAGACTGCATCAGCAGGTTTTTATCAGCATAGTTTAGATAACAATCAATCTAATCAGCTAATTCGTATCAAAGTGCCTGAAGATGCATCTTATTTCCCTGAAATAAGTGGCGGAAAACACCGCTTCACCGTCCGCTTTATGCAGTTTGATATTAAGCAGCGCCCTCAACAAGTCAGTGAAGATATTGATTTTTCACTATGCTGTTGTGCAATGTAAATGGTTACAATAGTTCGTTGCCCGCAATGTGATAAAGAAGTTCCATGGCTAGATGATCAACAATGGAAACCTTTCTGTAGTGAGCGCTGCAAATTGATTGATCTAGGGGAATGGGCAAGTGAAGGCCACCGCATTACAGGTGCATCAAGCCAAATAGACTCTCTTGATATTGATGAATATAATCCCTCGGATTATCACTAACAGCCAAGTTTAACTAGGCATCGCCTGCAGTCAAAATACCCTGCTGCTGAGAAAAAGAAATCATCTTATCTAGCGGTATTAATGCTTTTTGGCGCACGGCTTCATCCACTTCGATAGTATTTGTTCCATCTCGCAAGGCTTCATATAAGTTCACCAATGTATTCATTGCCATCCAAGGACAATGTGCACAACTCTTACATGTTGCACTTTTGCCGCCTGTTGGTGCAGGAATAAGCCTCTTATCTGGCACGGTTTGACTCATTTTATAGAACAAACCATGGTCTGTAGCGATAATGAGTGTATCTGCTGTCGACTTCTTACCCGCAGCAATAATTTGTTTCGTAGAGCCAACAAAGTCCGCTTTAGCAATCACTGACTCAGGTGATTCTGGATGAACTAATACTTCTGCTTGCGGATATTTTTTCATCAATTCTTCAAGCTCATAAAGCTTAAATTCATCATGCACAACACAGTTACCCTGCCACATAATCATGTCAGCGCCTGTTTTATTCTTAATATATTGCCCCAAATGCCGATCAGGCCCCCAGACAATTTTTTTGCCTTCAGCCATTAAGTGTTCAACAATCTGAATCGCATTACTTGATGTCACAATCCAGTCTGCACGAGCTTTGACTTCTACACTAGTATTGGCATAAACAACCACTTCACGCTCAGGATATTGATCGCAAAACTGGCTAAATTCCTCAATGGGACAACCTAGGTCGAGTGAACATTCGGCTTCTAGTGTTGGCATAATGACTGTTTTTTCTGGGCTAAGAATCTTAGACGTTTCCCCCATAAAACGAACACCTGCAATAACTAAAGTGCTTGCACTATGCTGTGCACCAAAGTTTGCCATATCAAGTGAATCAGAGACATAACCACCTGTTTGTTCAGCTAATGCTTGCAACTCATCATCGACGTAATAATGGGCAATAAGTACCGCATTCTTTTCTACTAAGAGTGCTTTTATTTTACTAATATAAGCTGCTTTATCAGCTTCGGTGAGCCATGGACTTGGCACAACATCATCAATCAACTGATCGATACCGGCTTGTAACTTCTGTGGAATTTTTTCAGCTAAACTCATGTCATTCACTCTTGTCTTAAAGCATTGATAATCGCTACATTGGCAGCGGGAAAGTCATCATCAATTAAATCTGTAATACTGCACCATCGCAGAGTCTGACCTTCATGACCTTGTGGAGTTCCAGTAAACTCACTGACTATCCACACATCTAATATTACGGATTGTTCACTATAATCATGGGCTATTTTTATCAGAGGCTTTGCGGTCAAAACCGTCACAGCTAACTCTTCTTGAATTTCTCGTACTAAAGCATCGAATACAGATTCACCTGCTTCGACTTTGCCACCAGGAAACTCCCACAAGCCACCTTGATGTTGATGAAGCTGGCGTAGCGCTAGTAATACTTCTTGTTCAGAATTAACAATAACGGCAACCGCTACATGAATAGAACTAGTCACTCTTTAATGTTATCGACCAAGACATATACAGCACCACAATAAGGGCAAGCGACTTCGCCTTTTGCCTTTACATCTAAATAGACTTTAGGGTGTGCATCCCAATGGCTCATTCCCGGCATTGGACAACTTAACGGTAAATCAGAGGAGTGAATCTCATAACGTTGTTGTGCACATGATGTTTGTTCACTCATTCTAAATCTCCAATCTACCGTTTAGTCAGTCTATGTTTTTTATTCTGAACTCGTTTCAGCAATAACAGGTGCTTTACGTAAACGAATATTCAGCTCTTTCAATTGAGGTTCACTTACAGCACTTGGTGCTGAAGTTAATAAACAACTTGCTGATTGTGTTTTAGGGAAAGCCATTACATCACGAATAGAAGCTGAACCCGTCATTAACATCGCTAAGCGATCTAAACCGAAGGCCAAACCACCATGAGGAGGACAACCGAATTTTAGCGCCTCTAATAAGAAGCCAAACTTATCATCTGCTTCTTCTTTAGAAATACCTAATAATTCAAATACCTTACTTTGTACATCTGCTTGGTGAATACGCATTGAACCACCACCTAACTCCGTACCATTTAATACCATATCGTAGGCACGAGATAGGCATTTACCAGGATCTGTTTCGAGCAAGTCAACATCAGACTCACGCGGTGCAGTGAATGGGTGATGTAATGCAGTCCAGCGATCAGACTTCTCATCCCACTCAAACATTGGGAAAGCAACAACCCATAATGGCTGCCAGCCATGTTTAACTAAATCTAAATCATGACCAACTTTAACGCGTAATGCGCCTATCGCTTCATTAACAATATTAGCGTTATCAGCACCAAAGAAGACTAAGTCTCCTGTTTGTGCTTCTGTGCGTTTCATGATCGCATCAACAACATCATCAGGTAAGAATTTTAAGATTGGTGATTGCAAACCTTCACGGCCAGCATCAAGATCATTCACTTTAATATAAGCTAGACCTTTTGCACCGTAAATACTGACATATTTAGTGTAATCATCAATTTGCTTACGACTTAAACTTACACCGCCTGGTACACGTAAAGCGGCAACACGACCTTTTTCATCATTTGCTGGACCAGAGAACACTTTGAAATCAACTTTTTTCATTAAGTCACTAATTTCAACTAGCTCAAGATCAATTCGTAAATCAGGTTTATCGCTACCATAACGTGCCATTGCTTCGGCATAGGTCATGCGAGGAAATGGGTTTGGTAGCGGTTGCTCTAAAACATTGGCAAACAAACTACGAATCATTTCTTCCATCATGTTCATCAAATCTTCTTCTTCAACAAAAGAAGTTTCAATATCAACTTGAGTAAATTCTGGTTGGCGATCTGCACGCAAATCTTCATCGCGGAAACAACGAACAATTTGGTAATAACGATCCATACCCGATACCATTAACAATTGTTTAAACAATTGTGGTGATTGAGGTAAAGCAAAGAAATCACCAGCATGAGTTCGACTTGGCACTAAATAATCACGGGCACCTTCTGGTGTCGCTTTCGTTAAGATTGGTGTTTCAATATCAAGAAAACCATTGTCATCTAAATAACGGCGTAATTGAGTAGTAATTTTTGAACGGAAACGCATTTTCTGCTGCATTTCAGGACGACGTAAATCGATATAACGATGACGTAGGCGTACATCTTCACTGACCTCCGCTTGCTCTGTTAGTGGAAATGGCGGCGTTTCAGAACTATTAAGAATCTCAACTCGTTTCGCAACAATTTCAATCTTACCGCTGCTTAAACCGGCATTGTCACTACCTTCTGGGCGTAAGCGTACTTCACCTTCAATTTGCAAAACATATTCACTACGAACACGTTCGGCAATCTCAAAGCTTTCAGCATCTTCAGGATTACATACAATCTGAACCAAACCTTCACGGTCGCGAAGATCAATAAAGATAACCCCACCATGATCACGACGACGGTGCATCCAACCTGCAACCGTGACTGTTTGACCATCTAATGTTTCGTTTACATCGCCGCAATAATGGCTACGCATAATTCTTCCCAGTTTTTCTAAATTATTAAGTTATGTTGCACCGTTTAAATGCAACGCTTTGTTATTCCTTGTTTGCAGTCTTATCCGCAAGCAATTTATCTTTTCCCCAAGGTGGTACAACAACCCCCATTGAGATAATCATTTTTAAGCCATCTTCTACTGACATTTCCAACTCAGTCACATCTTCAGCAGGTACCATTAAAACAAAGCCTGATGTTGGATTAGGTGTCGTTGGTATAAAGACACTAATCACTTTTGCATCTGTTTTATCCTGAACTTCACCAAGATCATCGGATGTCATAAAGGCAAAGCTCCACACACCTTTGCGAGGATATTCCAGTAGTAAAACCTTACTAAACGACTTAGCATCCGTCGCCAGTACTGCTTCCATAATTTGTTTAATTCCCGCATACAAACTTCTTACTAAAGGAATTCTTGCTAGCAGGCTTTCCCATGCAGCAACAATCCGCTTGCCAAGAAAGTTAGCAACCACCATTCCTGTCGCGAGGACGAGTACCACAGCTAAAACAACACCTAAACCAGGAATATGAATGCCTAGCAATATATCAGGCTGATAATCTTGCGGCAGCAGCAATAATGTTCGATCTAAAAAAGAAACTATCGCGCGCACCACTAGAAAGGTAATACCTAATGGCATCCAAACTAATAATCCAGCAATAAGATATTTTTTCATTTAATATTAAACCTTAATGACAGCCACAGCTGGTGCCGCATTCCGCGGCTTTAAGCTTTTTTTCAGACGAATCCGAGCCACCATCAGCGATATTGCGTTTATTACCACTTTTAAAATCAGTTTCATACCAACCATCACCTTTCAATCGAAAGCCTGCTGCTGATACTAATTTTCTTAATGTCGCTTCGTCACAAGCGGGACAATGAACTAAAGGTTCATCACTCATTTTTTGTAATGCTTCGAACTCATGTTCACAGGCATCACATCGATATTCATATAATGGCATTAATGCTCTTCTCTCTTTATTTTTACAGCTGCAACTTCTTTGGTCGCATGCTTTAAATATTCTATAACCGGGCAATTATACCGAAAAATGTTCATCTCGGCTTTTTGACTTTTCCTTGACTCGTCATAATCAGCTAAACTCTGCTAATGAAAGATCATCATGACTGGAAAGCAATCCGTAGCCTTTTGCCCTATTTATGGGAGTTTAAAGGACGCGTAGCCATAGCATTGGGCTTACTTACTCTCGCAAAAGTAGCTAATGTAGGGATACCACTTGCGCTAAAAGGAGCGGTAGATGCGCTCGATCCACAACAACAAGACATAATATATTTACCTATCGCAATGCTGCTCACATACGGTTTATTGCGCTTAGCAAGTAGTTTATTCAGTGAATTACGTGATGCCTTGTTTGCTAAAGTCATTTTTAATTCTGTAAGACGTATTGCCGGTGCAATTTTCAAACATTTGCATAATCTATCACTTCGTTTTCATCTGCAACGTCAAACAGGTGGTATTTCACGAGATATCGAACGAGGCTCCCGCGGCATTAGTTTTTTATTGAATTTCATGATTTTCAATATTCTGCCAACATTAGTAGAAATTGCCTTAGTCACCGTTATTTTACTGTCCCAATATGACAGTATTTTTGCAATCATTACTACAAGTACTATTCTCTTATATATCGCCTATACACTTGTTATCACCGAATGGCGTATGCGTTTTCGCCGTGTAATGAATGATATGGATTCCAAAGCTAACAACCAAGCTATTGATAGTTTATTGAATTATGAAACTGTTAAATATTTTAATAATGAAGACTATGAATTAAACCGTTATGACGAAACTCTCTCTTCATGGGAAAAGTCGGCAATCAAAAACCAAACATCGCTTTCCCTGCTCAATATTGGTCAAGGTGCGATTATCGCAACAGGGCTAACGATATTAATGTTGCTCGCAGGACAGGGGGTTGTTGATGGTGAGCTAACATTAGGTGATCTTGTTTTAATTAATGCTTTTTTACTACAACTCTACTTACCTCTAGGCTTCCTTGGATTTGTTTATCGTGAAATCCGTCACTCCCTTGCAGATATGGAGAGAATGTTTAGCTTGCTAGAACAATCTCAGGAAACAATCGATAAACCTGATGCTCAGCCCTTAGCTATAAAACAAGGTGAAATTCGTTTTAATCACGTTGACTTCCATTATGATTCAAACCGAAAAATCCTCCATAACATCGACTTCACTATTGAAGCTGGCAAGAAGGTAGCTATTGTAGGATCTAGTGGTTCAGGGAAATCAACACTTGTTCGTTTGTTATTCCGTTTCTACGACCTCAATGCAGGAACCATCACCATTGATGATGTGAACATTCATGATGTTCAACAACATAGTTTAAGACAAGCTATTGGGGTTGTTCCTCAGGACACCGTGCTATTTAATAATACTATTTATCATAATATCTTATACGGTAAGCCTAGCGCCGATCAGGCTGCTGTTATTGAAGCTGCCAAACAAGCTCATATTCACGACTTCATTCAAAAACTGCCTGATGGTTATGGCACATTAGTAGGTGAACGCGGCCTAAAATTGTCCGGCGGAGAGAAACAACGTGTCGCTATCGCCCGCACTTTATTAAAGAACCCTAATATTCTAATATTCGATGAAGCAACTTCAGCTTTGGACAGCCATTCGGAAAAAGCCATAAACAAAGAGCTTCAGACAATTAGTCAAAATAAAACAACATTAGTTATTGCTCATCGCTTATCAACTATTATTGATGCTGATACTATTCTTGTATTAGATCACGGTAATATTATTGAACGCGGCACTCATCATCAATTACTTGGCCAAAATGGGCACTATGCAGCCATGTGGGCATTACAGCAATCTGAAGGATCACTTCATGTATAAAGTACTATTTTTTATTTCAACAATGTTACTTTCATCTCTGTCTTTTGCAGACTGGAAGGTTGAAACATTTACACATTCATCAACTAATACTGAAACTCACTCGGCAATGGTTAGAAATGAGGATGGCTTTGAATTAGCAATTTTTAAATCGGGCAAAGGAGTTGTATGGATGGACTTCAGCCTATCAGATTATGGTTTTGATGAGCTTTCTCAGAATGAACTCCCCCTCTTTCAAATAGACAATAAGAAACCAGTTCAAATGATCCGTGGTTTTGTAGCTACGATTGTGCCAGAAGACGAAGGAATCAATGCCATTGTTTTTACTGACTCAGAAACTATCTCAACCGATAAAGACTTCAGTGTTAACCATATTGTTACAGAGCGATTACCTGAACGTGTGATATGTCCTATTTTCCAAGGAGAGTCACGTCCACACTTGGGTACACTCGAGGCGCTATCAAATGGACAACAAATTACGTTCAACTATACCCTGCTTGATGGTACAAAAGGTAAAACGCAATTTAGCTTAAATGGCGCAAAAGAAGCACTCAATAAAACTATTTTTAAGTGATTTGACACATTTATCACTGCTTTTTTGGACTTTAATCCTAATAGCAAGGTAGTATGTATCCCCGAACACGGACATAACCGTTATTCATAAGTGTACAAAAGATACACAACAATCTGTTCAGTTTCAGTTCAGCTTGCCTATGGCAATCTTTAGCTGTGACTAGGGCAAATAACTTAAATATTGAGAGGCAATACAATGAAATACGCTAAATCACTTATTGGTGCAGTATTAGGTGCATCAGTTCTTTTATCATCAGCGGTTATGGCTGAAAACCACGTAGTAACAGCAGCAGTTACAGCATTCAAACCAATGGTTATTAAAATCGCACCTGGTGATACTGTTTCTTGGGAAAATATGAACGGTCATATCTCAAACACTATTTTCACAAACAAAGATCAAAGTAAAACTGAATACATTCCAGCAGGTGCTGAAGGTTGGACATCTGATATGGGTGAAAACTTCACAACAAACCCACTAACAGTTGAAGGTGTTTACCTTTACAAATGTGACCCTCACTGGGGTGCAGGTATGGGTGGTGTTATCATCGTTGGTACTCCAACTAACCTAGATGATATTGAAGCAACAAAACCTAAAGGTGCTTTAAAACGTTTAGTTAAAAAAGCGAAAAAAGCATTAAAATAATCTCTTCGATTATTGTTTAATAGAAAAGCCCGCATTTCTTGCGGGCTTTTTTGATCCAAACGCCTACGTATATGATAAAATTACCTGTTTAATTCATGCGCCAGTATATTGGCCGACAAGAATTTAAGAATTTTTTATACTTATCGCTGGGAGATCCCCTCTAATGTCAAACACTGTTGATAACAGTAAACGACGATTCTTAACCACTGCAGCTAGTGTTGTGGTCGGTGGTGCAGGTGCAGCCGCTGTTGCCGTACCTTTTGTCTCGTCCATGTTACCAAGCGCAAAAGCTAAAGCTGCTGGTGCGCCCGTTGAAGTTGATATCAGTAAACTTGAAGTTGGTCAATTAATGACCATCGAGTGGCGCGGAAAACCAGTTTGGGTTTATCGTCGTTCACCTGAGGTCTTAGAGAACCTTGCTTCTCAAGATGATAATTTACGCGATCCTAAAAGCAGTGTTACCGCTCAACAACCTGACTACTGTCTCAATGAAGGCCGCTCTATTCGTGAAGAACTAATGGTTCTTGTCGGTATTTGTACCCACTTAGGCTGCTCACCAACATATCGTCCTGAACTTGCGCCTGAAGATTTAGGTGTTGACTGGAAAGGTGGATTCTTCTGTCCATGCCACGGTTCTAAATTTGATTTAGCTGGACGTGTCTTTAAAGGCGTTCCTGCTCCTATCAATTTGGTTGTTCCACCATACTACTTCCAAGGTGACAACCGCATTGTCATCGGTGAAGATGCACAAGGAGCTGCATAATGTTTGCTAGTCTAATGGGATGGGTAGACGCACGTTTCCCTGCTACCAAAATGTGGGAAGATCATCTTTCTAAATATTACGCTCCAAAGAATTTTAACTTCTGGTACTTCTTCGGCTCTTTAGCCATGTTGGTGCTGGTTCTGCAAATTGTCACTGGTATCTTTCTGACAATGAACTACAAACCTGATGCCGCAATGGCCTTCGCATCAGTTGAGTACATCATGCGAGATGTTGAATGGGGCTGGCTCATTCGCTACCTTCATTCAACCGGCGCGTCTGCATTCTTTATTGTGATTTACCTGCATATGTTCCGAGGCCTTATCTATGGCTCATACAAGCAACCACGCGAGTTAGTATGGTTATTTGGTATGTTTCTTTATATGGCATTGATGGCAGAAGCATTCCTAGGTTACTTATTACCTTGGGGTCAAATGTCATTCTGGGGTGCTCAGGTTATTATTTCTCTATTTGGTGCTCTACCCGTTATTGGTGAAGAATTAGCCTTATGGATTCGTGGTGATTTTGTTGTTGCCGATGCGACTTTAAATCGTTTCTTTGCCTTCCATGTTATTGCTGTTCCTTTGGTAATTCTAGGTCTGGTTGTAGCGCATATTATTGCTCTACATGAGGTTGGTTCAAACAACCCTGATGGTGTAGAAATCAAAAAGAATAAAGATAAAAATGGTATCCCTCTTGATGGTATTCCATTCCACCCTTACTACTCTGTAAAAGATATTGTTGGTGTGGTTGTCTTCCTATTTATCTTCTCTCTAATTCTATTCTATGCACCAGAATTTGATGGTTGGTTCTTGGAAAAAGATAACTTTATTCCTGCTGATCCTCTTAAAACGCCAGAACATATTGTACCTTTATGGTATTTCACTCCATTCTATGCAATTTTACGTGCTGTACCTGATAAATTAATGGGTGTTATGGCAATGGGTGGCGCACAAGGCTTATTATTCTTACTTCCATGGTTAGATCGTAGTCCAGTGAAATCAATCCGCTACCGTGGTCCTTACTTCCGTTGGGCGCTGACATTATTTATTATCAGTTTCCTTGCGCTTGGTTACTTAGGTACACAACCAGCAACAGCACTATATACCAATATGGCTCGTGTATTTTCAATCATTTATTTTGCATTCTTTATCCTGATGCCTTGGTATACAAGTATCGATAAAGACAAGGCTGTGCCAGAAAGGGTGACAATGAAATGAGAACATTAATCTCTGCATTATTCATCGGCTTCATGTCGATCACATCAAGTCAAATCATGGCGGCATCTGGTGGCGTTCACCTTGATCCCGTTGAAATTGACTTATCTGATAAAGCATCACTGCAACGTGGCGCCAAAACATTTGTAAACTATTGCTTAAGCTGTCACGAAGCTTCTTACATGCGTTACAACCGCATGGGTAAAGATCTTGGTTTAACAGATGCTCAAGTGAAAGAAAACTTAATGTTTGCATCAGATAAAGTGGGTGACACAATGACTGTTGCTATGCGTGCTGAAGATGCAAAGAAATGGTTTGGTGTAACGCCTCCTGACCTTTCAGTCATTTCACGTGCTCGTGGCACTGCATGGTTGAATACCTATTTACGCACTTTCTACTTAGATGATGCTAAATCAACAGGTACAAACAATGTTGTCTTCGCAGATGTGGGTATGCCTCACGTTTTATGGGAGCAGCAGGGTTACCTATCTCACGATGCTGAAACAGCACACTTAGAGCAGGCGACTGAAGGTGAACTGTCAACATATGACTACAATGTCATGGTGACAGACTTGGTAAACTTCTTAGCTTATATTGGAGAACCTTCAAAAATTCAACGTTTAGAATTAGGTAAATGGGTATTGCTATATTTATTCCTATTATTCCTTGTTGTCTACCCAATGAAAAAAGCATTTTGGAAAGATATTCACTAAATATGATTTAAATGTTAAATGAGGAAGGGAGCCTGCGAGCTCCCTTTCTTATTTTCGCAACAAACAAAGCCATGGATCCGTATTAACTACGTGTATCTATAGGAGTAAATAATACAATGGCCAATAGTAACCGACGCTCAATGATGACTGTTTATTCAGATCCTTCATGCCCTTTTAGTCACCGCACACGTATCGTAATACATGAAAAAAATATTACCGCGAATATTGAGGATGTGATTGATGGTAATTGGCCTGAAGATGTTGCAGCAGCAACACCATATGGCACAAGCCCTGTATTATTTGAACGTGATATTATTTTATTTGACTCTAATATCATCAACAACTATTTCGATGAGCGTTTTCTGCAACCGCCATTAATGCCTTCTGATCCAGCTTCACGTGCTCAAGCCAGATTAATGTTACACCGTATCGATAAAGACTGGTATTCACTGTGGAATTCTCTATTGGGTATAGAAAAAGGCAAGATGAGTAAAGCACGTAAAACAGTGCAAGAAGACTTAACCATTTTGGCGCCTTTATTTGAACAGTCTGCTTATTTTATGAGTAATGAGTTCTCATTATTAGATTGCAGTCTTGCTCCGCTACTTTGGCGCTTACCTCTTCTGAAAATAAAACTACCACCTAAAGCTAAAGCAGTTGAAGAGTATGCTGAACGTATCTTTGCAAGAGAGAGTTTCCAAGCTAGTTTAAGTGATGTTGAACGAGAAATGCGTTAATCCTAGCGTTGATTTGAGCCTATTATGACATCACAAAAACCTTATCTGATCAGAGCTATTTTTGAATGGCTAGTTGACAATAATCTCACGCCATACTTATTGGTCAACGCTACTGTTGATGGTGTTCAGGTACCCCATGAATTTATCAACGATGGTAAGATTGTACTAAATATCGATCCAGGTGCAGTTCGAAATTACCATGCGGATAATGACTGGATTAGCTTCTCGGCGCGTTTCTCAGGCAAGGCAATGGAACTGTTTATTCCTATCCATGCTGTGCAATCTATTTACAGCAAGGAAAATAATCAAGGCATGTTCTTTCCTGATGAGGAACAGTCTCCTGAGCCGCCAACAACACCGTCACCAATCAGCAGAGTCAAAGTAAAACCTAAACGTCCAGGTCTGAAAATCGTCAAATAAGACTATAGCTGATATTTATCCATTCGATATCGCATTGCCATTCGTGTTAGGCCCAGTTCTCTAGCCGATAGTGATACGTTTCTATTTGTACGAAGCAAAGACTGTTCGATAAGATATTTCTCAACATCTTCGAGCTTCATATTTTCAAATTTCGGACTCGACTCATCTCTATCATGAGATTGTATTGCTGATGGTTGAGCTGCTTGCAATAATAAATCAGTACTATTTATGATACTATCCTGACATAGCATCACTGCGCGTTCAAGCACATGTTGTAGCTCTCTTATATTTCCCGGCCATGAATATTGCTGCATCATTGCGATAGCGTCAGAAGATAATGCTGGTGAAGCTAGACCATAACGTCGGGATAGTTTATCGACGAAATGGTCCACTAACACGATGATATCTTCACGTCGCTCACGTAAAGAAGGTAAAACTAACTCCAATATGTTTAAACGAAATAATAAGTCAGAACGAAACGCCCCTTCAGCAACCATTTGACTCAAATTGCGGTTCGTTGCAGCAACAAAATGTGCAGAAATCGAGATTTCTTTAGTTGAGCCTAAACGTCTTACAACTCTACGTTCCAATACATTTAATAGCTTTGCCTGAAGCTCTAAAGGTAATTCTCCTACTTCATCGAGGAATAGTGTTCCTCCTTCTGCAACTTCAATTAAACCCGCTTTAGCCTGATGAGCATTCGTAAAAGCACCACGTTCATAACCGAAAAGTTCAGCCTCAATTAAGTCACTTGGTAAAGAGGCACAGTCCACATGAACAAAAGGTTTATCATGCCAGCTGCCTGATTGATGGTATAAACGAGCCGCCACATCTTTACCTGTGCCAGTTTCACCGCGGATAAGCAAAACAGGGTGGTTATCAATGCTCTTATTAACCAAATGTGCAATACGCTGTATTTGTTGTCGTAATGCTATAACAGACTCACCTGTGCCAACCATAGTTGTATTATCAATGATTTGACTATCACGTACATGCGAATAGTCTAACTGTTGCTTAATTTGCTTGTTAGCGACAACTTTGGCTAGAGTCAGTACCAACTCATCCAAATCAACTGGCTTTTTCAAATAGTCTGTAGCGCCTAGCTTCATAGCTGAAATAGCATCATCTAACTCGCCATAAGCAGTCATAATAATAACAGGCAATGATTGCCATGCTTGCTCATCTCTAGATCTGATTTCATCAAGTAAATCAAGCCCACTACCATCAGGAAGACGAACATCGAGTAATAAAATATCTGGTAGGCTATTATTTAATGACTGTTTCGCTTGTCCAATACTGGGGGTGATGTCAACATTATAAGCTTCTCGCTCCAGCCTTCTAGCTACCGATTTAGCAAATAGTGTCTCATCTTCAACAAGCAATATTTTAAGCATAAAACCTTCTTTATAAAGCGAACACGTTGTTACTCAGATACCAACATTAGTTTAATTTCAACCGCTGTCCCACCATTTGGACCCGCACTGTATATTAACTTTCCAGCATGCTGTTTAATTATTTTTTGTGCAAAAGGTATCCCTAAGCCACAGCCCATGTGTTTTCTATCGCCATCCAATACTTGTTCAGAAATAGGATCAAATGTAATCCCCATACCCTGATCAATAATTGTTAGTAAAACACACTCATCTTGCTGCTGATAAGTCAGAGTAATCACATCTCCCTCATTAGAGGCTTCAAGCGCATTCTGAACAAGATTAAACAGTGCCTGTTCGAATAAATGTATATCTAACTTTAATGTTTTTGCCTCATGTTCCCATCCAACTCTATCCAGTTCGATATTTTTATCAACAAGTTGTAATTCAATTAATGATAAGGCGTTATCAGCCACATCAATTAATGTTGTAGCAGAAAAGTGTGGTTTCATAGGGTGCAAATAACTTAACAAAGACGTAACCCAGCGCTCGAGCCGATCTACAGCCACAATAATATCTGTTAAGGTATCTTTCACTGGCTCTGGAATATCATCATCTCGTGCCACTTGTGATGCAGCACGAATTCCAGCCAATGGGTTTCTGATATTATGAGCTACAAGAGGGACTAACTTGCCCATCTCGGCTTGTTTTTGAGTTTCCACTAAAACATCGCGACTAGTGAGTAATTCACTCGCCATCGTATTAATGGCTTCTGACAACCTTACTAATTCGGTTACACCCTTCAAGGGCACATCATGTGTTAAAGCACCTTTACTGATTAATTTTGCTCCATCAATCACCTCTGATAAGGGATGTACCACATTTTGTTTTACAAAACGTCTCGCTATAAGCAAAAGGCTTATCGCAACAAATAAGGGAATTGATGCTAACCATATTAAACGTTTAGACCATCTCTTTCTTGACTCAGTTAAACCCTGTTGTTTACTTTGTAATAAATCATCTAAATTAGAAAAAGCGATCTCTAATTGAGCAAATGTTTGCTGCTCTAAACCTTTATCAAGTAACTGTTCTTGTTCTATAGCAAGGTTATCGGCACGAAATAAAACAACCGTCTGCTCATAAAAGGCATTGTATGCTGAGGAAACTTGTTTGATGGCTTGCTGTTCTTGCACATCAACTGCCAATGAATTTATGGCTGTTAACTCACTCTTTATCGTCGCGGTGTATGATTGATATTCATCTACAGCATCATTATCGTGCAAGAAAGTGGCATCAAAGACCTCTTTTAACTGCCGATATAATTCGCCACGAACATTCTGTACAGCAGTATTCATCGAGCCAATACGTAATGACTCTGATGAACTCTGCTGCCATGTAATAGACCATACAATACCAACAGATGCTGTAATTAACACCAGTAAAATAAAGCTTAACTCGTGTAATAGTAGTGTCGTTTGTAGTGAGTTAAAACGTTTCAGCATCTATTTATTTCGCGTGATCGCATAGAATGAGAAATATTAACGACATATATCACTCAGACTGATGGTGATATTATTACGTTGCTGAAAAGCCAACGAAAGTAACTGACTCATCAATGAGTGCCTCATCACCCTCTTTCCACTGTTCGCCATCTGGCACAATGGTTCGCACTTGATATATCCCACCAGGAATATCTTCACATAATGTAAATATATAGTACTTATTGGCATAAAGAGGAAAATCTGATTTTTTTGGATCGTTAATATAAGGACGAATAATGTATTGTGTCGCTGGAAGTTTTACGCCCTCATAGTCAATCTCAATTTCTTTTTTAGTTGCACCACGTGCTAACTGCCATTTAACTTTCTTTTGCAAATAATGCCAACGTTCAGGACGGGCAGCATTAATTGTTTTGGCTAACTCTCGCACATCATATTCAAGGAAAAAGACAACTACACTATTACCTTTTTGATTTTCTCTATCTTGGTATGGGCGCTTATAGGGTCCAGTGAAAAATTCAATATGTGTATCTTTTCGGCCTGTATTTCTTAAATTCGTCAAAACAAGGTCAATGGTATCTTCACGAGGACCATCAATAAAATGATCTTTTTTATAAGCATAGTTCAATATGCCTTCTTGTTTAATATTTTTCAAATGTGCATTATCAAAAATCATATTATTGATATCTGAAAATCCTGTCACTGCAAATGCAGTTTGGCTAAATATTAATAAACTGCATGATAAAACCCAATGTAGCCATATCTTTTTCAAAGTCATCTACCTCAATATAGTTAGAAAATTTTACTTAATTTTCTATATGTTAATGTTATTCTAATTACTCTTACTTACTTATTTTGTGAAGTCTAACTATGACCATCTATCAGTCGTTAAAGGTCCCATCACTCATTGTTTTTTTTATCATTACATTATCTGGTTGTAACTCAAATGAATCAAGTCGAATTTACCAGAAAGTGAGTTATGACAGTTTTGAAGATACGCTGCAAAATCTTGATATAGCGATATCTGAACACAATTATCGAATAATTCACCGTAGCAACATAGGCCAAGCGATTCGTGATCGCGGTGATAAACAATATCCTTTATCAACCGTTATTAGTTTTTGTAATATCACCTACGCCAAAGAAATGATGGAAATAAACTCTGATCTTATTAATGATATGCCTTGTATTGTCACCGTAAGAGAAGAATCTCCTGGTGTTATTGTCGGCACCAAATTAATGAGCGTCAATACAGATAATCAACTTCAAAATGACTTTGCAACTAGGATAAATAACAATCTAAGATCAATTATTGAGGCTACTATAGAGTAGCCTCAATACCAGCTTTATTTTTCCAAACGTTCAGGTCTGTCTTCTCCCAAAGCGCCATCAGATCGAGCTTTTAAATAAGCGTATAAATCGCCGATATGTGGGCGTATATTCGGGTCATCAGCCCATGTAGGCATCTTAAACCCTTTTGCATCTTCTTCAGATATCTGTTGAAGAAATGCTAAGCGACGATCTGGGTCATCTAAATTTACCTTAGCAAAATACTTGCTTAATACTTTTTTCCTAAACTTCCTTGCACTCATATCTTCTAGCTTCACAAGTAAATTTGGAGCTAAATCTGTCCCAGTTGCATGTTTACCATGACAAACAAAACAGGTTGAATTGAATAAGCGATAGCCAACATATGTTGCATTATCTACTTTATTACCATCAACTACGGTATAAGGTTTACGCTTTTTCTTACTTGATTGTTTTACACTTGCTAATGAAGGCATATTATATTGTGCAATGATTGCAGCTACGTCATCCTTACGTTTCTCGAGTACTTTATCAAGTAATTCTTTCCAGGCTTTATCTTTAGGTCTTACTCCCATACCAAAGCTAAAAATGAAGTCAGAACCTATCTCATTCAAAGGTACCACTGTCATATCAACATCAGATTGGTTCGCATAAAAACCAGCAATTGGTCCCCATGCAAAGGCTACATCAATGCGACCAGATGCGAGCTCATCAGCGATAATTCGTCCACTGTTAATTCGCGCATCACCTGTCATCATTTGATAATACTCAACCTGATCATCAACACCATCTTTAATGAGTTTTTCTGTTGCAATAGCTCTATCAAATAAGCCAATTTTTAATATTTTTCCTTGTGCTTTTAATTTAGCAATATCAGAAATTTCATTTATCTCATAACCTTCACCTTTGCGATAAACCAAAGCATCTATCGAACTAAAGTATGGTGTAGTAGGCAAATATAATCCGCGTTCAGCAGGAATGCTCATTGCAAGGTCACATAAAAACCGACCTGTTTCAGGATCTACTTTCTTTATTGTATTTCTGCTAAAACCAATTCGTTGCGGAAACCAATAGTACTCAACTGGTAAACCTAGCTCTTCGCCAATGATAGCGGCAATTTTATTATCAAAACCTTCTAATTCTTTATTTGAATAAGGCAGGTTAAAAGCATCCGCACAGACACGTACAGCAGTTTGGCCAGGCAAAGGCTTTAAATCACCAGCCTGAGCGAGTGTAATAGTGCATACCAGACCTACGAAGAGTCCTGATAATACGCGTGTAATCTTCATCATTTATTCCTTATTCATATAATTTAGAAGCTACAATTCCTATGCAGCAAACTTAAGGGGCATATCTATTAATTGATTAAATGCTCAATTAATAGATATGCCGTTTAATATAGTAAAAAAAAAAGCCCGACACAAGTGCCGGGCTTCTTTATTAAGGTTTTATGTATTAAATAAATTTAATATATAAAAGGTCTTATAGGCTAAATACGCTTAAAACACCACCTAAGTTAGTCCAGCTAGATAGAGCTTTGTAAGCACCTACCGCACCAAGACCATCAGTGTCGTTTTCTAAGCTAGGAATAGCCATACCGAT
>Ga0209495_1000608_pt1 | contig 27220 bp, 27 predicted proteins | sample EN1Hudsemesocosm_FD_184629 | JGI IMG/M metagenome (GOLD analysis project Ga0209495, IMG submission 184629) | Methane-oxidizing microbial communities from mesocosms in the Hudson Canyon - EN1E Hudson Canyon (SPAdes) (version 2) | ecosystem: Environmental > Aquatic > Marine > Cold seeps | place... | reverse complement strand
ATCAGCGACCGTAAAATATTCCTAGGTGATGCTGGCAGTATGTTCATTGGCTTTATTCTGGCGTGGGTGCTGATTGAGTTAAGCCAAGGTGATGGTTCAGGACCCCGCCAAGCCATCCAGCCCATCAACGTGCTCTGGTGTGTTGCTTTACCTGTGATTGATACGGTGGTGGTCATTATTAAACGCCTAAGAGCGGGCCGATCGCCCTTTCACCCAGACCGTTCTCACATTCATCACATGTTAGAAAATCTAGGCTTAAATACACGCCAATCGTTGGCTGCCTTGATTGTGATTGCATTGGTGCTAATGGCGATAGGTGCGTTAGCGCAACTGTTTTGGCCACAAGTCAGCGCTGGTTTGTTTGTGCTAGTCACCGCAGCCTATATGTACTGGAGCAAACAGCGTGATTGGTCCGCTGTTGGTGAGGTGGCTCATGAGCACACCTAACTGGTTGTTGTTGCAAGTTAAACCAAGGCAAGAAATGCGCGCATTGGAAAACCTAGAGCGTCAAAATGGCGACTGCTATTGCCCACAAATATGGGTAGAAAAGCTGAGCCGCGGAAAACGTATTCAGGTGGAAGAAGCGCTGTTCCCAGGTTACTTATTTATTAACGCACAACCCGAACAAAATGGCCTAACCTACACCAGCATCCGCTCCAGTCGAGGGGTGAGTAAAATAGTTGGTTTTGGCGTAGAGCCCATTCAAGTGCCAGAAGCGCTGATCGCACAAATTAAATTACGCGAACACATGAGTTTAGCGGGTGAAAGCGCAGCCAGTGCGCCGGATGTGCCGCAATCGGGCGACAGTATCAACATATTAGAAGGCCCATTCAAGGGCTTAAAGGCGGTGTTCAGCCATACCGATGGCTCACAAAGATCCATTGTATTAATTAATTTGTTAAATCAGAAAACCCCCACATCGATAGCCAATACCCAAATCCAAAAGCACGCTTAAATTAGCCAGGGTCACACAACCTAAGCCGAATTATTGTGTTAATGTTAGTAACGTGTTCAACGGTTGAACGCAATCGATCAATGCCACCGCAAATACCATAAGTGACCGGGTAGGGCGGTAGCGTGTCTGTTTTATACCATCTTGAGCACAGCCGAAAAGACCTTATGCCTACAGAAACTCACCTAAAAATACTCAAACAGATAGCGTCCAATCCGCATATATCGCAGCGACAACTGGCTGAAGAATTAGGCGTGAGTGTCGGTAAGGTGAATTATTGTGTGAAGGCATTGATCGACAAAGGGTGGGTAAAAGCCGGTAACTTTCAACGTAGCTCGAACAAGTGGAGTTATTTGTATCTATTAACCCCCAAGGGCATTGAAGAAAAAGCCAGATTAACGGCCAGTTTTTTACAACGAAAAATTGCTGAACATGAACAGATCACTAAAGAAATAGAGCAGCTTAAACGTGACAGTTGATGGTGGTGATAATAGCCATTATCGTGTGTTCGAGAATGGGTCTTATCACAAGTTAAATCCTTAGTTGTTACAAATTTATTTTAAGAGAAGGAAATTTTTGTGTTGGAACATAAAAAAATTGCGATCATTGGCCTCGGCTACGTAGGTCTGCCCTTAGCTGTGGAGTTCGGTAAGGCTAGGTCCACGCTCGGGTTTGATATCAATGCATCTCGTATCGACGAGTTGAGAGCGGGTAAGGATAACACGCTTGAAGTGAGTGAAGAGGATCTGGCAGGCGCTAGCCAACTAGCGTTTAGTTGCGATACGGATGATCTTGATAACTGTAAAATTTTTATTGTGACAGTGCCTACCCCAATTGATGATGTCAATCGACCTGATTTAACGCCAATTATCAAGGCAAGTGAGACTGTGGCGAAATCACTCAAGGTGGGTGACATTGTAATATACGAGTCCACAGTCTTCCCTGGTTGTACGGAGGAGGTGTGTGTTCCTATCCTTGAAAGAGTATCCGGTCTTGTTTTTAACCAAGATTTCTTCTGTGGCTATAGTCCGGAGAGAGTCAATCCGGGCGATAAAGTAAATACTCTAACTAAGATTACAAAAATCACAAGCGGGTCTACACCTGCCATAGCCGAAGAAATAGATGCTCTTTATAAAAGCATCATTACGGCAGGCACTTTCCCAGCCTCAAGCATAAAAGTAGCTGAGGCAGCTAAAGTGATTGAGAATACGCAGCGTGACTTGAATATTGCTCTGACTAACGAGCTGTCTGTAATCTTTGGAAGGCTGGGTATAGATACAATAGACGTTCTTGAAGCCGCTGGTAGTAAATGGAATTTCTTACCATTCAGACCAGGCCTTGTTGGCGGGCACTGTATTGGCGTAGATCCCTATTATTTGACGCACAAGGCTGAGCAGGTGGGTTATCACCCTCAAGTCATTCTGGCAGGACGAAAAATCAATGATGGTATGGCCGAGTACATGGTGAAAAAGGTCATCCAAAAAATGCTTGTGAATGGCATTGATGTGACTAAAAGCACCGTGGGGGTCTTAGGTATAACATTCAAGGAGAATTGTCCGGATGTTCGTAATAGTAAAATCACTGATGTAGTGTCCGAGCTAAAAAATTGGGGTGTAAATGTAGTCGTTACTGATCCTTGGGCAAATCCAATAGAGGTTGAGCGAACTTACGGTATCACTCTAGGTAAAGTTGATAGTAAGCATCAGGTGGATTCGTTAATTGTTGCGGTGGGGCATGATGAGTTCCGCGATCTAGATACAGAGGCCCTTAGATCCCTATGCAGAGGGTCGGCGCCAGTTTTGGCTGATGTAAAATCTCTATACGACAGAAGTGCCCTCAGAGAACAGGGCTTCTCTGTATTTAGGCTCTAGAACTCTTGATTTTATTATTTCTATTTTAGGACTTTTATGAAAAAAAATATTGCCGTTATTGGATGTGGTCACTGGGGAAAGAACCTAGTCCGAAATTTTGCTGAGTTAGGTGCTCTAGCAGCAGTTTGTGACCCCAATGACAAATTGGCTCAATCTTATGCTGAACAATACAACGTTGGTAATTTGTCTTTTGCCGCAATCTTGGCTAATCCGGCTATCGAGGGAGTTGTGCTTGCGGTCCCTGCCCCCCTGCACGCGTCTATGGCAATAGAGGCGATGAAAGCTGCGAAACATGTGTACGTTGAGAAGCCGCTTGCTATGAACAGAATTGAAGCAGAGGCTATGATATCTTCCTCAAAGGAAAATGGTGTTCAGCTAATGGTTGGGCACCTTCTTCAATACCATCCTATTTTCATGGCCGTCCGTGAGCTAGTTGAGTCAGGGGAGCTTGGAGCTTTGAGTTATGTTTATTCGAATCGCTTAAGTTTTGGAAAGGTCCGCTCGGAAGAGGATGTGATCTGGAGTTTTGCGCCACACGACATCTCAATGATTTTGTCTTTAACTGGTCAAGAGCCTGAAGTGGTGAGAACAGAATCTTCTTGCATACTTCAGCCTGATATCGCAGATACTGCGACAGTACATATGGAATTTAAGTCGGCTCTAAAGGCGCACGTTTCAGTTTCTTGGCTGCATCCATTTAAAGAGCAAAAATTGGTTGTGGTAGGTCAAGGTGGCATGGCTGTTTTCGATGATACCAAGCCGTGGAATGAGAAATTTGCTCTATATCGTCACGTTGTGCAGGCTACTGATGGTCTACCGAGCCTTGAAAAAGCTGAAGTTGAGTATCTGGAGGTCCCACAATCAGAGCCTTTAAGGAATGAGTGCCAGCACTTTATAAATGTCGTCAGTGAGAACGTTGCGCCCTTGACTAATGGCGATGAAGGCCTAAGCGTGCTCAAGGTGCTGTCTGCTGCTTCCCTTTCTGAAAGCAAAAATGACGTGGTAAGGCTTTCAACGCTATGAGTAAAATACATGAAGATGCCTTCGTTCATGAATCGTCCTATGTGGATGAAAATGTATCTATAGGTACTGGGACTAAGGTTTGGCACTTCAGCCATATTTTGTCTAATTGTGATATCGGTGAAGACTGCTCTCTTGGCCAAAACGTGGTTATCGGGCCAAACGTTTCAGTAGGGAGCCGAGTCAAAATACAGAACAATGTCAGCGTATACGAGGGGGTTACACTCGAAGATGGCGTGTTTTGTGGTCCATCCTGTGTCTTTACTAATGTGAATAATCCTAGATCAGAAATAGTCAGAAAAGATGAATATCGGAAGACAATAGTGAGGCGTGGCGCTTCAATTGGAGCGAATGCTACTATTATCTGTGGCCATGATCTGGGTGAATACTGCTTTATTGCGGCGGGTGCTGTAATCACTAAAGAGGTTCCAGCTTATGCTCTTATGGTGGGGACACCAGCAAAGAGGATAGGCTGGATGAGCAAGGTAGGTGGTCGTCTAGGAGATGATCTGATTTGTCCAATTGATGGGACTGCCTATCGGCTTACTACCCCTGAAAAACTTGAGGAAATTATTTAATGAGTGAATATTCAGCACCAACTAAGTTTATAGATTTGGCTGCTCAGCAAAACTTAATTAGACCGCAATTAGATGCGGCTATCAAAAAAGTGCTTGACCATGGCCAGTATATTATGGGTCCTGAGGTCACAGAGTTTGAAGGCCACTTACGTGAATTTACTGGAACCAAACATGCCCTTACCTGTGCCAATGGCACAGATGCACTGACACTCGTGTTGATGGCGTGGGGTGTGGGTCGGGGGGACGCAGTATTTGTACCTTCGTTTACGTACGTTGCAACTGCTGAGGCGCCTGCGCAGCTGGGTGCGACTCCGTTTTTTGTGGATGTTTGTGGTGATACTTTTAATATAGACTCTCAGAGTTTTGAGCAAGCCATAATAGATAGCCGTAAGTTAGGCTTAAAACCTACGGTGGTCATTGTAGTGGATCTTTTTGGACAGCCTGCGGATGTTGATGCAATTACAAAAATTGCTCATGCCGAAGGTATAAAGGTGTTAGTCGATGGAGCACAAAGCTTTGGCGCCACATCAAGGGGGCGCCGTGTTGGTTCCATGGGTGACGCGACAACTACAAGTTTTTTTCCTGCAAAGCCATTAGGCTGTTATGGGGATGGTGGTGCCGTATTCACTAACAATGATGAAGATGCTGAACTTATAGGCTCTATTAGGTTACATGGAAAAGGGTCACAAAAATATGACAATGTTAGGGTTGGTCTTAACTCCCGGTTAGATACTATTCAAGCTGCCATATTAATTGAAAAGTTGAAGATCTTTCCTAAAGAGCTTCGACTGCGTGACGAAATTGCGAGCTTTTACTCTGCACATTTAAGCTCTATATACTCTATTCCCAGTGTATGCTTGAGTACATCAAGTGCATGGGCGCAGTACACAATCTGTACCGGCCGGAGGGACGAATTGCAATCCTTTATGAGCGCCTCTGGTGTCCCCTCTGTCGTTTACTATCCTTTACCTTTGGCAAAGCAAAAGGGTTATGCGCATTATCCAAGTGTCTGTTCAGGTACTTCTGTATCTTCATCTCTATCAAATTCTGTTCTAAGTTTGCCGATGCATCCTTATCTTACTAGAGACTCGCAAATAAAAATTATTGAGATTTTGTTACTTGGTTTAGAGCAAAAAGTGTATCAATAGAAATTATTTAAATCGGAAAATTTTTTTACTGAGAACATATGAAATGAAAACTATTAGTGAACAGTATAAATCTATCATTTATGACATAGATCTTAGGTGGTTAAAGCTGGACATCAATTTCGATGATATAACAAATTTAAGAGAATTTAAGTCCTTTGATAATGAATTTAGTTCTCAAAACACAACTGGTTGGAGTGGTCTTAGCTACAGAGGCATTGAGCTAAAAAAGGTCAGACCATATCCAGAGTATGGTTATAAGTCAGAAGACGAAGTGCCTTACGAATGGACGGAAATGGCTTCTGCATGTCCTAATTTTAAGACCGAATTGGACATTAATTTCCCTGAGTGTAAATTTTATCGAGTAAAGGTAAACAAGCTTGCCCCCGGTGGGAAAATTTATCCACATTCCGATTCTCGGAAGCTTGGCCTAGGATTGACGGAACATTCCCCCTACTCTGATACTAACCCATTTAAAATAAAATATATAACATATGCCCTAGATTGGCCCGATAATGTTGATTATTACGTTAATAAACGGAAATTACCGATTCAGACAGGTGATGTATTTCTGGTGAATTTTGGAATGGTTCATGAAGTCTATAATTTATGTGAGAAAGATAGGGTGTCGATCATCATAACGGCAGATTTAGAAGACCAAGAATGGTGGCAGAATCTAGTAGTTAGATCCTTTGCCCTGAATGGTCAGCATCAACCAGGTAAGGCTGATAAATTGCCTTTAAACGTAAGATTGATGGCCATAATTGCTTTGATGAAGCAAAAAATCTCTTATCGTTTAGCTAAATGATAAGATCTATCTTAGAGTTACTTAGCTTAAATGTAATTGCTAATATCATTTTGATAGCCAGCCTTCCCTTGTTGTCGGGGCTTTATACCCCTGACATATTTGGGCGCTTTGCTTTGTTGGCGTCAATAATTGCTGTCCTAACTCCAATTATCTGCTTGAGATATGACCTAGCTATCCCTCTGGGAGCGGCCGGACAGCAATCGTCTGAATTGTTTGGCTTATCAATTTGGATTTGCGCCGGTTCTACTTTAATAGTCGCTCTGTTAAGTACTATTGCACATAGCGGCAATTATTTTTCTGATGGTAGTTATAGCTATTCATTTATCGAAGTAATGTTAGTTCCGGTAATAGTCATGTTAGCGGGTATTTTATCGGCGGCATCGTATTTTTTAATCGCTCAGTCTAACTTCCAACAGCTCGGCAGAGCAAAGGTGCTGGGGGCGATCTCTTTGGTTGCGATTCAGCTGTTCGGCAGTGCGTTTGGTGTCTTAGGGTTGTTAAGTTCGATGTTTTTATCGACAATTCTCCAGTTATTTTATTTGTTCAAGGATACGAGTTTTCGAAGTAAAGTCTTCGTGCGACTGGTCGACTTTCATAGATTAAAGGATGTGGGAAAAAAGTATTTGGACTACCCGAAGATGTCAGCGCCAGCAAGCCTTATAAATATGCTATGTAGTTTTATTCCCCTGTGGTTTGTCACTTATCACTTTGGTGCTGTTTGGGCGGGAATCTTTGCAATTACCTCTAAGCTTGTCCTTGGTCCTTTTGATGTTCTAAACAAGACGCTGTACGACGTTTTATACGGGAGAATTGCAAAAATTCAGTGCGAAACCAGGCGAGGAGAAATAGCGTCATCATTTGTAAAATTTGTAAAAATATTAGTTCTTCCAATTTTTATCGGGATCATACTATTGTGTTTACCGCTCTATGAGTATTTTTTCGATGAAAAGTGGTATGACGGAGCTGCTCTGTTATCGATTCTATTGCTTATCGCGTGTTCAGGATTACTGGTATTGCCTATAAGTGGACCTTTAATACAAATCCAGAGGGCTCAATTTAAGTCTTTACAATTTCAAATAATCCTTTTTGCGTTTCGTCTAACTGGTCTTGTAGTCGGATACTTATTGGCTGAGGATATTGTTTCTTCTCTATTGGGGTTCGCGTTAGGCACTATTTTGGCGCATGGATATCTGACCTATTGGGTGTATTCGGTTATCGAGACAGGGCACAAGAGATTTTCTCAGTTACTTCAGTATTTCGCCATAGTTACAGTTATGTGCCTAATAACATTTGTCGATGCGATAACAGAGTTGAGCTTTAATTCTTGGGAAGCCATAGTTATTTATATTCTGTTTTTGGTGGCTTACTCATACAGGTTTGGTTCTAGAATATCAGTATTGCTCGGGGAGCTTAAAGTCGCATGAAGATTGCTTTGTGTGGAGATACTTTTTTAAGATGTGCCGGCGAGGCAGAGGGTGATCGCGATCTCACTGTCATCCCCGAATACTGGAATGCTGATTTCCGTGTTGCCAACTTGGAACACGCAATTGGTTTGTCTATATGGGCTCAAAACAAGGCGGTTCTGGCTTTGGATCGGCATTGTCTTCGCGAGGCTGAAAGTCTAATGGTTGACGCAGTGTGTTTAGCCAATAACCATATTCATGATTTAGGGGATGAGGGTATTGCCAGTACCCTCGATGCCCTCAAAGAAAGGGGAATAGGTGCTTTTGGTGCAGGTCTCACGTTAGATGGTGCATTGAAACCGTTTATGGTGAGCAAAGAATTTGGTCTGATAGGGTTTTGCGACTACGGTCAAAGTTATCTGCGTGAAGTTCAAATCGCTACTGAATCGCGGCCGGGTGTGGCTGGTCTTTCGACTCAAAATGTCGAAAGGAGCCTTGATAAGCTTCCCGCGGGTGCTAAAGCGATAGTCTATTTACATTGGGGCATGGAGAATACGAGCATACAGCCTCCCAAAAATCTAAACATCGCAAAACAACTCCTAAGTGATGCCCGAATAGCGTTAGTTGTTGGAATGCATCCGCATTTAATACAAGGGCGGGTGACAGCCCAGGAGAAACATTGTTATATGAGTATAGGGCACTTTTATTGGCCAGACTTTATTTTATGCCCACCTAATATCTCTGCTGATGGAGTTCCGCCTTTTGATCTCCCGCGGACAATGGGGTACCACAATGTAGTTGAGGTGACCCGCAAAGTATGGAGACGGGTAAATAGGACTGGACTGATTGTTTTTTTTGATACTTCAAATGATGCAGTTAAGCATATTGCGGTTAGCAGGAGTGAAAGACAAACTTATCCGCGGATGCCTAATACGTTCGATGCGATGTGTGTTAGGGCCAGGTTTAATTTGGTCTCATTTCTTTACAGGATTCCTTTACCCATCTACGGTCTTATTTGGGCTTTTACTTATAGGAAAAGATACGTTCAGGATGTTTCTAAGGTAGTTATTTTAAGCTACAGAGCTCAAGGATGGGGAGGGGTTTGGCGGCTATTCGTGCGAAAAGCAAAAGGTTTTTTTTCATGACTACAATAAATGTTGGACTTCTTGTTGACCCTAATACTCTTAAGGCGCGATATCTTTTTGAACATCTTTGTAAAAGTATCGGTTCTTATGACTCTATTCATTTCACGGTCATAACTCCGAAGGATATAAATCATGGACACATACCTAGTTTTTTACTTAAAAGTCATATAGTTCTTCACCGCAATAATATTAGCCATCAAATTGATCTAGAGAACCTATCACATCTCGATCTGGTTGTTAGTTTTGGGTGGCCTCACATAGTCTCTGGTTTAGCTATCAAAAGTTTACCAAGAATAGTTAATATTCATGGCGGCTCTTTACCTGATTACAAAGGCGGCTCTGTGTACCTTCATATGTGGGCACATAAAGAAAAAGTAGGTGAAGCTACTGCTCATGTAATGACCAAGAATATTGATGACGGAAATATTTTATGCACGGATAAATTTAGTGTATCGGTTTTTGATAGCCCAAAAAAAATCCTCCAAAAATCCTGCACATCATCAGTTAAAGTGTTAAAGAATTTAGTAGAAAACAACTTGATGTATGACGAGGGTACAACACAGAAGGGTGGAAGGTATTTTTACTCAGCATCTAAGTCGAAGTTAATATTTTATCGCATTGTCAACGAGTTTCTTGCTTTTTTTAATCGTAAACTATTATTGCCTCATAGGGTTTCTAAATGACTAACCCTAAGGCAAAGGTGATAGTATTTGGTCTTAACTACAATGGCTATTCTATCGCAAAGTCGCTGTCTGATTTAGGATATGAAATTCTGGGTGTTGATTTTACCAGGACCGTTGGCTCCTTCTCCAAAAAGTTGGAGTTCTGTCGAATTGATTTTCCTGTATCCGCCAGAATCCTTACTAATTTTTTTCAAGAATATTCAAAGGAGAATATTGATCAATCTGCAAGGTCTTCAAATATAATTCTCTTGCCCACCACTGATTATTGGATTTTCTGCCTATCTCAGTTCCGAGATACAGTACCTGAGTATTTTTTAAAGGCTTATTCTGATAATGGCAGCATATTAAACCTGCTAAACAAGGATGAGGAAATTCTTGTTGATGAAAATCAACTTGTAATAAAACCTAAACGGTTTAATTGTATAGATGCAAAGCATATTCTTTTGGAGGGTCGCCGTTTATGTATAAAAACTTCTTCCAAGTATATAGTTGAAGAAGGGAGTGCAAAGGAGCTTGAGTATGCGCATGCGTTTAGGTTTGTTGAGGTTGAGTCGCTTTCAGAATTTAACCGCGTTTGTAGTGAAGCTGACGGCAAAAGGGTACCCGTTATTTTTCAAGAAGTAATTCCTAGTCTCTGCAATCAAATGAGAACCATAGGTCTATGTGCGATTGAAGGGGAGTTATTGGGACTAGTTTATGGGGAAAAAATTAGGGGTCGGCCATTCCAATTTGGCGACTGTCTGGCTGGAAAATTAACAGCGGTGCCGCCATGGGCTATTCGCTTTGCCTCCGAATTTGTGGAGAAATACTCATACACAGGTATTGCTGAAATCGAATTACTCGAGGCAGATGGAAAATTTTATCTAATCGAGATTAATCCTAGGAGTTGGAGTTGGGTCGGCGCGACAACTATTTCTGATGCCCCCCTTCCTAAATTGTTAATTGAAAGGCTAGACAATCTACAAACACGTGATGTCAGGAGGGATGAAGTAAAATTGAATCAGCAGGAAATATATTTTATAAAGACCCTCGAAGACGCTCAGTACTTTTATTTGTGGTCGAGATTGGACAAAGATGGGGCTAAGGCAAGAATGGCTATGAGTCCATTCAGAATTCTCTGTCAGGAAAGAAAGTATACTGCAGACCTTGATCTATATGATCTAGGCCCCCTTTTTTATGCTGGTTTACTTTCGGGAAAGATCTTTTTAGATTCTTTGCGTGACTTATTTCGACAGCTACTCCGAGGCTAGAACATGGACTTACAATACGTTGTGGAAGCTAATCAAATGCAGTTTTGGTTACAGAAAATGCTGCAAGACCAAGTCTCGGGTGATCTTAAATTACGTGTAGTCGACGGCTACTACAAGCTAAATATTGATGGAATGACGGGGTCATTGTTTATTGATAGGGAGAACATACTATGTCCAACTACATTCGCAGTCACTTCAAGAATACATAAGCGAAAATTCTCGGTTGATGTGTCAAATTTTCTGGAGGATGATTTTATTTTTCTCGAGAAAGTTAGCAGCGCGCCGCTATTCGAAGAGGGGAGGCCTAGCGAATATTTTCTCGTCCCTAAGATCCTTGATTACATATTTTGGATGGTTAACCGAATAGAGGAGTACTCTGTAGAGCGAATCCTGGATAGTCATTATCGCTACAATGTTGAGAGTTCGATTGCATACAAGTATAAGTTCATTGATCGACCAATAGTTGATGAGTATATCTGGTTGTTAAAAGCACTAGTACTTCATATCTGGCCGTCGGCGGTATTGAAAGATACTGAATATGAATTTAGGTTATCTTGTGATATTGATCACCCTTTTTTGTCGGGTCGGTCAAGATTAAGCGTATATAAGCAGGCCGCCGGAAACTTATTGAGAGGGTATGGGTTATTCAGCTCTCTGGACGATTTATATTTATTTGAGAAGTGTAGGATTTTTGGTTATTCCCATGATCCGTTTTTTCGTGGAATACAAGAGGTGTCTCGTTTAGCTGATAAGTCTGATCTTAATGCCACATTTTTTCTGCTTTTAGATACTACAAGCGTTAAATATGACGGTATCGTTAACGTCGATTCCGATAAATATGTCACCCTCATAAAGAGTCTTTTTAATAGTGGCCACTTAATAGGAATACATCCAGGATATTTTTGCGATGACGATCACTTGTTTTTGAGAGCAATCTCAAAATTTGATGAGTTGGTTAAAAATTTCGGAGGTTCCCAGCTCCCTTTAGTTAGTCGTATGCACTATTTAAGGTTCGACATTAAAACGTATTTAAGACAAGTTAAAGTGATGAATATTGTTGAAGATCACAGTCTTGGATATACCGAGGTCATGGGATTTAGGTCCGGTACTGCTAGACCGTTCTGTCTTTATAATATGCAAAATGGCGACACGTCAGAGACTATCTTTTACCCTTTGCACATCATGGACCACAGTATCTTGCAGGGCCGCAACAGAGATAGCGACGTTCGTAAAGCGTTAAACCACGCCGAGAAAATTAAACGACGAGTGCAGTTTTATGGCGGTATATTGAGTGTTCTTTGGCACAATTCGAGCCTAAATACTATAGTTGAGCGCAGAGCGTTCGATAGTCTACTCGATATAAGATGACTATTTTAATCGCGATATCCATAATCATTTCAATACTAGCTATAGGGCTGGTTGCCTTTTTTCCGGTCAAGTTGCCTTTTGCTTGGTTTTTGTTTTTTTATTTGAACTTTTTTGTGGGAACGACTTATCAGATGAGCCTTGTGCCTGATGAGTCGGATGGCCTTCACGTTGTTGCTATGGTGGTTGGTCTGGTTTCTTACTTGTCAGTTGTTTGTTGTGCTTCGTTGCGCCTTAATCTTAGGAGAGATCGAGATAATTTTTCTGAGAGTTTAGTTGTCGCTACACCAGTGCACATGCATGTTAGAATCGTTAGTTTCCTAGTAATCTCTCTTGGCGTTTCTCTCTTGTACTATGCAGCCGTAGGGAAAAATTTGATTTGGATGATGATGTCAAGTGTCCAAATTGACGATTTTTCAACGGAACGGCTCTCGATGTACAGCGGTGACGAATATTACTACCCTGGGTATGTCAATCAGTTTAAGAATACAATATTTCCAATATGTATGGCTTATTACATTCTTGATAGGAGTCTCAAACGTCAGCCAGTGAATCTCAGGCTACTGGTCATAATACCACTGTCTGTTTTCATCTTAGCCGGCACTGGCCAGAGGGCATTTCTCGTGCATAGTTTTCTGGCGATATGCCTGTCCTCTTATTTTATTTTCGGTTTTACCAAAAGAAGTAAAAGATTTTTATTGCTCAGCGTAGCAACTGTATTCTTGGTTTTTGCTTCTATGAGCTATTTCTATTATAGCTTAAATGATCTGGGTTTAATGGCAGTCGTTGGGAGTATATTTGCCCGAATATTTGTGGTGAACCAAGAGTCCGGCCTTATTGGGTTTCACGTTGTTTATCAAATGCCTAATGCGATGTTGTCAGAATGGGGTGAGGCTTTTATGGGGATCTTACCGGGTGTCAAAGGCAGTGATCTCGCACATAGAATACATGAAATCATGTATGGCAGTTATAGGGGTACCGCTCCGGTATCACATATTGGTTCAGCATATTTAAATGGTGGTTTGATACTCGTTGCAGTGTTTTTCGGTTTGCTCGGCTTTTTTCATACGCTATTAATACATAGGTTATATAGAGGGTCTAAAACGGTCATACGTTGTTTATGTTTTGGCTTTATACTTCATCTGTCATCCGCACTGTTGGCAGGAGGTCCGTTCACTTATATTGATAACGGCATACTTACGGTTGTTATTTTGATGGGGTTGGTAACGAAAATTGCTCCGATTTTCAAAATTAGAAAGGGACACAAATGAAAATTAGCATTCTCATGGCAGTTAAAAATGAAGAGAAATACGTCAAAAAAGCAATAGAGAGTATTTGTAATCAAGAAGATGTCGATTTTGAGTTGATTGTGGTTGATGATGGGTCCACTGATAATACATACGCGATTGTCAAGTCATTACAAAGCCTAGATAACAGATTAACCGTTTTTAGGTCTTCAGGCTCAGGTAAGAATGCGGCTTTTAATATGGCCTTTCAAAATAGTAATGGCGATGCCATATGCCTATTCGCTGGCGATGATATTATGCCTAAGGGGAGCCTGTCCGAGCGTCGGACAGTTTTTGATAAAGAAAACGGCAGTGCAATTGTTTTATCAAAAATGAAGACTATATCAGATCAACGATCCATGAATAATATCGTCATTCCCAAGGGCACTGGTAGGGCTTCAACTAGCGGCGCATCGCCACTCATTCCCAAAATAATCTGTGATCGGATCTTTCCGATTCCTGAAATTTTGCCCAATGAGGATACTTGGATAGACTTATATTTGTCTTACTTTTTTGAGGCTGAGCTTTTCCACACGGACATTATATGTTGCTATTGGCGAATCCATTCAGGCAACAGTATTAGCCACAGTCAGTCGTTCGAAAAATATTCAGAAGCATACGCTACTCGAGCTAGTGCGATTAAATTATTCGCTCACCTCAATCTTCTCAAGTTGAATAACTCTCAGGTGGAAAGTGTTTGTTCTCGAATTCTACTTGAGCATTATCGCATGCAGAAAAGCTGGATGTGGATTTTGATGTCCAAAACGTCAATGCTCGATAAGATGCGGGCGATCGTGAATTCTAGTAGCGTTTTATATTTTGTTAGACAAAAGTTGTATCGTTTGACCTCTGGTTGGTGAATTATTGGATACTGATACAGTCTAAATTTGCCAAGGCACTTGGCTGGAAAGACAGCGTTTTTTCATGACGCGGTCGGTTTTTTAGATTTTTATTTAATTTTAATTGGAGTAATTATGCAAATTTGCAAAAAATGTATCATGGATACTACTGACAGTACCATTGAGTTTGATGAAGACGGTGTGTGTATTTACTGTAAAAATTTTATGAACAAAATACTACCAAAGTGGAGTTATGGTGAGCAACATTTAGAATCCTTGATGAGAACTGCGGGAAAAATTAAACAAGAAGGCAAAGGAAAGGACTTTGACTGTATTATCGGGCTTAGTGGTGGCCTAGATAGTTCATATTGTGCTTACATAGCAAAAGAGGTTATGGGTCTGAATCCTATGCTTTTTCATGTGGATGCGGGTTGGAATACAGATCAGGCGGTAAGTAATATTGAAAAAATTGTAGATGGGTTGGGGCTGGATTTATATACGGAGGTAGTGAATTGGGAGGAAATTAAAGACCTCCAAGTATCTATTTTAAAATCTCAGATTCCACACCAGGACATTCCTCAAGACTGCGCATTTTTTTCAACACTTTATAAGTTTGCAAGAGAGAATAAAATAAAATACGTGATTACAGGCGGGAACTTATCCACGGAGTGTATAAGAGAGCCCGAGGAATGGGGTGCGTATCCAGGTAATGATAAAACCTTTATTAAAGGAATTCATAAAAAGTTCGGATCTCGTCCCTTAACAACTTATCCTATTATCGATGTTTTTACGTCTAAACTTTACTATACGTATATCTATGGGATGACAGTTTTTAAGCCACTAGATAACGTTCCCTTTGTTAAGTCTGAAGCAGAGGATTTTCTAGAGGCTAAGTTTGGTTGGAAGAGGTTCAAGCATAAGCATCATGAGTCCAGATTTACGAGGTTTTTTGAAGATTATTGGCTACCCAAAAAGTTTGGGTTTGATAGACGTAAAGCACATTTTTCAAGTTTAATTCTCACCGGACAGATGGATAGATCGGAGGCTCTGAATCGGATCCAGACCACTGAATTAGATGAAGAGTTTTTAAATCAGGAGTTTGAGTATGTTGCCCACAAGCTTGATCTGTCCGTTGAAGAACTTAGGGATATATTTAATGGTAGCAACAAATCAAGCTCAGACTATTTTAGTAAAAAAAAGATCATCGATTTTGCTGGCAAAGTGATGACAATGCTTGGTCTTGAAAAGCGGCTTTACAAATGATTGGCATTCTGAATTATGGGCTCGGTAATGTTTCAGCATTCGTCAATATATATAAAAAGTTAGGTGTTGCTTGTAAATTGGTAGAAAAGCAAGGTGATTTAATTGATATAGATAAATTGATTTTGCCGGGAGTTGGTGCTTTTGATTATGCCATTCAATGCTTCAATGATTCGGGTTTACGCGAAGAAGTCGATAGACTCGTATTGATTGAGAAAGTGCCTATATTAGGAGTCTGTGTAGGTTTACAGATGATGGCTGAGTCCAGTGCTGAGGGGGTTTTATGTGGACTGGGATGGATAGATGCGACTGTTGTTAAATTCGATTCTGAGTCTCTACCTGTAGGTGGCCCATTACCCCATATGGGTTGGAATAATTTGGACGTGGTTAAGGAAGACCCTCTGCTTGCTGGGCTAAATGATTCTAAATTTTATTATTTACATTCCTTTTATATTGTTCCAAAAAATCAAGAAGAAGTTATTGGTTCCGCTCGCTATGGAGAAAAATTCTGCTGTGTTGTACGAAGCGATAATATCTATGGTATGCAGTGCCACCCGGAAAAAAGTCATTCTTTTGGTGTTCGGTTTTTGAAAAATTTCGCGGAAATTTAAATATGCTTGCTCCAAGAATAATTCCCTGCCTGCTCTTAAGTGATGGAGGACTTGTAAAGACTCAAAAGTTCACTTCCAAAAAATATGTAGGAGATCCAATCAATGCTATTCGTATTTTTAATGAAAAAGAATGCGATGAGTTAATGCTTCTTGATATCGACGCGTCAATAAATAATGTTGAGCCGAATTACGCTAAGATCAAAAAATATGCTGCTGAGTGTAGAATGCCTTTATGCTACGGAGGGGGGGTAAAAACAGTTGACCAGGCCAGAGCCATCATAGCATTAGGGGTTGAAAAAATAGCTCTGTCTTCGGGGGTATTAGGGGACCTTTCCCTTATCACGAGTCTTGCTTCTGAGTTTGGGAGTCAAAGTGTTGTAGTAGTCCTTGATGTAAAGCGCGATTTTCTTGGTAGATATAAGGTTTTTACCCATAATGGAGGTCAGGCGACTGGGTTAGATCTCTTACCTCTAATATCAAAGGTTCAAGAATATGGTGCAGGAGAGATAGTCATAAACTCGATCGATCGTGATGGGATGTCTGACGGTTACGATTTTAAGCTAGCAAGAACTGTGAAAGACCAAATGTTTGTCCCTCTTACTTTTTTGGGGGGCGCAGGAAGCTTGAATGACATTGAAAAATTGATCTCTGAAAACGGGATTATCGGATGTGCTGCAGGAAGTCTATTCGTATTTAAAGGAATCTATCGCGCCGTACTCATAAGCTACCCTGATCAGATGCGTAGGCAAGAAATGATAAAAAGAACAATTGAGCAGTTCAAATAACGAATTCTCAGAATTAAAGACGCTAGGCTTACTTTATATGCAGAATTCAAATATTTTTGATAATCAACACTCTGGTATCAGGAAAAATCAAATATGACAAAAAAATGTGATGTTCTGGTCTTAGGTGCTACGGGAATGCTCGGTAGTGCTGTTTTGAAATACTTTTTTTCTAGGCGCGAATATTCAGTAATTGGGACGATGAGAGGGTTCAATGTACCTTCAGGTCTTGAAGCGCTCGAAAGTTGTGTGATTGGTGGTATTGACGTTGAGAATATTGACATGCTTACTAGGGTGCTAGCCCAATATAAGCCTTCATATGTGATTAATTGTGTAGGACTCGTGAAGCAACTCGCTGAATCGAATGATCCATTGAAGTGTATGCCGATAAATTCACTTTTACCCCATAGGCTTGCACATCTCTGTAATTTAGGAAACGCTAGATTTGTCCATATTAGTACAGATTGTGTATTTGATGGCGAAAAAGGTATGTATTTAGAATCTGATTGGCCAAACGCTAGAGATCTTTATGGGAGAAGCAAGCTACTTGGAGAAGTGGACTATAGCAATTCAATAACATTGCGCACGTCTATCATCGGCCATGAAATTGGATTAGGGCATAGCCTATTAGAGTGGTTTCTTGGACAAACGGAGTCCAGCATTAATGGGTTTAGTAAGGCAGTTTTTTCGGGGTTCCCAACGGTCGAACTTGCTAGGATTATTCATGATTATGTTATTCCTGAGCCTTATATTCATGGGCTTTACCACGTTTCTTCGAATCCAATCAATAAGTACGAGCTACTTAAACTAATTGCAAAAGAATATTCAAAGGATGTCGACGTTAAAGCGGATGATTCACTTGTAATTGATAGGTCTTTGGATTCCTCGAAATTTCGAGAGGCTACAAGGTTCCAATCAAGTTCATGGCAAGAAATGGTCGCCAAAATGAGAGAGTTTGGCTAATTCATATTGACAAAAGGTAACTTTTAAATGTTCGAAGACAAGGTGCTAATGATAACTGGAGGAACAGGATCCTTTGGTAATGCTGTACTTAGGCGGTTTTTAGATTCTGAGTTTTCCGAAATTCGTATATTCAGCAGGGACGAATTAAAACAGGAAAATATGCGAATCACCATAAATAATCCCAAGGTAAAGTTTTATATTGGAGATGTGCGGAATTACCAGTCAGTGTTTGATGCTATGAATGGGGTTGACTATGTTTTTCATGCCGCGGCTCTTAAGCAGGTGCCATCCTGTGAGTTTTATCCGATGGAGGCGATTCGTACGAATTGCTTAGGCGCCGACAATGTCATGTCTGCGGCCATAGCTTGTGGGGTAGAAAGAGTTGTTGTGCTTAGTACTGATAAAGCCGTCTATCCGATTAATGCCATGGGTATGTCCAAAGCGATGATGGAACGTTTAATGGTAGCCAAAGCACGCATGCGAAGACCTGGTGAGACTGTCTTTTGTGCAACTAGATACGGAAATGTCATGGCATCTCGAGGTTCTGTGATACCACTGTTTGTCGATCAAATGAAGGAGAGTAAAAATCTAACTATTACCGACCCTAGTATGACGAGGTTTCTAATGTCATTAGATGACTCTGTGGATCTGGTTATTCACGCTTTTAAAAATGCTGGTCAGGGCGATATTTTTGTACAAAAGGCTCCTGCATCTACTGTCCAGGATCTGGCGCAGGCTTTAAAGGAATTGTTCCGTTCAGATTCTGACATAAAAATAATTGGGACCCGTCATGGTGAAAAGCTATATGAGTCCTTGCTCTCTCGAGAAGAAATGGCGAAAGCAGAGGATATGGAGCGTTACTATCGGGTGCCCATGGACGGACGAGACTTAAATTACAACAAATTTTTCGTTGACGGCGAGGCCAGTGTATCTTGCGCCGATGACTATACTTCGCATAATACTACACGGCTCGATGTTCCCGGAGTTAAGGAGTTGTTAATGAAGCTTCCTTTAATCAGGAGTGCCCTAGATGCTTAAAGTAATGACTATAGTTGGTACACGGCCAGAAATTATCAGACTCTCGAGAACTATTAGTAAGTTAGATGAGTTTTGTGAGCATGTTCTAGTTCATACAGGCCAAAATTACGACTACGAACTTAATGAAGTTTTCTTCAGTGATTTAGGTATTCGAAAGCCTGACATATTTTTAGAGGCCGCCGGCAAAAATGCCGCAGAAACAATTGGGCAGGTCATTATTGCATCTGACCAGGCAATGGAAGATTTCAAGCCTGATGCGCTATTGCTACTTGGAGACACTAACAGTAGTTTGTCTGCTATTCCTGCTAAACGTAGAAAAATTCCCATATTTCATATGGAAGCCGGTAATCGTTGCTTTGATTTCCGTGTGCCAGAGGAAATCAATCGTAGAATCGTTGATCACACCTCTGACATTAATCTAACCTATAGCGAAATTGCTAGAGATTATCTTTTGAGAGAGGGGCTCCCTCCAGATCAAGTTATAAAAACTGGTAGCCCTATGCGGGAAGTTCTAGATTACTATGCCGATGATATTGCTCAGTCGAACATATTAGAAAAAATTGGTTTAAAGCAGGGTCAGTATTTTTTAGTAAGTTCTCATAGAGAAGAAAACGTTGATTCTCCTGATAACCTTCTGATGTTGATGGAAATACTAAATAACTTAGCAGAACGCTTTGGCATGCCAATTATCTTTTCGACTCATCCAAGAACCAGAAAGCGTCTGGATGATTTAGATGTAACAGCCCATGAAAAGGTTATTTTTCAAAAGCCTTTTGGTTTTTTTGACTACGTTAAGTTACAAATAGACTCCAAATGCGTCCTATCTGATAGTGGGACGATTACCGAGGAATCCTCAATACTTAATTTTCCAGCGCTTAATATTCGCGAAGTCCATGAACGACCCGAAGGTTTTGAGGAGACTTCAGTGATGATGGTAGGGCTGAGTTTAGATGCGGTTAATCAAGCGTTAGATGTAATTGATAAGCAGCCGAGAGGCATGACCCGATTGTTAAGGTTGGTTGATGATTATTCACCACAAAATGTGTCCGATAAAATTGTTAGGATTATCCTGAGCTATACAGATTTTGTAAATAGAAGGGTGTGGCGTAAGTAAAAAAACGATTTATTACACAGATATGCGTGCCACACTTAATTCAGACGAATACCATGCCCAATGGGAAAAGGGTTAGTTAAAATCTATTCTATTAGCTGTTTTGTCAGTCCAAATTGCATGGATGTTGTTCAATTGTTATGACTTTGTAAAAATAAAATCGTTCAGATAAGCTTAATATCGAGTATATAGGTGGCATTGAAATTATGCGGGTTAGGTCTGGATCTCCCAATTTATAGGCATAGTCAAACGGCAGATCAATGAAGTTTTAAATTCCTTCAGAGTTTGGTTTGATATAAGACAGGTGGTTTAACAGCAGACAGTTGGTTTGATTGTCAATTATTCTTTTGTTACGTTTTTTTGAAATACCTTAAAACTTTAATTAAGTCGATATTATGAAAATATTAATTGTTACCCAATATTTTTTTCCAGAAGATTTCCGTATTAATGACTTTGCATTTATCCTAGCAAAGCGCGGGCATGACGTGTCGGTGCTTACAGGCTTGCCGAATTACCCGGGTGGAAAGTTTTTTGGTAGCTTTAAGTTGTTTTCGAAAGAAATAGTGAATGACGTTTGTGTATATCGAGTGCCAATTTTCCCCAGAGGAAAGAGTCGGGGGTGGGAGTTGCTCATAAATTACATGTCTTTCTTAATCTCATCAGTAATTTTTGGGCCATTTCTTTTAAGTCAAAAAAAGTTCGATGTAGTGTTTGCCGTAAATTTTTCACCTGCCACTGTGGGGGTAAGCGGCGCTTTTTTTGCGGCGTATAAAAAGGCAAAATTTGGGGTTTGGGTACAAGATTTGTGGCCTGACAGTTTAGAGGCAACAAAGGCAATAAGTTCAAAAGTTTTACTTAACGTTGTGGCGAGAATGGTAACGTGGATTTATTTTCGCGCGGACACTATTTTTGTCCAATCAACGGGATTTATAGATTCTGTAAAAAATAAAGGTGTTTCGCCGCAGAAAATAGAGTATTTCCCAAATTGGGCCGAGGATACTTATGGCGCCCATGATGCTCAGTCGGGTTATGATCATCTTATTCCTAAGAACAAATTTATTGTAATGTTTGCTGGTAACTTGGGTGTTGCTCAGTCCCTTGATACTATCATTCAAGCTGCGATTTTAATCAAAAATGAGCCTATTCACTGGATTATCCTCGGTTCGGGGAGAGCGGAAGCAGCTTTTAAGGCGAATATTAGCAAGTATGGTCTTGAGTCCAATATAAGTTTACTTGGTAAATTTCCAGTGTCGACAATGCCTCATTTTTTCAGACTTGCAGATGTTATGGTGGTTACCCTAAAAGATGACCCTGTTTTTTCTTCTACGATCCCAAGTAAAATTCAATCATACCTGAAGAGTAGCAAGCCGATTTTATCTGCTCTGAATGGTGTAGGTGCAGAGGTAATCAATAATAGTGGGGCGGGGATCAACGTTCCATCGGAAGATTATAGAGAACTTGCATTTGCCGCTCTTTCACTTAGCAAGCTTACCCCTTCAGAGCTTACTGATATGGGTGTTTCTGGGAAAGAGTTTTATGATAAACATTTTGATGTATCCATGCTGGTAGCCAAATTTGAACTATGGGCAACCAGTTCACATGATGACCTAATCTAATGTAGTGGTTATTATTTTTTTGAGGAGCTCTAGCACAGTATAGGCTTTTATAAACTGTGTTTTGTGTTTTGTGTTTTGGGAAGACGTAAACTCTTGACAGCGTGATATCAGATTTTCGACTATAGAACGAATATCCTCGAGCATCATTTCAATGGACTTCTCTTTTCGCAAAGAACCTGGAGTTGGTGTTATTTTTAAATGGTAGAAAACTTTTAATTATTTTGGAGTAGTCGGATATTATGAATAGTTTATCGCTGATTGGCCGTGATAAAGCGTTATTTGAAAATGATTTGAATGCGTTTGATGTAGATTTAACTTCGCTAGTTCAAAGAGGCCGTTCTCTTGTAGTTGGTGGAGCTGGTACGATCGGGCAGGCAGTAACTCGGGAAATCTTTAAACGAGACCCGAAGGTACTTCACGTGGTGGATATTTCCGAAAACAATATGGTTGAACTTGTTCGCGATCTTCGCAGTACCGTCGGTTATGGTTCTGGGGAGTTTAAGACGTTTGCAGTTGATTGCGGTTCTGTTGAATTTGAGGCTCTTATGAAGGCGGAGGGTCCTTATGATTATGTATTTAACCTGTCGGCCTTGAAGCATGTAAGAAGCGAAAAAGATCCATACACATTGATGCGTATGATTATGGTCAACGTCTTTAATACAGTTAAGACGTTGCGAATGGCAAAAGAGATGGGCGCTAAGAAATACTTCTGTGTTTCAACGGATAAAGCCGCAAATCCAGTGAATATGATGGGTGCCAGTAAGCGTATTATGGAAATGTTTTTAATGCGTGAAAGTCTAACACAAGATATTTCTATGGCTCGTTTTGCAAATGTTGCATTTTCTGATGGTTCTCTTCTGCATGGTTTCAATCAAAGGTTTACAAAAAAGCAACCATTTTCTGCGCCAAATGATGTGCGACGCTATTTTGTAACCCCGCAGGAATCAGGTGAGCTTTGTTTGTTGTCTGGATTGCTTGGTAATAACAGGGATATTTTCTTCCCAAAATTAAGTGAAAAATTACATTTGATTACCTTCTCTGAAATAGCTGTTCGTTATCTAAGGGAGCGCGGTTACGAACCCTATGAATGTGACTCTGAGGATGAAGCTCGCGATAGGGCTGAAGAGTTAATAGCGAATAAGCAGTGGCCATGTTATTTCTTTAAAAGTGACACCACGGGTGAAAAAGATTTTGAAGAGTTTTTCACCGATGCTGAAGATTTGGATATGGAGCGTTTTGAGACTGTTGGTGTTATTCGTAATCAGCCTGAGTTTGATGAAGCTAAGTTAGACGAATTTATGAAAGGAATAGAAGCGCTTAGAGAAAAGGGTACTTGGGGTAAAGAAGATATTGTTAAATTATACTTTAGTCTTCTGCCTGAATTTGCGCATAAAGAAACAGGCAAATACTTAGATCAGCGGATGTAATGATGGAACGTTTTTTTGATATATTTTTTTCTGGTCTGGCATTATTGGTTTTATCTCCTTTACTAGTGCCAATTGTTTTGATTTTAAAGTTCTCTGGTGAGGGAGAAATCTTCTTTTTGCAAGAGCGTATTGGTAGAGGTGGAAAGGTATTTAAGCTATTTAAATTTGCAACTATGCTTAAAGATAGTCCAAACATTGGTACTGGTACTGTAACAATGAAAGGTGATCCTAGGGTTTTACCAGTAGGAAAATTTTTGCGTAAAACTAAAATTAATGAATTACCTCAGTTACTAAATATCTTCTTTGGCGATATGAGTGTTATAGGGCCTAGACCGCTAACTGCTCAAACCTTTGGTTCTTATTCGGCTGGCACTCAAGAAATTGTTAAAAAAGTACGCCCTGGGCTATCAGGCATAGGTTCTGTAATCTTTCGAGGTGAAGAAGAAATTATGCATGGAGCATCAGCCTCTGTTGATTTCTATGACAATATTATTGCCCCTTACAAAGGTTCACTGGAAGAGTGGTTTGTATCCAATAAAGGCATATATATTTACTTTTTGGCGATTTTTATAACTGCATGGGCGGTTGTTTTTCCAAGTACAAAGATTGCTTGGAGGGTGTTTAGAGATTTGCCAGAACCACCAACAGAGTTGAAGCAGGCGCTTAATTTCATAGATTGATTTAAATTACCCAATTCCTCAGATACTTCATGGCAGTCGAATCCGACTGCCATCCTCCTCTTAGCATAATCTTCTCCAGTGGTTCGCCTTGCTCCAGCAAATCAAGTGCTGCTCCCACCCTAAATGAATGACCGCTTAGCGGTTTTACGTTCTGCCCAGATTTTAACCCTTCCTGTAGTGTCTTTAGGATGGTGCTGATACTTGCGGGATTTAGGCTATCTCCAATATGTCCGTGTTTGTTAATGGATCTTAGGATAAAGCCCTCATCGCCAATTATCTCTTTCCATTTTTCTAATAAGTTTAGTAACACCTCGTTTATAGGCAAAACTTTACCCGTTCCATATTGATCGGTCTTGGAGAAGTTAAGCCTGATAATGGGTTTACCATTGGGTGCTTGGCTTACATCTTCAAACTTAAAGGCACAGAGTTCGGATCGACGTCGCATGGTTTCGTATCCCAGTCTTAGTAGCACTTGGTTTCTTATTCCCATAATGCTGTTATCGCAGTTATTGAGTAGCTGATTGAGTATGCTTTTGGTAAGAGGTGTAGCCTGATCTTGTGCCCGACCAATTTTGCGGTGCATACGCTTTAGGGCCAGTATCACTTCTGGTTGTTTGGTGGGGTCGTGGTTTTTGGAGAGTTTTAGTACCGTGCCGATGCTGTTGATTCGTCTGCGGATAGTGGCGCTTTTGTTGTTCTCGCTTAAATAATCAACATAGTTGGCCATGGTATCTGCTGCGGCGGGAATTGGCTCTAGGTTATATTTTAGGCACCAATTTTGGTACTGGATAAAGTCTGATCTGTAGGCCCTGATGGTATTTTTGGCAAAGGCGCCATCAAATTTGGCGAATATATCGTCAATCATGTTATTCTTCTCTTAAGTAAATAAAACCACATAAATGATGTAAAATACATCAATAATGATATATAAATGATTTCTGTTCGTCAAATAAAAGCTGGTCGCTCAATGTTAAATTGGAGTGCAGCGGATCTCGCAAAGGCTAGTGGAGTTGGCCCTGCAACCATTCGTCGGTATGAGATGCAGACGGGAATTCCTACTGGTAATACTTCAACTATGTTGAGTATTCAGTCCGCAATGGAAAATGCCGGCATCCAGTTCACCGGCGATCCTCTAGTCAATCCCGGCGTTACCCTTAACATCAAGGGGTAGGGGATATCTCTATGGCAGATCATAAAGAAATCAAACTCCCTCAATCTGCTAGCTACAGCAACCTTCCTGAATACAAAGACCATGTGGATCAAATCCTTAACAGCTATGACTCGCCCGAGGGTGTGTTGGGTGAGTTGGTGCGCCAGATGGCGGATGCGATGTGGTGGGTTAAGACCCATCAGAAGGACAAAGACCACCTGATTGTGATGAAGATGGCAATGCTGGTTATGAGCCGAAGTGATATGGGTATGGATGCAGAGGAAAAGGCGCTTCGTTTTTTTGAATGCCTTTTAAGTTCTTGGTCGGGTCAGGTTTTAGATCCTGATAATCAAGCGTTCTTGGATAGCGCGATGCGATCAAAGGGTCATAACATGGCATCGCTCAGGGCGGATGCGATTAGGCGGTCAATCAAGGAACTTGAGGTGATTGATCGGTTAATTGAGCGGCAGTTTAAGAATATGCGCCTGTTGATGCAGTCCTACGAGTCGGTTAGATTCGCTCCGCAGCTGCTTAAGAAGATGGACCTTGAGATCAAGCAGTTAGAGCAGGGTATCGAGAAGACTATTGAAGATCAGCGTCGAGAAGTTAGTCGCCAATAGGGCGAACGCGCAAAAATCCTCTGGCCCTCAAACTAGGGCGGGCAAGCTTCGCTCTGCTAGGAATGCACTCAAGCATGGCCTAGGTGCTCAATCCCCAAATCCCCTTCAAAATCTTTCCTTGTTAAATCAGTTCCCCGAACTTGAGCCCTATCAGCAAGAGTTAACTTCCCTTGGTTATTCTGATGCGCAATCTCAAGAAATGGTAGAGGCACTTTTAACGGCAAGGCAGGTCATTAAGGCTAAGCACAGCGCCTATACGGACAGGTTAAATGATGACCGTCTCGCTAATATGACACTTGAGGGGATGACAAGCTTATTGCGTGAGTTTGGAGACCCTGCAGCGACGGTGACTCCTGCTGAGCGGGCTAGGGTAGCGGCGTTGTTATTTAAGCAGGTGCAAAAGGATAATGACCTTTCGGGCTTGCTGTTTGAGAAGTTTGAGGCGCATCGCAAATTAATGCGCTATGAGCAGAGGGCCTTTAACCAGCTTCGCAAGAAGAGTCAGGTTAAAAAATAACAAAACGAAGCCACCATCTTTGGCATACGATAAATGCCGTTATCATGTGTTTAAACAGCCGCAGCTATCGGCTGAATACGTGCTACCTCTTCTCCTATGGCTTGCTCAGCCACCTCTAGCTCATAATGGTGTTGTAGGTTTGTAATCCCCCGTAAATTAAGATCAGTTTTAAGTAGGATTTTCTCGTACACTAAGCGAAGGGATTACCAACTGATCCTTACCGGGCGTTCGGTCCCTGATGAAATCTCAGTTTAAGTAAAAATTGGCAGTTCGAAAAGAGCTAGGCAGTGGGTGGGGCATATTGCTAAAACAGGCCAGGTGGTGATCAGTCTGTAAAAAACGTGCGAATATCAGACAACAAAAAGGCACATTTGATGTGCCTTTTTGTTGGTTAAATGGATGCTGTTCGCTTTAGAGGTCGCCTGGCAGCCATTTAAATGCTCTCAGGGATGCGTGCGTTACAGATTAAGTATTGAGATTATTGAGTTTTAGCGCAGAACTCGCCTACCAAATACTACAACCATGCCAAGAATACACCCTAATATAAATGCTAAGACGGCCTTTAGCATCACCCTTAGGGATAAGTTACTAGACACATTTTCCTGAACACTCCCGACCAGATCAAACAACTCGCCCCTGTCGTCCAGATTACTTAAGTTTGACACTTGGATAATACCAAGAAGGGCAGAATGTATTTCTTTAAGTTCTTCGTATGAACGGGTAATCAAATTAGAAATTTCTTCAGTAGATATGCTTTCTTTGTCGCCAGTAGGCTCATCGAAATCATAGAAGTCAATTTCGGTAATGACCTTTTGTAGTTCGGTTGAAATGTCAATTTTTTCTTGTAGCAGGCTTTTCCTATATTCTGGATCAGACATTTTAGAGCCTAGTTCCATAAGTCGATTAATGACATCCTCACCATACTGTGGAGAATATACAGTCGTTCCAGAACTGCTTTCCCCCTGTGATCTTAAGCCCTCAGAAGAACCATACTGTTGCTGATTAAATTCAATCAACGCCTGCTCATAGACATCAACCATTCGCTCAAGACTCGATCGTTCACGCTCCAACTTACCTAAGCGAGCATCCCTAAATCCTCT
>Ga0209495_1000603_pt1 | contig 27313 bp, 24 predicted proteins | sample EN1Hudsemesocosm_FD_184629 | JGI IMG/M metagenome (GOLD analysis project Ga0209495, IMG submission 184629) | Methane-oxidizing microbial communities from mesocosms in the Hudson Canyon - EN1E Hudson Canyon (SPAdes) (version 2) | ecosystem: Environmental > Aquatic > Marine > Cold seeps | place... | reverse complement strand
CATTACAAGATGATATTGAACTGTTTTACAAGCAATCAGAGCAACACTTCTTTGCACGTAACACACAGCAAGGACCTGACATTAATGATGTTAGGAAATTAGCTAAAGCGTGTCGTTCTAAGGAGATGCTAGCATGACATTATTAGGTTTACAGTGGGCATTACCTATGATGCTATTACTGCTGCCTTTACTGTTGTTGCCATGGTTTACGCATAATCAAGATAAGACGGTTGCATGGAGTCATTTTGTTCCCGTTGACCCATTATCTAATGCGATTGGGCTAGCTCTTAAAGCCTTGGCATCAATAGTGATAGCAAGTTTGATTTTGACATTAGCTGGACCTTATATTCCAGAGCAAAAAATTGAACGTGTCGGTAGTGGTGCTGAAGTTGTTATCTTGGTAGATCGTAGTCGTAGTATGGATGACCCTTTCTCAACACGAGGTAAAGCCTTAGCCGTTAATCGTACGGTAGGTAAAGGGGATAGTAAACGACGCATAGCTAAGAAGTATTTATTGGAGTTTGTTAATAAACGTCCAGATGATCGTTTTGGTTTTGTATTATTTAGTGATAAAGCACTTGATTTACTGCCTTTGAGCTATAACAAAGATTCGATTCGAGCAACGATTAATGCCAGTGCATTAGGTAAAGGTTTATCTGAAACTAATATTGCAGCAGCCATGATCAAGGCTGCAGAGATGTATGGTAAAGAAACCTATCGCGGCTCACGGACGGTGTTGTTGGTTTCAGATGGTGGGCAAGAATTTTCAGATGAAGATAAGAACAAAATCACTGAATTATACAAACGTGAAAACTTAACGCTATATTGGGTTTATATGAGATCCACAACAGGTTTGAGTATTGAAGAAGAAAGTGACGATGACTCATGGAAAAATACACCAGAGAAACGATTGCATACTTTCTTTAAAGATCTTGGTATCCCATATAAAGTGTTTGAAATTGAATCAGTAAAAAGCTTTTCTGAAGCCATTGATACGATTGATAAACAAGAAAGCCAAACCTTGATTGTGGAAGAAATTCTTCCACGTGAGATAAAAATAGCACCATTCTTTTGGATTGCAATGATAACCATGTTGATATTGGTTTTAGCACAGTTTTATACAGCATGGGGAGTGAGAAAAGCACATGAATAAATATTTAAATCTATCACATTGGTTATTAGTCATTATTGCAATAGTGAGTCTTCTGTTTGCAGGGCAAGCAGGCTACAAGCTATGGCAAACGGGTAAAATCAATGCTTTTATTAGTGAGCCAACTAAGTTTGAACAAGTGCCTGAACATTTAAAAGCACAATTTGCACAAGCTTATAATGATGTTGAGCAAGGTCAGTCAGCAAAAGCATTAGAGCGTTTGACTACCGTGTTGGAAACTAATGACGCGAGTTTAGAAGCAATGGCATATTATAATCGTGGCAATATTCATCTTCGTGACGCTAAAGCTTTGCCTTCAGATGATTCAGGCCGACTTCCATTAGTAGGTCTTGCCAAACAAGATTATCGTACTGCATTACTATTAGATTCCTCTTTATGGGATGCACGCTATAATCTGGAGCTAGCCTTATTAATGGTGCCAGAAGAAGTCACTATCACTAAAGCCTATAGCAAGCGAAAAGGCTCAGAAAGCGTAGTGGTTAAAGCGGTCGGTTTCAGAGTAGATCTACCATGAAACTATCCTATCAATCACGTATTGCTGCTTCAGCATTTTTGATGTTGATAGTCATAGTATTGATCATGTCTGCATTATGGTTCCCTCGTACAGATCGAACTGTCAAAGTTATGGACCTTATGTTTGTGCTTGATATTACACAAAGCATGGATGTAAAAGATGTCGAATTAAATGGCGAAACAGTAAGCCGTTTAACATGGGCAAAAGACTACACCAAGAAAACACTACAACAATTGCCTTGTGGCTCACATGTTGGACTAGCTGCATTTAGTGAATCTCGTAGTTTAGTACTCATCAATCCAGTAGAAATCTGTGCTAGCTACAATGATTTAACACAAATGCTGTCCAAGATTGATGGTTCTATCGCTTGGGCATTATCAAGTGAATTGTCAAAAGCTGTCTTTGGTGCCATTGATCAAGCTAAATTGATGGATCCTAGCCCAGATGTCGTATTTTTAACTGATGGACATGAAGCTCCACCATTACATGAAACTCTATTTCCTAAATATAAAAAGAAATTAGGTGAAATATCAGGTGTGTTTGTTGGCGTAGGGGGGGATAAGTTATTGCCTATTCCTAAGCATAAATTTGATGGCACAGCTGATGGTTTTTGGCAGCAAAATGAAGTGTTACATGAAGATGTATATGCCTCACTTCGAAATGAATCTGCCGAAGAGCGAGCTGCAAAACCCAAAAATGAACATCTATCTTCTCAGAAAAAATCGCATATCAATAATTTAGCAAATATGTTGAATTTTGACGCGGTGATGTCACCAACCAAAGTAAACACCGTTATCAATGCACTAGAGAACAAAGTGAAAACACGAGACCAAATTGTAAGCTACAGTTGGGCCCCATGGTTTGCAGCTATTGCTTTGTTTCTATTGGTATTACTGTATTTACCATTTAGAATCATTCGTGATTAATAACTAATAATGTATAGAACTTACATCCCCGTGAAAACGGGGATGTAAAGTTGGTTGATACCTTGATCTCTTTATCTTCGCTTGCGATTAGATGAGTGACCGCCACGACTTCCACGCCCCTGAGATTGACCTCGACGTTGGGGTTTAGGATCTGCCTCAAAATTACCATACTCTTCATCATCCGATGAGTCTGCTACTGCCTTCTTTCTGGGCTCAAAGTCTGGGATGATATCACCTTCAAACTGTCGTCCAATGAAACGTTCAAGAGACTGTAACTGCTTAGATTCATCCTCACTGAACAATGAAACTGCTAAACCAACGGTGCCAGCACGACCGGTACGACCAATGCGATGCACATAGTCTTCTGGTACATAAGGGAGATCAAAGTTAACAACGCAAGGCAGTTGATTTATATCAATGCCCCGAGCAGCAATATCAGTTGCGACCAATACTAAAATATTCCCGTTCCTAAAGCCCTCTAAGACTCGAGTGCGTGCATGCTGAGTTCTGTTCGCATGGATAGAGTCGGCACTAATACCAGCATTTTTCAACTGCAATACCAAACTATCTGCACCTTTTTTGGTGCGACTAAAGACCAAAACTTGATGCCACTTATTCTTTTTAATCAGGTGAATCAATAGCTCACTTTTACGCTCTTTGTCTACAGGATGTAATAACTGCTTAACCGTATTGACAGCACTGTTCGCGGCAGCTAGTTCAATCAAAAGTGGATTATTTAACATGCCGTTAGCAAGCGACTTGATCTCTGTAGAAAACGTTGCTGAAAACATCAAGCTTTGACGTTGGCTAGGTAGCAACATTTGGATGCGATGGATATCATCAATAAACCCTAAATCCAACATGCGATCAGCTTCATCCAAGACCAATATCTCAAGCTGATCAAACTTAATCGCCTGTTGATTATAAAGATCAATCAAACGACCTGGGGTGGAAACAAGCACATCCAAACCACCTTGCAGGTGAGCTATTTGAGGCTCAATCCTTACACCACCAAACACGGCCGCAGAACGAATATTCATATGACGACTGTAGTTTTGAATGCTATCGGCAACCTGAGCAGCAAGCTCACGGGTCGGCGTAATGATTAAGGCACGCACATGTTGAGCCTGCGGGCTTGGGCCACCAGACAATAGCTGCACCATAGGCAGCGTAAAACCAGCCGTTTTGCCCGTGCCCGTGTGTGCCACCGCCATAACATCACGCTGACTAAGTACCACCGGAATAGCTTCAGTCTGTATCTGTGATGGCGTTGTATAACCTTGTTCTGCAACTGTTTTTAATAGCTCATCACACAAGCCTAAAGAGCCAAACGACATAGATAAATATTCCTTGGATTGATTAAAATTTTCTATATGATACCTGTCTCTAAGTAACTGGGGGGGGAGTAATATTTATTCTTTATTCAGGCACTTCAATATGGATTAAATGTAAGCCTTTTGCTTTCGCTTTAGGACTTAGTTTACTTTCTTGGTGTTGCTGCAGATAGAGCGCGATCTCATCTAGGGTGATTCGATTTCTGGCCAATTCAAGCAAAGCGCCCATCAAATAACGAATCATGTGTTTTAGAAAGCCTTCTCCAATGATTTTAAGATAATACATATTGTTAGCCAGTGGTAAAAAACTGGTCTGATGAATGTCACAGTAAAAAATCTCTCTAACGCTTGTGCTGATACTACTATCTCGGCTACTAAAGTTATAAAAATCATGTCTGCCAATGAATAGCTGACAGGCGGCGCGTAGTAATGCCAGATTATCTGGAGCAAAGTTTTCAATCGGCAAATGCAAAACAATATCGGAGGTGGCTACATTATCAACCGGAGAGACTAAAAAATAATAGTGGTATTCCTTGCTAACACTACTTCTATTGGGTTGATAGTCTTTTGTTGATGGCTGGCATTCTAGGATACGGATGTCGATTGGCAATAAAGAATTGAGCCCTAATAATAGGTGCTCAGGGCTGATCTCGTTGGCTATGGTTATTTTTGCTCTTTGGCCCTGAGCATGAACGCCAGCATCAGTGCGACTGGCGGCGGAAATAGTACAGGGCTGATAGTTTGTTATTTTTTTCAAGGCATTTTGAATCGTACCTTCTACTGTTAGCTTGTCTTCATATAAAGTGTCTGTAGATTGTGCTTGCCAGCCAAAGTAGTGAGTGCCTTTATAAGCGAGCGTAACGTGATAGTAGTACATTCTGATGGTTAATCCTGTTAGTGATGTTACCCACGAAAAGAGGAGGTTTTATGGCCACATTCCAACATTAAACTAAATTTAAGTGTAATCAATCGAATCTAACACCAAAGGGTAGCGTTTCCTTTGTTCCTAAAAGAAAATCATAGTATTGTAGGTGGGAAAAAGCTTATTCATGAAGTCTACCATTCTATGTCTGAATAACCGTAGCGCTATCACTATTTAATATAACAGTAGTGATTAGTCTTTCCCCCCATAACTCCTTGCTTATCGAGAAGTGCTATGCCTTATTTCCATCATAAACTGTAGTGAATAACATAAAGCCAAATTTCCTTGGTACAATACCTGCACAAAAATCATCGCCAACAATTTCTGGCCGAATTAAATCTGAGAGTTAACAATGATTAAAAAACTATTTTTACTATTCACTTTACTGATAAGTTTGTCCATCAATGTCTATGCTGACGTTGTTGACTCTATCCTTGAGCGAGGAACGTTAAAAGTTGGATTTTCCTTATTTGAACCTTGGACTATGCAGGATAAGTCTGGGCAACTTTCAGGTTTTGAAATTGATGTGGCTACAAAAATTGCCCAAGATATGGGGGTTAAACCAGAATTTATTTTATACAAGTGGGAAAATATTATCAGCGCACTTAGAAAAGGCGAAATTGATATTATTGCTAGTGGTATGGCAATCACACCAGAACGTGCACTGAAGCTGAGCTTTTCTCAACCCTATTCGGAGTTTGGTCTTACCTTGGCCACCAATATCAAATTGACTAAAGATATCACTGATTTTGATCAACTTAATCAAGCTGATGTTACTTTTAGTGTTGTATCGGGAACGGTATCTTATGATTTAGTAACGCGCATATTTGACAAGGCCAAAATTAATGCTGCTCCAACAGCTGATGAAGCTAGCCAAGCTGTTGTTGATGGCAAAGCTCACGCTTATGTAAGCGATTCGCCACAACCTGAATTTTTGGCTCTACGTAATCCAGAAAAAGTAGATATGCCTTTATCAAAGCCTCTGATTTCATTCCAATCTGGTTTTGGTGTAAATAAAGGACAGCAAGAATGGTTGAATTTTCTCAATAGCTGGATAACCGCTAGAACTGCAGATAAATGGCTTTCAACTACTCACAAACACTGGTTTGAAACTCTTGATTGGCAACATGAAGCTGAATAATGTTTAATAACATCATGAAATTCACTGATAACGCTGAATTACGGCCATTAACTACGCTGGTATTCTTGCTCGCATCAACTATTGTTTTAGCCCAAAATGGTACCGAACTCAAACTGCCAACAACAAGTTTCGATGATCTTGATCCAGTAGAAATCGATAGTGGTGGAGGCTGGCGTGATTCGTCCACAAGTGACTATGACTGGCGTTCACCAGATGATCAGCCACAAGGCCGAATCAGATATGGCTATGATCCCAGCTACGAAGAAATGCAAATCCGTCATAATCAACAATACAATACAAACAGAAGTGGGCCTGAATTCGGTGATACACAAGCCCCTGCCCAAATTAGATTCAAATTTTAGATATCTTAAAAACTACAAAATTGATCTATTTTCTTCAATCTCAATTAAGATTAAGGGGCTGTCCCAGATAACACATAAAATGTATTATCGAGGACAGCATGAAGAAGAGCAGATTAAGCACCCCAAAACAGAACAACCCAAAGCCACAAGTTCAGTTCAAGTAAAGAGGAGCTGGACTAAGCTAGTTATCTGGGACAGCCCCTAATTAAATTCATTCATATCTTGAAAACTGATAATGGCATAATCAATTTCAACTCTCAATTAACAGCACTTTTATCAACGCAGGGTGTATTACTTAAAGGTGAATAGGCTTGTGTAATACTGATTATTAATTTGCAAAGGCTGTTTAGTATTGAGCCTAAATTGTTTATAGTGAAAGCCATGCTTACTATCTCGATTACAGAACAACGATGCTACCTCTTGGATGGCGATGACTTAAAGTTTGAGGCTGATGTCTCAACGGCTCTTAATGGCGCGGGTGAACAGAAAGACAGCGGCTGTACGCCGCGTGGTTTACACACTATTCGTGCCTGTATTGGCGCTAATCAAGCAGAAAATACGGTTTTTGTTGGTCGACGAGCTACTGGTGAAATATACACACCTGAACTTGGTGTCCAGTTTCCTGAACGTGATTGGATCTTAACTCGAATTTTATGGCTTAGTGGTCTTGAATTGGGTAAAAATAGATTAGCAAATGTTGATACAATGCAACGCTATATTTACATCCATGGTTGTCCTGAACACTTTCCTATGGGCAAGCCATTATCACATGGTTGTATTCGCATGCATAATAAGGATTTATTGACTCTATTTGATCTGGTTGTTCCCGGAACAAAAGTGATGATCCATGAATAATTAAACTTGTCGTTTTCAACTGTTTATAGTTGGGGTCTTGTATTAATATAGATTCCGGCTCCAAGACTATCGAAATGACGGTATTTTAAAGGTGACTTATGACATTAGGCCCAATAATGGTCGACTTAGTTGGCTTGGAGCTAAGTGAAGTAGAACGAGACATTTTGCAGCATCCACTCGTTGGCGGCGTCATATTATTTAGTCGTAATTATGAATCACCCGAGCAAGTTGCTGCACTTACAGAAAGTATTAGAGCATTACGAGAACCACATTTATTGATCTCTGTTGATCATGAAGGTGGACGAGTACAACGTTTTAGAAAAGGCTTTACCCGTTTGCCGCCAATAGGTGCTTTGGGTAAACACTATATGCAACATCCGAAACAAACCTTAGAACGTGCCGAAAAAACAGGCTGGTTAATGGCGGCAGAGTTACGATCTGTTGGTGTTGATTTTAGCTTTGCCCCTGTTTTAGACCTTGATTATAGTGTCAGTGAAATAATTGGTGATCGTTCTTTTCATCGTGATCCACAAGCAGTGGCATCGATGGCTCATGCTTATATTCAAGGGATGAAACGTGCATGGATGCCTGCAGTAGGAAAGCATTTCCCCGGACATGGTGCGGTTGAGGTTGATTCACATTTAGGTTTGCCAGTTGATAAACGACATTTTGAAGATATGTGGCAAGCAGATATGTTGCCATTTCGTCAGCTTTGTCAGTCAGAACTTGCTGGGATAATGCCTGCACACATTGTTTATGAACAAAGCGATGAATTACCAGCAGGATTTTCACCGTACTGGATTAAAGAAATATTACGTGATCGTTTGGGTTTTCAAGGTGCCGTGTTGAGTGATGATTTAAGTATGGAAGGCGCCGCGATTATTGGCGATCCTCTTGCTCGTGCTGAAGCCGCATTAGAGGCTGGTTGTGACATGGTACTGGTATGTAATAAACCCGAAAGTGCCATTCAAGTGATTGATGGTTTAAAAATTCAGCCAGACCCTGTGCGACATATGAGATTGGTTAGATTACATGGGCGACATAGCTTTGTTCGTAATGAACTATTTGCAAGTGAAGAGTGGAAAAGTGCAGCAAATACGGTGTTGAGTTATGCCCCCGATCCTGAGATGGAATTGGAACTAACATGAAAAAGATTATAATAATTTGTTTGCTAGCTCTGAGCTTTATCAGTTTTCAAAATGCCAGCTATGCTGTGGAAGATATTGCTGAATCGAGTGGTTTAACGGAAAAATCTGCTGCATCAGAACAGAAACCAGACTTTATGGCGTTGGAGGGTTTAGCAGGTAAAGTAGATTTACGAACAAAAATACCTAGCAGTTTAAAAGGTGGTTTTTTGTTGGAGTATTGGCAATGGCTGGGCTTGTTAATAATAATATTTCTTGGCTCGATAGCAGATAAATCATTATCTTGGTTTTTGAAACTAAATATTTCACGATGGAAAAAAAATCATGCTACATTCTCTGAAATAGATGAAACGGTATTAAGACCATTGGCATTGATGGCAATGGCTGTTATCTGGTTGATAGGTTTAACGCTGTTAAGATTGCCAACTTTGGCAGATAATATTTTACTGGTTGCTGTGAAGCTATTAGTGAGTCTATCTGGTGTTTGGAGTGCATTCCGTGTAGTAGATTTATTAGCTACATTAATGATGAGTAGAGCACTTCAAACATCAAATAAATTTGATGATTTGCTTGTACCGATGGTGAATAAGACACTAAAAGTCTTTGTAATTGTTATCGGTATCGTATTTGTTGCGGACAATTTGAATGTTGATGTCACTAGTTTATTAGCGGGTCTTGGCTTGGGTGGTTTAGCTTTTGCTTTGGCCGCTAAAGACTTACTTGGTAACTTTTTTGGCTCATTAACTGTTTTATTAGATCGTCCTTTTCATATTGGTGATTGGGTGATTATTGGTGATGTTGAAGGTTCGGTTGAAGAAGTGGGATTTAGAAGTACTCGCATAAGAACGTTCTATAACTCATTAATTACATTGCCTAATGCATTATTAACAACGACAAAGATAGATAATATGGGCGCACGACGTTATCGTCGAATGAAGTCCATGTTGTCATTAACTTACGATACGCCACCAGAAAAAATTGATGCATTTTGTGAAGGGATTAGAGCTTTAATTCAACTACATCCTTATATGCGAAAAGATTATTATCAAGTCTATTTTAATGAATATGGTGCAACGTCTTTAGATATTCTTGTTTATGTATTTTGGGAAACACCAGACTGGAATACTGAGTTAAGAGAACGACACCGTTTCTTATTAGATATTCTACGTTTGGCCAAACAGTTAGATGTTGAATTCGCTTATCCAACTCAAACCTTATACCTGAAACAAGAGGGTCAGAAGGAGCCTAATAATGCGGATGCATTTCAAACTACGATGAGTGAAGAAGATGCCTTTGCTATGGGACGAAAAGAAGCCACTGCCATTGTTGATGGAACCTTAGGGCAAGGTATTAAGCCTGAACCTGTTCGTTTTACATGAATGGTGGAGCAGAACGTACAAATTGTATTATAAGTTTATAGCCACTCCCACTTTAGTGAAAATGATGGCATCGAGTAAAATTTAAGAGATCGTTAACTATTTATGTCTGACCAGTTTGTTCATTTACACCTTCATACGGACTATTCTTTAGTAGATGGTTTAGTGCGCATTAAACCCTTAATTCAAGCGGTTGTTGATGCAGGTATGCCTGCAATTGCAGTCACAGATCAACATAATCTATTTGCAGCAGTAAAGGTTTATAAAACAGCACAGCAATCTGGTATAAAACCAATAATTGCCGCTGATTTACGTCTTCGTGACCCAGAGGATCCTAAAAGAACGAGTCGTTTTGTGGTGTTATGCCAAAATACAGTGGGTTATCTGAATTTATCTCGGCTGTTATCACGTGCTTATATGGAAGGTCAGCACCTTGGTGTACCGATGCTCGATCTTGAATGGTTAGATGGGCAAACTGATGGTTTGATTTGTTTAGCGGGCGGTCGTGAAGGCATTTTGGGTAAAGCTTTACTTAATAATCAGACTGAAGAAGTCGAGCAGATTACTCAGCATTGGAAAACATTATTTCCCGATAGCTTGTACTTAGAGTTAATTCGTACAGGTCGAGAGGATGAAGAGCGTTATATCCATGCTGCTTTAGATCTTGCCGTGAAGCATGATTTACCTGTGGTTGCCAGCAATGATGTACGTTTTTTATCACCTGAGCAATTTGAAGCTCATGAAGCTAAAGTGTGTATTAGTGAAGGTCGGTTGTTGGATGACTCAAGGCGAGCACGAAATTATTCTGATCAACAGTATTTAAAAACACCAGCCGAAATGATTGAGCTGTTTAGCGATATTCCTGAAGCGATTGAAAATACGATTGAAATAGCTAAACGCTGTAATGCTCAGTTAACATTAGGTGAACATTATTTACCTGATTTCCCCGTTCCTGAAGGCATGACTATTGCGGAGTTTTTTAGCCAGGAGTCTTATGAAGGTTTAGAAGAACGTTTACCGGTTTTGTTTCCAGATCCGGCAGTTCTTGAAGAGAACCGAAAAGAATATGAAGATCGTCTACAGATTGAGTTAGATGTTATTAATGAAATGGGGTTTCCGGGTTATTTCTTAATTGTTGCCGATTTCATTAAATGGTCAAAAAATAACGAGGTACCGGTAGGGCCTGGGCGGGGTTCTGGTGCAGGGTCATTAGTCGCTTATGCTTTAAAAATTACTGATATTGATCCATTAGAGTATGACTTGTTATTCGAGCGATTTCTTAATCCCGAACGGGTCTCATTACCCGATTTTGATATCGACTTTTGTATGGAAGGTCGAGACCGCGTTATTGAATATGTGTCTCAGCATTATGGTCGAGATCATGTTTCGCAGATCATCACTTACGGTACGATGGCTGCAAAGGCTGTATTACGTGATGTAGGCCGAGTATTAGGCTTTCCTTACGGTTTGGTTGATGGTTTAGCTAAATTAGTTCCTTTTGAAATAAAAATGACCTTAACGAAGGCCTTAGAGCAAGAGCCTTTGTTACAAGAGCGTTATGACAAAGAGGAAGATGTTAAAACACTGATTGATCTCGCTCTACAGTTAGAAGGTTTAACTCGAAATGTTGGTAAACATGCGGGTGGTGTGGTTATTGCACCAAAAGCCTTAACAGAATATACCCCTATCTATTGCGAGCAAAACGGTGCTAGTTTGGTATCGCAATATGATAAAGATGATGTTGAAGATGTGGGTTTGGTGAAGTTTGACTTCTTAGGCCTTAAAACATTAACGGTTATCGACTGGGCTGTTAAAAATGTTAAAGCGATGTTACCGGCAGATGAAGCTGCAAAGATTGATATTACACAAATACCTTTAGATGATAAACAAAGCTATGACTTATTAAAAAGAGCTGAGACAACAGCGGTATTCCAGCTTGAGTCTCGCGGTATGAAAGAGCTTATCAAGCGTCTTCAACCTGATACTTTTGAAGATATCGTCGCCTTGGTAGCCTTATTCCGACCTGGTCCTTTACAGTCAGGTATGGTCGATGACTTCGTAAACCGGAAACATGGTCGAGCGAAAGTTGATTATCCTCACCCTGATCTTGAGCCGGTTTTAAAACCAACCTACGGTGTTATTGTTTATCAAGAACAAGTAATGCAAATTGCCCAAGTACTAGCGGGTTATAGTTTGGGTGGTGCCGACATGCTACGCCGAGCGATGGGTAAGAAAAAGCCCGAAGAAATGGCCAAGCAACGCGAGTTGTTTTTAGAGGGGGCTAAAAACCGAGATATTGATGAAAAAACAGCAGGTCCAATCTTTGATTTGATGGAGAAGTTTGCTGAGTATGGTTTTAATAAATCTCACTCAGCAGCGTATGCCTTGGTTGCCTACCAAACAGCATGGCTAAAAGCACATTATCCTGCAGCATTTATGGCTGCAGTTTTGTCCGCTGATATGGATAATACAGATAAAGTTGTTGGTTTAATCGATGATTGTCGTGATCTTGGTTTAAATGTTTTACCTCCAGATGTGAATAACAGTAAGATTCAATTTACCGTGGCAGATGCTAAGTCAATTCGTTATGGTTTAGGAGCCATTAAAGGGGTAGGTGAAGCAGCATTAGCAGGGATTGTCTCTGAACGATCAGAAGGTCAGCCATTCTCAAGTCTATATGAGTTTTGTCAGCGGGTTGATATGAAAAAAGTCAATCGTAGGGTAATGAATTCTTTGGTTAAAGCCGGTGCTTTAGATTCCTTAGGTGGCCATCGTGCAAGCTTAGAAGCAAGCATCACTAAGGCCTTACAGATTGCTGGACAACATCGCGATAACAGTGATAGCGGTCAAAATGATATGTTTGGTTTGTTGACCGTTGATGAAACTGAACATGTAGAAGAGCCATTAGTAATGTCAGCAGAATGGTCTGAAGAACACTTACTGATAGCAGAAAAAGAAACACTGGGACTGTATTTAAGTGGTCACCCCATCGATCGTTATAGTGATGAATTAAGTCAATTTATCCCGAAAAAAATAACAGACTTAGATGCACCTGAATCAAAAGGATATCAACGTAATGAGATATCGGTTATTACAGCTGGTTTGATTGTTGCGATTCGTACAATGAAAGGTAAGAATGGTGGTCGGATGGCCTTTATTACACTTGATGATCAAACGGCACGTTTAGAAGTTCGAGTTTTTGCCGAAGTGTATGAGCAGTATCAAACCTTATTACAGCCAGATAAATTGGTTGTGATTCAGGGGAAAATTGGCCAAGATAACTTTACCGGTGGATTAGCCGCCACTGCTGAGAGCGTTTATGATATATCTAGAGCTCGTGAAATGTGCGGAAAAGCTTTGGTAGTTAATATTGATAGCGACACTGATGGTAATGATTGGATTCAAACTTTACAGCAGACGTTAACACCTTATCGAGAAGGTTTGACCGCGCTTGAAGTAGATTATAAAAATAGCAATGCTCGTACACTTATTCGTCTAGGTGAAGACTGGAATGTTATACCAACAGATGCGTTATTATCAGACTTAGCTGCACTTCCAATGGTCAGCGCTGTTAGAATGAAATATAGCCAGCAAATTTAGGAGTTGATGTGGCAACTGATAAAGACCCAAATTCTACTCAAGTTAAACATGATCTTTTATTAGGTGAGTTAGATATCGTTGACCGATATCCAATGAACGAAGAAAGCACTAGCAGTAGACCTAAACCAGAGCCAGAACCTCAAGTGGAATACTGTAAAAATGATAAGAAAGAGAGGGCTTTAGCTGAACGATTAGGTTTGTCTTTTGTTGAATTACGTAATTATAAGTTTAATGAAGCTGTGTTGGCACTGATTCCAGCTGAGTTTGCACGAGAACATAATGTCATTCCTTTAGAAGTGAATAATTTTCGATTATCAATTGCAATAGCTAACCCCAAGCAGCAAGATGTTTATCAATTATTAGGATTTATTACCGGGTTAAATATTGATGCATCTGTTGCAAGCTTAAAAGATGTGCAGTGGGCTATTCAAAAAAACTATGGTGCACAGGATGATGAGTTAGCACTAGAGTCTATGGATGACCGTGAAGACACTGACATTGAAGGTGAGCTTGAGAGGTTAGGAAGTGAGAAACCGATTGTTCGCCTAGTGAGTAATATCATTCGTGATGCAATCAATCGTGAGGCATCAGATATTCACCTTAGACCCCGTGAAAAAAATGTGGAACTCATGTATCGTCTTAATGGCTCACTTACAACAATTCGTTTTATCAGTAAGTCCTTATTACCTGCCGTTGTAAGTCGCATAAAAATACTGGGCGGTATGGATATTGCCGAGCGCCGAATGCCTCAGGATGGTCGTAGCTGTGTTCGCAGTAATAGTAATGTAGTTGATTTACGAATTTCTATTATGCCGACTGTTGAAGGCGAGAGTGTGGTGATACGTTTGCTTAATGCAAGTGTAGGATTAAAGTCGATTTCAGAATTAGGTTTTAATGAGCACGATGAAGATATTTTCGTAGATTTGTTGCATAAAAGTAACGGTATCTTTTTAGTGACGGGGCCTACTGGATCAGGGAAATCAACAACTCTTTACGCCGCTTTAGATGAAGTTAAAAAACAAAACGTCAATATCATTACCGTTGAAGATCCTGTCGAGTATCATATGGATGGTGTTGAGCAGATCCAGATTAATCATACCATTGGTTATACCTTTGCAAGGGCATTAAGAAATATCTTACGTCATGATCCTGATGTGATTTTAGTGGGTGAAATTCGTGATCAAGAAACAGGAAAAATCGCTGTAGAAAGCGCATTAACAGGTCATTTAGTGTTAAGTACATTACATACTAATGATGCGGCTGGCGCGATAACACGATTGATTGAAATGGGAGTAGAACCCTACTTACTACAAAGTTGTCTATTAGGTGTATTAGCACAGAGACTAGTCAAAAAGAACTGTGAGCATTGCCTTAAGTTAGAGCCGGTAGATAAGATGGTCAGACAATCATTGAGTATCAAGGATACTGAAAGATTTTATTATGGATCAGGTTGTGAACAATGTAATCAAACTGGCGTGAGTGGGCGAATTGCAGTATATGAATTGTTACAGATAAATGATGATGTCAGAGGCGCAATTAGAGCAGATGTGACAACAGTTGAGGTTCATAAAGAAGGCTTGAAATCTGGCATGATACCATTGACAATGAATGCCTTGTCTCGAGCTCGAGCTAAAGAGATTTCTCTAGCTGAAACGTATCGTATAAGATTGGATTAAAAAAATGATCATATTGACAACAACAGGACTTAATTCATGGATGTAACCCCTTATCTAAAATTGATGGCTGAGAAAAAAGCCTCAGATGTGTTTTTCAGTACGGGTGCGGAGCCTCATATCAAAATAGATGGCAATATTCGTCCGGTAGGCCAAGATAAATTACAGCCTGGCGAAGTTGAGAAGATGGCTCGGGGAATAATGAATGATGCTCAACGTGATGAGTTTGACTCTACATTAGAGTGTAACTTTGCAATACCGTTAAGAGATATAGGTCGTTTTCGAGTTAATATTTTTCGCCAACGTGGTGAAGTATCAATTGTAATTCGTTATATTCAGAGTGATATTCCACGTATGGGGCAAATGAACCTACCGTCAGCACTAGAAAATATCGTTATGGAAAAACGAGGATTAATTTTAGTTGTAGGTGCGACAGGATCAGGTAAATCAACAACCTTGGCAGCCATGATCGGCCATCGAAATCGAAACTCAACGTCTCATATATTAACAATAGAAGACCCTCTAGAATTTATTCATCATCATGAAAAATCAATAATACAACAGCGTGAAGTAGGCATTGATACCATGACCTATGAAAATGCATTGAAAAATGCTTTGCGTGAGGCACCAGATGTTATTTTAATCGGTGAAATTCGCGATATGGATACAATGAAGTATGCGATTAACTATGCTGAAACAGGCCATCTTTGCTTGGCAACCTTACATGCTAATAATGCAAATCAGGCGATCGATCGTATTTTAAACTTCTTCCCCGAAGTTTATCACCGCCAATTATTAACTGATCTATCTTTAAATCTACGATCAATTGTGTCGCAGCGTTTATTGAAAAGTACAGAAGGTAAGAGTGTACCGGCTGTTGAGGTAATGAATAACTCACCTTATATTGCTGAGTTAATTAGCAAAGGTAGTATTGGTGAAATCAAAGAGGCAATGAAAGAAAGTACAGATGAAGGCACAATTACATTTGATCAAGCATTATTATCACTATACCGTAAAGATCTGATTACACTGGAAGAAGCACTTCATAATTCAGATTCAAAAAATGATCTTGGACTCGCTATTCGAATGGGGGATGGTAATGATGAAGATGATGAGGATGATTCTGAATTAATCTTAGGCTAGAGAGCCATCACTCAAGCAAGCGTGTATAATTCGCATCAAGAACTGAATTTAAGGTAACAAAAATGCAACTAAATTTTCTAGACTATGAACAACCAATCGCTGAATTAGAAGCAAAAATTGATGAGTTGCGTCATATGAGTAATGACAGTGAATTAAATATCACTGAGGAAATTCAAAAGTTACAAGAAAAAAGTAAAGAGTTAACCCATTCAATATTTTCATCATTGACTCCTTGGCAGACGACGCAAATGGCTCGTCATCCACAGCGTCCTTATACACTAGATTATATTCACCGAATTATTACCGATTTTGAAGAATTACACGGTGATCGTGCTTATGGTGATGATGCTGCGTTAGTAACAGGCTTGGGCCGTTTAAACGGACGACCAGTAATGGTTATTGGTCATCAAAAAGGTCGTGATACAAAAGAAAAAGTAGCTCGAAACTTTGGTATGCCACGCCCAGAAGGATATCGTAAAGCATTGCGTGTGATGAAAATGGCAGAGCGATTTGGTTTGCCTGTTATTACGTTCATTGATACACCAGGTGCTTATCCAGGAATTGGTGCTGAAGAGCGTGGGCAAAGTGAAGCGATTGCTCGCAACCTATTTGAAATGTCACAACTCAAAACACCAATTATCAGTACCGTTATTGGCGAAGGTGGTTCAGGTGGTGCATTAGCAGTTGGTGTTGCTGATCATCTTATGATGCTTGAATACAGTATTTATTCTGTTATTTCACCGGAAGGCTGTGCATCCATTTTATGGAAGAGTGCCGAGAAAGCACCAGAAGCTGCAACAACCTTAGGTGTTACATCTGAACGCCTATTAGGATTAGGATTGGTCGATGAGGTAATTGGAGAGCCATTAGGTGGAGCACATCGTGATATGGATGCGATGGCTCAAAAAGTAAGAGATGCAATTGAAGAAAAACTTAATAAATTAGATAATTTACCGTTAGATACTTTAGTTGAACAGCGCCAAGCACGTCTACTTAGCTATGGTGAATTTGAGGATTAGTCAAATACAGTGGCATTGTCTCCACAAGTCATTAGCAATGGGGTTGGCGCATTAGCCTCGGGAAAGCGAGTCTGGATTGCCTATAGTGGTGGCGTTGACTCTCATGTATTACTCCACTTATTAGCCCACTCTGATCATCCTCAGTTAAAAAACCTAGCTGCTATTCATGTTGATCATGGTTTGAATAATGATTCAGCTGTCTGGGCACAACATTGTGCTGACACGGCTGCTGATTTAAATGTTGATTTCGTTTCTTTAACAGCAGATGTCCGTAATATTGAATCATTAGGGGTGGAAGCAGCTGCAAGAGAAGCCCGTTATCAAGCATTGCAAAAAGCTTTGACCGAAGACGATATTTTACTCACAGCTCAACATCAGCAAGATCAAGCTGAAACACTACTCTTACAACTATTCCGTGGTGCAGGGCCTAAAGGTCTGTCAGCAATGGCAAGTCACTTTAACTTGGGTGAAACAGAGACTTTTCGACCATTACTTCATGTTTCACAAAGTGATATTTTGTTATATGCACAGTCTCATAAATTGCAGTGGATTGACGATCCGAGCAATGTTGAAACACGTTGGAATAGAAACTACATTCGCCATAAATTATGGCCAGATATTCTTGAACGCTGGCCAAGTGCTGCAAAGACAATTAGTCGTAGTGCAGAACATTGTGCTGAAACAAGTGAATTATTAGATGCACTAGCTGAGCAAGATTTTGCAGGCTTAGGGCTTGATACTTCTACTAGTTCATTGCCTATTGACGCATTATTAGCACTGTCACCGGCACGTTGCCGAAATCTATTACGTCACTTCTTTTTATGGAAAAAGTTACCTCTGCCATCCACGGTTAATTTGCAAGGAATAATTGATGAGGTCTGCCTCGCAAAGCAAGATAGTAACCCAATGGTAAGTTGGTCCGGCGTCGAAATTCGCCGCTATCAGAATCAACTGTACTTCATGTCACCATTGATTCATCACGATAATGAAAACATCATTAAATTAAATAGTTTTCAAGATGTTAATTTGATGGATGGTCGAGTTGTTGAATGGGTTCGTACTGAAGGTCGAGGATTGAAATTACCTGTTTCAGCAGAAATAACGATTCGTTTTCGCCAAGGTGGAGAGCAAATTAAGCCGCAAGGCTCTGCCCATCACAAAAACTTGAAGCATTTATTTCAACAATGGTGTATTCCACCTTGGCAACGAGATAGAATTCCTTTGATCTTCTGTGATGATAAGTTGGTCGCTGTTGTAGGTTATTGTATAGACGAAGTATACAGTGCTAGCAATGGTGTACAGGGGCATTGGCCGCAACTTAAACTTATAGATTTTGATTGAGAGAAAAGAGCATTTCTGTTATTTTATGTAGCTGATTTGAGTGCTACTATTCTGGTTGCACCGTTTAATTTAGAACTCTCTAAAATATGCCAAAATTTATATTTGTTACTGGTGGTGTTGTTTCATCATTGGGTAAAGGGATTGCTGCAGCATCATTAGCGGCTATCCTTGAAGCTCGAGGTTTGAAAGTGACGCTAGTAAAACTTGATCCTTATATCAACGTTGACCCTGGAACGATGAGTCCATTACAACACGGTGAAGTGTTTGTGACTGATGATGGGGCAGAAACAGATCTCGATCTGGGTCATTATGAACGCTTTATTGATGGCAAAATGACGAGTCAGAATAACCACACAACGGGCCAAATTTATGAAAATGTTATTCGTAAAGAACGTCGTGGTGAGTATTTAGGTAATACAGTACAAGTTATTCCACATATTACAGATGAAATTAAACGCTGTATTTATGAAGGTGCTGGCGATGCTGACGTAGCATTGATTGAGATTGGTGGTACGGTAGGTGATATCGAATCATTGCCTTTCCTAGAAACCATTCGTCAAATGGGTACCTTGCTAGGTCGTGATAATGCTATGTTCTTGCATTTGACCTTGGTGCCGTATATTCCATCAGCGGGCGAAATTAAAACTAAACCAACACAGCATTCGGTTAAAGAGTTACGCACAATTGGTATTCAACCTGATGTATTGCTTTGTCGGATGGATAGACCCTTACCTGACTCAGAGCGCCGTAAGATTTCATTGTTTACTAATGTGCCAGAGAAATCAGTTATTTCTGCCGTTGATGTCGATAGTATTTATAAAATTCCAATGGAATTACATCAACAAGGTTTAGATGACATTGTTGTTAAACAGTTAAACCTTGATGCAAAACCAGCTGATTTGAGCGAATGGCAGCAAGTCGCTGATAATATTGATAACTCAACAGACACCGTCAATATTGCCATGGTCGGTAAATATATGGATTTAACCGAAGCATATAAATCTCTATCTGAATCATTAATTCACGCTGGAATTCATACTCGTACAAAAGTAAAAGTACATTATGTGGATTCTGAAGTCATTGAGCGTGATGGCTCTGCTGTAATCGCTGATATGGATGCTATTTTAGTACCCGGTGGTTTTGGTGAGCGTGGTGTTGAAGGCATGATTTTAACTGCTCAATATGCACGTGAAAATAAAATCCCTTATTTGGGGATCTGCCTAGGAATGCAGGTTGCAGTCATTGAATATGCTCGACATAAAGCAGGATTAGAAGGTGCTTATAGTACCGAGTTTGATAAAAATACCCCTCATCCAGTTATTGGTTTGATCACTGAATGGCAAAAAGAAGATGGTAGTGTTGAAACGCGCGATCATGACTCTGACTTAGGGGGGACGATGCGTTTAGGTGGTTACCCTTGTCACTTGGATGAAGGAAGTCTTGCTCAGGACATCTATGGTTCAACAGAAGTGAGCGAGCGTCATCGTCATCGTTATGAATTCAATAACAACTATAAACAACAATTGGAAGATGCAGGTTTACGTTTTTCTGGAATGTCACAAGATAAAAACTTAGTCGAGTTGATAGAAATTCCGGATCATCCATGGTTTATAGCATGCCAAGCTCACCCTGAATTCACATCAACACCTCGTCACGGCCATCCATTATTTGATGGTTTCATTAACGCGGCTAAAAAGAATAAAGCTGTTCGAGCAACTAAAAGCGGAGAAAAATAATGGATTTATGTGGAAAAGATGTCGGTGGTAAACAACCATTATTTTTGATTGCTGGTACTTGTGTTGTTGAAAGTGAACAGATGACAATGGATGTGGCTGGCAAATTAAAAGAAGTGACAGATCGCCTAGGCATGCACTTTATTTATAAATCATCATTTGATAAAGCAAATAGAACATCTGTAAATAGCTACCGTGGTCCAGGTATTGAGAAAGGTCTCGCTATTTTAGAGAAAGTTAAAAAAGAATACGGTATTCCAGTTATTACAGATGTACATGAATATTCACCGCTTGCTGAAGTGGCGAGTGTTGTCGATGTATTGCAAACACCTGCATTTTTATGTCGCCAAACAAGTTTCATTATTGATGTATGTAGCCAAGGTTTACCGGTTAATATCAAAAAAGGTCAATTCCTTGCACCTTGGGATATGCAACACGTAGCTGAAAAAGCTAAATCAACAGGTAATAATCAAATCATGTTATGTGATCGTGGAACATCATTTGGTTACAACACATTAATCTCTGATATGCGTGGATTGCCACAAATGAGAGCAATGGATTGTCCAGTTGTATTTGATGCAACACATTCAGTGCAACAACCGGGTGGTATGGGTGGTTCATCAGGTGGTCAACGTGAGTTCGTTCCTGTTCTAGCTCGTGCCGCTACTGCTGTTGGTGTTGCTGGTGTATTTATGGAAACGCATCCTGAACCAGAAAAAGCATTAAGTGATGGTGCAAACTCTTGGCCACTACATAGAATGGAAGAGTTATTAGTCACATTGCAAGCAATTGATAGTACTGTTAAACAACATGACTTTATTGAAGATTCATTGTTGAAATAGACAGAGTAGATAAACTGACAATTGTAAGCATACTGTAATATTTTAAATATAGAGTGAACGATTTTAGATCGTTGCTTGGAGAAAAGATTGAGTAAAATTATTAATATCATTGGTCGTGAAATTCTTGATTCACGTGGTAACCCAACGATTGAAGCAGATGTAATTCTTGAAAATGGCATTATGGGTCGTGCAGCGGTGCCATCAGGTGCATCAACAGGTCAACGTGAAGCCGTAGAGCTTCGTGATGGTGATCAGACTCGTTATTTAGGTAAGGGTGTTCTTAATGCCGTTGCCGCAGTAAATGGTGAGTTAGGTGATGCGATAGTAGGAATGGATGCTTCAGAACAACAAGCTATTGATGAAAAATTAATTGCAATTGATGGCACCGAGAATAAAGGTCGCTTAGGTGCAAATGCCTTATTAGCTATATCAATGGCATCAGCACGAGCAGCAGCGAATGATGCTGATATGCCTTTATACCGTTATTTTGGTGGTGAATCAGCAACGACAATGCCTGTGCCAATGATGAATATCATCAACGGTGGCTCTCATGCTGATAATAGTGTTGATTTCCAAGAATTTATGATTATTCCCGTAGGTGCGCCAAGCTTTGCTGAGGCTGTACGTTACGGTGCTGAAGTTTTTCATGCATTAAAGACAGTGTTGAGTAGCCGAGGTTTAAGTACGGCTGTCGGTGATGAAGGTGGATTTGCACCCGATTTACCTTCGAATGAAGCTGCTATTGAAGTGATTTTAGAAGCTATTTCTGAAGCTGGCTATGAAGCTGGCAAAGATATTATGTTGGGTCTTGATACGGCAAGTTCTGAATTCTTTCACGATGGCCAATATGTGCTTGCATCAGAAGGGCGAAACTTAAGTTCAGAGCAACTTGTTGCCTTGTTTGAATCATGGGTTAACAAATATCCCATCTTAAGCATTGAAGATGGCATGGATGAAAATGACTGGAGTGGTTGGAAGTTATTAACTGAACGCCTCGGTGACCGGGTTCAATTAGTTGGTGATGATTTATTTGTGACCAATACTTCAATTTTGTCACAAGGTATTGACAAAGATATTGCTAACTCAATTCTAATCAAAGTTAATCAAATCGGTACACTGACTGAAACGTTTGCAGCCATTGATATGGCTAAAGAAGCGGGTTATACGGCGGTTGTCTCTCATCGTAGTGGTGAAACAGAAGATACAACGATTGCAGATTTAGCGGTGGCAACTTCAGCGGGTCAAATCAAAACGGGTTCATTATCTCGTAGTGATCGCGTTGCAAAATATAACCAACTTATCCGTATTGAGTCTGAATTAGGTGATGCTGCAATCTATCCTGGTTTGAAGGCTTTTAAGCACGCTTAATTTATGAAACCAATTATGATTTTACTCACAGTATTATTGTTATTGTTGCAATATCGCTTGTGGTTTAGTCATGATGGTTTGCCATCAGTATTACACCTTCATCGTGCTGTTGAAATTCAACGCCAAGATAATGCGATTCTTGAAGAGCGAAATCAGGTGTTAACTGCTGAAGTACAAGACCTTAAAAGTGGTCTTGATGCTTTGGAAGAACGAGCTCGAAGTGAGCTGGGTATGATTAAATCTGGTGAAACCTTTTTCCAAATTATAGAAGAGTCGAGTAATGAGTAACTCTGAAGTGTGGGCTGTGGTTCCCGCTGCAGGAATTGGCTCAAGAATGCAGGCTGATCGCCCGAAACAATATCTACAGTTAGATGGCAAAATGGTTATTGAGAATACCCTACAGCGCTTAGCATTACACCCAAAAATAAAAGGAATTGTCATTTCTGTGGCAGAAAATGACCCGTGGTGGTCACAATGCTCACAGGATTATGACTGTCCAATTCATGTGGTTTCTGGTGGTGCTGAGCGAGCAGATTCTGTTTTAAATGCCCTAACTAAATTAACGACACTTACTGATGATGACCCATGGGTACTTGTTCATGACGCTGCACGTCCATGTATTCGTCATGGCGATATTGATGCCATGTTGACATCATTATCTGAGCACAGTGTTGGTGGCATTTTAGGTATTCCTGTTAATGATACTGTTAAGCGAGCCAATGCTCAGCAAGAGATTACAGAAACAGTATCTCGCCAAGGTTTATGGCGAGCATCAACACCGCAAATGTTTCATTTACAAGCATTAACAAACGCATTACAAACTGCAAAACAACAACAGTTAATAGTGACAGATGAAGCCAGTGCGATGGAGTTAGCTGGACTTCAACCGATGATGGTTGAAGGACACTCAGATAATATTAAAATTACCTTGCCACAAGATTTGGCATTAGCAAGCTTATACCTACAGCAACAAAGAGAGTTCTTATGAGAATTGGCCATGGTTATGATGTTCATAAATTTAGTGATGGTGGCCCACTTGTTATTGGCGGTGTAAATGTTCCACATACGCATGGTTTAGAAGCTCATTCAGATGGCGATGTATTGATTCATGCCATTTGTGATGCATTATTAGGAGCTGCTGGCTTATGGGATATTGGCCATCATTTCCCTGATACCAGTGATGAATTTAAAGACATTGATAGCCGAGTATTATTACGACGAGTCGTGTTAGATATTGCAGGTCGTGGTTGGAATGTAAATAATATTGATAGTACCGTTATTGCTCAGGCACCAAAATTAGCGCCCTATATTCCACTAATGCGTGAATTATTAGCTGATGACTTAGCTATCCATGTTGATGCGGTTAATATTAAAGCGACCACAACAGAGAAGCTAGGTTTTGCAGGTCGTAAAGAAGGCATTGCAGCCCATGCTGTTGTATTACTGACTAAAGCTGATTAACGATTGAAAAACTTTGATTTCTCAGCCTTGCCACGAATAAGTTCATCGGCAGCAGATTGCTCAGCTGATATTCGTAGTCAAACTGCGTACTTTCAAGTTGAAGAACAACTTCCTTTTCAAGCGGATGGCAGTGGTGGACATGTTTGGTTAAAGATTCAAAAACAAGGCATTAATACAGACTGGTTAGCAGGCGAGTTAGCAACATTTGCCGGTGTGCCAAATGTAGCCGTAGGTTATGCAGGTTTAAAAGATCGCCATGCTGTTACCACACAGTGGTTTAGTATTAATCTAGAAGGCCATACCGAACCTAATTGGTCTGAGTTTGAAACGGCGGATATTAAGATTGTCGAACAAACACGCCATGGCAAAAAGTTAAAACGTGGTGTTTTAGCTGGTAATCATTTCAAGTTACGATTAACTGATCTACAGGGTGAACACGACCTATGGCTAGCTAATCTGCAACAGATTCAACAACAGGGTGTGCCCAATTATTTTGCTGAACAACGTTTTGGTCATCAGCTAGGTAATTTATATCGTGTCGAACATTGGTTCTCAACAGGCAAAGCCCCCAAAAAACGTAATCAAAAAAGTATCTATCTATCAGCTGCTCGATCATGGTTGTTTAATTTAGTTTTAGCAGAGCGTTTACGACAAGGTAACTGGAATCAAGCCCTAGTCGGTGATGTGATGTTATTGTCGGGTACTAAAGCAAGTTCATTTATTGTTGATACTGTAGATGATGACTTGAATACACGGTTGATGACAATGGATATCCACACCACTGGTCCACTATGGGGTCGTGGTATGCCATCTAATCATTCCGATAGTCTAGCTTTAGAAGAACAGGTATTAGAGGATTGGCAAGATTGGCAACAAGGATTGGAAAAGGCAGGTTTGAGTCAGGAGCGTCGTTCATTACGATTATTTCCTGTTGATTTTAAGTGGCAGTTTCTTGATGGACATCAACTGGAATTAGAATTCTTTCTGCCAGCAGGGTGTTATGCTACTGCAATAATGAGAGAGCTAGCGGTGATTACTGATGCATATCAGAGGAACTATCAGCGTGAAAGATCGCTCAAAGATATTAAAGAATCAATCGAGTAAGGTGAAATATCATGTTGATTAGATTAAAAAATTTATTATGGTTAATAGCACTATTACCAACATTACTATTGGCACAAACATGGCAAGCTGAAAGTGGTGATACACAACTAGCGGTACTTGAGCTATTTACTGCTGAAGGTTGTGGCTTATGTCCTGCAGCAGATCGTTGGGTTCACAAATTACCTAAGCAAGGTATTACAGATGAACAACTGATTATTTTAGGTTTTCATATTGATTACCTAAATGATCAAAAAGGCTGGGTTGACCATTTTTCAAGTCCTGTATTTACTAAACGCCAACAACAGCAGGCACATTTGAATTTGTATCAAACAGTCTATACACCTGAGTTTGTTGTCAGTGGCGAAGTAATTCATAACTGGAAAAAGCATGTTAAAGACGTCGTCCATGCTGTAAATAGCTTTGATCCCGAGGCAAGTATTCAGTTAAATGTAACTAAGCAGAATGATGAGCTTGTTATTGATAGTCAGATAGTTATTCAAGGGAAAGAAAACCGTCAATATTCAAAACTTTATTTGGCTGTGAGTGAGAATGACATTATCAGTAAAGTAAATGGTGGTGATAATGCCGGTGCCACATTTAACCATCAAAATTTAGTAAGAACATGGCTTGGCCCATTTAATTTGAATGAAAATGGTGAGACGATCTTAAATTCAAAAGTTAAGATTGATGATGAATGGAATATGGATAAAGTAAGTATTGTTGCAGTAGTGCAAAATTTAGAAGATGGTTTTGTACTACAAGGTTTAAAATTAGCATTGGATAAAAAATAATAGATGGAATATTTACCCCTATTTGTCGATATTAAAGGTCGATCATGTCTTGTTGTCGGTGGTGGCGATATAGCTGCTAGAAAGTCTGGGTTATTACTCAAAGCTCAAGCTAGCGTGACGATTGTATCTCCTGCAGTTTCAGCAACAACACAAGCCTTAATTGATGCTGGAAAAGTAATATGGTTGAACGAAAAGTTTGCTGCCAAACATCTACAAGATCGACTATTAGTTATAGCTGCAACCGATAATGAAACAGTTAACCGTGATGTCCATGCTCAGGCTAAAGCGCAGAATATCTTAGTTAATGTGGCAGATAGTCCTGAACTGTGTGATTTTATTTTGCCTTCTATTCTTGATCGTTCTCCCATTGTTGTTGCCGTATCGAGCGGTGGCAAGTCACCTATTTTAGCTAGACAGCTACGAGCACGATTAGAAACCCTAATTCCGCCTACATATGGTCGTTTAGCTGACTTAGTAGGGCGTTATCGACAAGCAGTTCAAGATAAAATGCCTAAACTTTCCATGCGTCGTCGTTTTTGGGAATCAGTATTACAAGGCAAGGTTGCGGATCATGTTTTAGCGGGTCGTGATGAACTTGGCGAACAAACACTGCAATCCGTGCTGGATGAAACACAAGGTGAAGACTTACAACAAGGTGAGGTTTATCTGGTTGGAGCTGGCCCAGGGGATCCTGAGCTACTTACTTTTAAAGCTTTACGTTTAATGCAACAAGCTGATGTAGTTTTTTATGACCGACTTGTCAGCAAAGAAGTATTAGCTTTAGTACGAAAAGAAGCTGAACAAGTTTATGTCGGCAAGCAACGTGATTGGCATGCAGTACGTCAAGAAGAAATCAATCAACTACTACTTGAACATGCTCAACAAGGTAAGCGAGTATTAAGGTTAAAAGGAGGGGACCCTTTTATCTTTGGTCGTGGTGGTGAAGAAATTGAAACTTTAGCAGCTGAAAATATTCCTTTCCAAGTCGTACCGGGAATTACTGCTGCTTCAGGTTGTGCCTCATATGCTGGCATTCCATTAACACACCGTGATTATTCACAAAGCTGTACTTTTGTAACTGGCCAACTAAAGCATGGTGAGTTAGACCTGAATTGGCCAGCACTTGTTCAACCACGACAAACAGTTGTTGTCTATATGGGCTTGGCTGGCTTAGCTGTTTTATCTCAGAAACTACAACAGCATGGCTTGGCAGCTGAGACACCTGCCGCACTAGTCCAGCAAGGTACTACTGAACATCAAAAAGTTTGGGTAAGTACTATTGCAGAATTACCTGAGCTAGCAGATCGTGAACAAGCAATTGCACCGACCTTAGTGATTATTGGCGATGTAGTGAAGCTGCAGAAGACTTTATCCTGGTTTTAAGCGGTTGATAATAACCAGCTAGCTTGGCTATATAGAACCACAGCTCAATTATCATACTATTGTTAATCTCCTAATACATTGATAATAATAGTAAATAATCATTGGCATT
>Ga0209495_1000599_pt1 | contig 27412 bp, 26 predicted proteins | sample EN1Hudsemesocosm_FD_184629 | JGI IMG/M metagenome (GOLD analysis project Ga0209495, IMG submission 184629) | Methane-oxidizing microbial communities from mesocosms in the Hudson Canyon - EN1E Hudson Canyon (SPAdes) (version 2) | ecosystem: Environmental > Aquatic > Marine > Cold seeps | place... | reverse complement strand
GGGGTGGTTTATGCACTTTCTTTATTACTTGTAGGTGTTAGACCTAAAAATATATTTCATAAGTAAATACGCTTAAACAAGACTAAGACCTCCGAAAGTATTTTTATGACCGTTATTTATTATTTATAGAGAACCGCCTCTCAAACTTTTATATTAATACTTGAATATTTTTTAAAAAAGGCTTATCAATACAGCTAACGTACGCATTTAATGACTAAGTTAGATTATGCTTGATGAAACGCTAGATACAAGATTAAAGATTCAGGAAGACATGGAAGAAAAAATTCTCTATGTCACTATTCTTTCCGATGTTAAAGGTATTAAATACTCAGAAAAATGGTTGGAACAACAACTAGTCCAGCAAGGTTATTCCTGGGTATCTATTCCATCATCTGTTCATAAATCCATAGAAAAACATCTAAAAAAAAACCTTCCCGCTAAGATAAGTCTTTCCCCTCTAACAGATGCGAAAGTTAAGGTTGCCGTTTCTGTTGACTTGCTATCAGCTAGTTTACATATCAGCTCTGCAAAAGGTGGGGAAGGAGTGACAACAAAGGATGTCATTGAAGCTTTAAACGATAAGAAAATTGACTTAGATCTAGTTAATAAAAAAAGAATCGTTGGTTTGATTGCAAAATCAAAAACGATGGCAGCCGGAGATTCTATTGACGTTGTTGTAGCAAAAGGAATACCACCTAAACATGGGATTGACACTCGGTTTGAATGTTTGGTCGATAATGCAATAGATAGAGCGCCACGTGTTCGTGAAGATGGAACCTTGGACTATTATGACTTAGGCGAAATTCCATGCTTAGACGAAGGGTGTGAGTTAATGCGGAAATACCCGCCAGAACCTGCAGTATTAGGTAAAAGTGTTACTGGGGCTGAACTAAGTGCGCGTATGGCAAAAACACTTCATTTTAAACAACATAAGGGCGCGATGGTTAGCCCCACTGATTCTGGTTTGCTGATTTCGCAAATTAAAGGTCAACCTATTATCAGTAAGCGAGGTGTGGCTATAGATAATATCTATACAGTAAATAATGTTGATTTACGTACCGGACATATTGATTATGACGGCGCTATTGTTGTATTGGGTGATGTTGCTTCAGGTATGAAAATAAAAGTCACGGGGGACGTGCAGATATATGGCATGGTTGAAAATGCTGATATTGAATCTGATGGAAATATTGATATTAAACTGGGCGCAATCGGTAGAACCAATAAAAAAGAAATAGAAAACCTTATGAAAATACGCTGTAAAGGTGATTTAACTGCAGGTTATTTGGAAAATGTCTCGGGGGATATTCAAGGTAATATCGTAGTAAAATCTCGCATTTCAAATTGTGTATTAAGAGCGGGTGAACAATTCATTGTTGGTAATCGAGAACAAGAAAAAAGCGGTATTGTTGGTGGTCATATCATTGCGGGTTCAATGATTAGATCCGAAGTTTTAGGTTCAACAGGCTGTGCTATAACTCATATTGAATTAGCTTATAAAACCGATGTCTTAGAGCAATATGAAGCACTTAAAAGACTTATCATTGCAAAAAATGAACTATTGATGACTAAGTTGAGCGAAATGATAATGTTATCAGATAAACAAGACGAGCTAACGGAAGAAGAAAAACTGCTATTAGAAAAACTAAAAGAAGAAACTGAAGCAATTAAAACCAGGTCAAAAGAATTAATACAGGAACAAACCGAAATAGAACAAGCACTCGAACTTGCAGGCGCAAAAAAAATTATTGTAAAAAGAGAAACGCATCCCGGGGTTACAGTAACGATTAAAGATGAAGAGCTTATAGTTAAATCAAAATGTGGAGCTGGTGAGTTCTTTTTAGTCGATGGAGAAATAAAGAATACTGCGCATAAATAAGTATTTCTTGTTATGCAACCTCATGTACCTTTGATGAGCATAATGCGTTGTACTAAGCCTCGCTAAAAAATCAAGACAATTCCCAAAACACTTAAAGTACGAATAAACACCTTTATTCTAGCATTCCATCCAACCCAGATTCTAAACTTAAAATTTCATCAAGCTTGTCAACGAAGAACTCCTCAGGGAGCTGCAGCTCTCCAACTACATCGACAGATAAACCTTCAAGTATGTGATCTTGTTCTATATCAGCTTCCTTGCAATAGCTTAGATATTTAGCAATAGAAATAACGCAAGCAATTTTGGAAACGGGTTCGATTACTAAAGGTGATTCACACTGTAATACTGGGATAATAAGCTCATCAGAAAATCTCCATAAACGGCATAGTTCTGCTGAAACGTCTTGACTAATGTAGCCAAGTCGCATTTTCTCAACAAAAGACCGCGAATGTCCTTCGTTGATCAATTCCTCTATTTTAATCGCTTCCTTAGGCTGTCCTAAATATATCAGAACCGTTCCAAGATCATTAATAAGACCTGCTGTAAAAGCAATATCTTCATCAAGTCCGACCATATTAGCCAGGCATTTTGAATAGCTTGCCGTGCGGAAGCTATTTAGCCAAAACTTTTTGATATTAAAATTTTCAATATCTGGAATTGCATTAACAATACCGGAGGCAATGACTAAAGTCCTTAGTTTATACATGCCCAGCAATACAACCGCATCATTAATCGAATCAATTTTTTTTGGTAAGCCAAAATAGGCAGAATTGACTACTCTCAAAACTTTTATTGCAATAAGAGGTTCTTTTTCTACATTGGAGGCAATATCCTTCAGGTCAATATCTGGGTTATTAACTTGCTCAATGAGTATTTTAATGACTTCAGGAATTTGGGGAATATTTTGAATTTGGCTGAATAAGCTTTTAATTTTTGAAGACATGGGAAGTGTGTTCCTAAAATACGATTTTAATTGTAGCTCTTTTTACCTAAAGATGTAGCTCGAAACATAAAGACTTTTAGGTGAGCTCATCATTATACTTCGCGCGGTCACAACTGCAGATTTCTAAGCGCTGATTTTTTGCCGACAGCTGCGTTGCTGAAATACTTGCGTAGCTTGCTATGCGCCTATTTCAGCGTCTTGCTGTCAACAAAAATCAGCAGCTTATAAATTCCGCATCCGTGACCGCGCGAAGTATATATTAATGATACAATGCTAGGTTTTTGATTATTATCATAAACATACTCTCAAAGAGTAAGCGTTCAATTGATTTCAGGGCTATAATTTTCTATGCATTTGATTCGGGGACTAGGGCACCTTAAACAGTTAAAAAGTGGTTGTGTACTCAGTATAGGTAATTTTGACGGCGTTCATACAGGGCACCGGCAAGTCATTGAAAAATTAGCACAGAAAGGTAGAGAATTAAATTTACCCGTTGTAATTATGCTATTTGAACCTCAGCCTTTAGAATTTTTTCTAGCTGACAATGCGCCGTCACGCTTAATGCGGCTGCGGGAAAAAGTCATACAGTTTAAATTGCTACCCGTTGATGAGTTATTAGTGGTTAAATTTGATCAAATAATTGCAAATTACCCTGCCGAACTATTTATTACTGATTTTTTGGTCGATAAATTAAATATTAAGTACTTAGTTGTTGGCGATGATTTTCATTTTGGGAAAGCACGCTGTGGTAACTTTTCCATGCTAAAGGAAAAAGGCCAATTACTGGGCTTCGAGGTTGAAGACACTCATTCATTTTTTATGGAAGAGCAGCGGGTTAGCAGTACATTAATTAGAGATGCTTTAGGTGAAGGTGATTTAGCTAAAGCAAAACAAATGTTAGGTGTTGATTTTTCTATTTGCGGACGGGTTGCTCATGGAAATAAACGTGGTAGAACCATTGGCTTTCCAACGGCTAATATTAAATTGTTTAGAAAAAACACGCCTATAACCGGTGTATTTGCCGTGACGATGACAGGAATTGGCAACAAAGAAATACCCGGTATAGCCAACGTGGGTACAAGACCTACTGTTGATGGTGGGAAAAAAGTTATTTTAGAAACGCACTTATTCGATTTTGATGAAGAAATTTATGGTCGCTATGTTGAAGTGCATTTCAAACAAAAAATTAGAGATGAAATCTGTTTTGATTCATTTGATGATTTAAAGCAACAAATACAAAAAGATACTCTTATAGCAAAACAAACTTTACAAAAAATGTCAGTGGACCGTTAAACAGTCACTTTCTTGAATTATATATTTTTAAAAAATACGAAGATGGATTACAAAAAGACCCTAAACTTACCCAAGACCGCTTTCCCAATGAAAGGCAATTTGGCTCAACGTGAACCAGAGCGTTTAAAAAAATGGAATGAAGCCGAACTGTATAAAAAAATAAGGGAAGAGTTTGCGGGCAGGCCAAAATTTATTTTGCATGATGGTCCTCCTTATGCAAATGGTGAAATTCATATTGGCCATGCCGTCAATAAAGTATTAAAAGATATTATTCTTAAATCAAAAACATTGAATGGTTTTGATGCGCCTTATGTCCCAGGCTGGGATTGCCATGGCTTACCTATCGAACTCATGGTAGAAAAGAAAATTGGTAAAGCAGGCGTTAAAGTGTCACCGGCTATTTTCCGTAAAGAATGTCGAAAATATGCAGAAAAACAAGTCAAAACACAAAAAGAAGCCTTTATACGCTTAGGTATTTTAGGTGAATGGGATAATCCTTATTTAACGATGGACTTTGCTTTTGAAGCTGATATCGTTCGCTCATTGGGAAAAGTTGCTGCAAAAGGTCATTTAGCACAAGGTGCCAAGCCTGTTCACTGGTGTACTGATTGTGGGTCAGCATTAGCAGAAGCAGAAGTTGAATATGAAGATAAACATTCGCCAGCAATAGATGTACGCTTTCAAGTCATTGATGAGGCCGCTTTTATAGCCTGTTGTCATAATGTACCTGAACATCATGGTGAAGGGCCTTTATCTGTAGTGATTTGGACTACAACACCATGGACATTACCTGCCAACCAAGGGGTTGCTCTTAACCCAGAACTGGAATATGCCATTGTTCAATGTGAAATAGATGGCAAAAAAGAACGCTTGGTTGTTGCAGAGGCGTTATTAAAAGATGTGATGATTCGTTATGACGCTGAAGAACAGCAGGTATTGGCTTATTGCAAAGGTAGCGCCTTAGAAAAACAATTATTGCAACACCCTTTTTATGATCGACAAGTGCCTATTATTTTAGGTGACCATGTGACGACCGAAGCGGGTACGGGTGCTGTACATACTGCACCTGGGCATGGTCAAGACGATTATGTAGTGGGTATGCAGAACGGATTACCCGTAGATAATCCCGTAGATAGCAATGGTGTATTTTTACCTAGTACTGAATTTTTTGCGGGTGAGCATGTTTTTAGTGCCAACGATCATGTCGTGGAAGTACTAAAAGAAAAAGGCAAACTAGCTCATCATGAAGCTATTTTGCACAGCTATCCACATTGCTGGCGTCATAAAACACCTATTATTTTTAGAGCTACACCGCAATGGTTTATTTCTATGGATAAGAATAATTTGCGTGAGCAGGCATTAACAGAAGTTAAGCGTGTTGAATGGATTCCTGACTGGGGCCAGGCTCGTATAGAAAGTATGATTGAAGGTCGACCTGACTGGTGTATTTCTCGCCAAAGAACGTGGGGCGTACCTATTACTTTTTTTGTGCATAAAGAAAGTGGTGAATTACATCCAAGAACGGCTGAATTAGTTGAAGAAGTTGCCAAGCGTGTTGAAGAAAAAGGCATAGAAGCCTGGTTTGAATTGGAAGCTTCTGAATTGATTGGTGATGATGCTGAACATTATGACAAGATGCAAGATACCCTAGATGTCTGGTTTGATTCTGGTGTAACACACGCCGCTGTTGTAGATAGGCGTGAGCAACTAAACTTTCCTGCTGACTTATATCTTGAAGGTTCGGATCAACACCGTGGCTGGTTCCAATCATCACTGTTATCTTCAACAGCAATGAATGGTGTAGCTCCCTACAAATCTGTTTTAACGCATGGATTTACTGTTGATGCCGAAGGCAAGAAAATGTCTAAGTCTAAAGGCAATGTAGTGGCTCCTCAAAGCATTATGAAAAACCTGGGAGCCGATGTCTTACGCCTTTGGGTTGCTGCGACAGATTACCGTGGTGAAATGAATGTATCCGAGGAGATTCTTAAACGAACATCTGACGGCTATCGCCGCTTAAGAAATACAGCACGGTTTTTATTGTCTAACTTAGATGGTTTTGATCCTTCAACAGACTTAGTTGATGCAAAAGATATGTTGCCTCTGGACCGCTGGGTTGTTGATAGAACTTTTCAATTACAAGAAGATGTAGTCGAAGCATATGAAGCTTACCATTTTCAGAAGATCTATCAAAAAGTTCATCACTTTTGTGCAATGGATTTGGGTGGTTTTTATCTGGATATTGTTAAAGACCGTCAATATACTGCAAAAACAGATGGCCTAGCTCGTCGTTCAGCACAAACAGCGATGTATCATGTCCTTGAAGCACTGGCGAGATGGCTTGCGCCGATTACCAGCTATACTGCAGATGAAATATGGCAGTATATTCCAGGCGAACGTAAAGATTCAATTTTTCTAGAAACATGGTATGAGCATTTAATTCCATTAGATGACGATACCAAGATGGACCGAGTATTCTGGGATAAAGTCATGCTAGTTCGTGCAGCAGTTAGTAAAGAAGTTGAAGCGATAAGGTCTAAAGGCGAAATTGGCTCATCTTTGAGTGCTGAAGTGGAGTTGTATTGTAATGAGGAATATTTCTCAGTATTAAGCCAATTATCTACCGAGCTGCATTTTATTTTTATTACTTCAGCTGCCTCATTAGCCGATGAAAAATTCTGTCCTGATGATGCCATTCAAACTGAAGTAGAAGGGATTCGTATCAAAGTGTCTGCATCTGAGCATGAGAAGTGTACTCGCTGTTGGCATCAACGTTTTGATGTCGGTGAAAACAAAGAGCACCCTGAATTATGTGGTCGATGTGTAAATAATATTGATGGCGACGGTGAAGTTCGCCAGTTTGCTTAATAGTTAGTCCGGATTAAAAAATGCTTAAATGGTTATGGTTATCACTAATTACCTTGATTCTTGATCAGTGGAGCAAAATCGCAATTAATGGATCTATGCAACTTTATGAATCCATCGCACTCATCCCAGGATTTAATTTAACTTATGTCCATAACACTGGGGCGGCATTTAGTTTCTTAAGCGAAGCCGGCGGCTGGCAACGATGGTTTTTTGCCTTTATGGCATTCGCAATTAGTATTGTGCTGACCATCTGGCTATATCGTCTCAAAAGGAATGAAATACTATTGGCTTTCGCTTTATCACTGGTTTTAGGCGGTGCTATTGGAAATCTGATTGACCGCGTAGCTTATGGCTATGTGATTGATTTTCTGGATGTATATTACCAAACATGGCATTGGCCGGCTTTTAATATTGCTGATTCAGCAATTTGTATAGGCGTGTTTTTAATGCTATTAGAAAGTTTTGGTATAGGTGCTGCTGACGAAGTTGAAGAAAGTGATCAATAAGCGAATCAATTATCTGGCAATAGTACTACTGATCAATGGTAATCATGCTTTAGCAACAGAACATAATATTGACGACCCTTTCTTACTAACCGAAGCACCTGTTGTTTTATCAGCAACACGACTAAAGCAGTCTCTTTCTGAAGCCCCTGCAGCAATGACGGTCATTGATAAAAAAATGATTAAAGCCAGTGGCGCAAAAGAAATTGTTGAGCTATTTCGTTTAGTGCCAGGCATGCAAATTGGTTATAAAAGAGGGCACTTACCTTCTGCGTCATATCATGGCATGAGTGATGATTTTGCCAAAGGCATGCAGGTGCTTGTTGACGGACACTCTATATATAGTCCCAGTTTTGGCGGCTTATTTTGGGTTGACTACCCTCTTTTGATTGAAGATATTGAACGTATTGAAGTTATTCGAGGACCTTCTGCATCAAGCTATGGACCCAATTCATTTCTAGGCGTTATCAATATTGTCACCTCACACACATCCCAGGATCAAGGATCAAAAGCTAATTTTCGCTTAGGTGGCGGTGACTATTATCGCGGTTCAGTACAACATACTGGACAATGGAAGGATCTAGGCTATCGTTTTAGTTATGCACATAATGAAAATGAAGGGCTGGAAAGTGTTTTAGATGATCAAGAGATAGACATGTTGAGTAGTCGTTTTGATTATCAGCTATCTAGCAAAGATACTTTACAATATAACTTTGGATATAGTGAAGGTAAACATCAGGTAGGTGCTGAAAACAGTATTATTGAACCTGACCGTTTTGAGCGTAGCACTCAAATGTCGCAAACCATGAAATGGATGCATCAACTTGACCTTGAGGATCAATTCTCTTTGCAATTGACCCATAATCGTCATGAAATGAAGGATAAATTTACTTCTGAAGGGCAAGCAGCGAGTAATAGCCAGTTAGCAGAGCGACTTGATTTTGAATTTCAGCATAATTTTTCACTGCTAGATAATACCCGTATGGTTTGGGGTGGCGGTAGTCGTTTGGATCGAATGCGTTTACCAGCATGGATTGGAACCGATGATGATAAAACAAATGTACTATACAGAGTCTTTGCCAATATTGAGCAGCGTTTCTTAGAAGACTTTAGTTTAAACCTTGGTGCTCTGCTTGAGAAAAACTCATATACCTCTGTTGATATATCGCCAAAAATTGCCCTGAACTATTCATGGTCTGATCAACAAAGTTTTAGAATCATGGCATCAAAAGCTTCACGTATGCCTGCAATGGTAGAACAACACCTAGATATACAAAAGGCTTTTCCTACTTTAATTGCAGTGAGAGGGAAAGCTAATCAAACATTAAAGCCAGTTGAAGTCATTACATTTGAAGTTGGTCATCATGGTCAATTTTTTAATAAAACATTGCTGACAGACATAAAAATTGCTCATCAGCGTTTTAACCGATTGCCCAAGCTATTATCTGTATATATCGACCCTAACCCCACTCCCGGCCCTGTTGTTGATTATGGTACCGGAGATGTGGCAAGTAGTGTTAATTATGAAATGCAGCTGGATTATAAGCCAAACGAAAAGGCATTGGTTCACTTTGGCTACTCCTGGATGAATATCCAGCAAAAAGGAGGCTTTCTCAACTATAGAGAATCAGCACCTCATAATACTTTAAATGTTCTGACCGCTTATGAATTTCCACAACAGTGGCAAGCTAGCCTAGCTTATTACTACCATAGTGAGATGCAGTATCTTCGTACGTTTAATGGAATGGAGCAATCTCAACGGTTAGACTTTGTTTTGCGGAAACAGATCAAGCTAGCAGAAAGACAAACACTAGAGTTATCATTCATACACCAAAATACCTTAGGCTCTAAAGATGAAGTTGAAGGAAATAACCGCCTGGCAGATAGAAGCTTCTTTGAAATTTCGTACCAGTATGATTAACTATTGAAATCCCAACGTCATCTAATATTTTTATAAACCACAAACAGTTAAAGCTTTTCCTCATAGGAACCTCTCATGGATACCCTAAAGGCTAAAATAGTGAATGAAAACTTGAATAAACAACAGCAGCTAAAAAAGCAATGGATAGCTGAAGCCGCTTATTACAGATCATTAGATCGTAATCTCACTCTAGGATCAGCAACTCAAGACTGGATAGAGGCTGAAAATAAATTCAACGATCTTGTGAAAAAACGTATAAAACCAGGTCTTATTAGAATCGTATAGTCAGTTTACTTTCCAATACGAAGAAAATAAACCTTTATATTTCATATCTTCTGATGAAGTCATAAGCTATACTGAAAAATGATATCGTTTCATTAAGAAGGTACGCGATGAATATGTTATTTCAGACTAACAGCCTAACCGCTAACCATTCTATTTCACCTCTACAAGCCTAATGAAATGCAGAAAATGCGGGACATTAAATTTTGATAACGCTCTGCACTGTTCAAATTGTAATTATGAACTTAATCCAGAAAGTTCGAACCAACAGAGCATTAATAGGAAGCCAACAAAAACTGCTGGCACACTCTTCTACTTCTCGGTATTAATGGCAACAATTGGTATTGTTGCAGCCATAGTCATTCCTGCTTATCATGAAAATACGAAAACCGATCTAAACTTGCTTAAAACCGTTCAAGCACCTACCTATGATAGTGGGCCTATCTCAATGGGTGAGGAATCAATAATATCTAAAAAAGCATTAACAACTTATAGAAACATATATAAAAACGCTAAACCACATAAAGCTTTTGCACAATCTGATACTGGAGCATGGGCATATAGATATGGAGAAAATTCACGCCAGAAAGCAACATCAACTACTTTGGATAACTGTAAAAAATTCAACAAAGGCAAGCCTTGCCGAATCATCAATGTAAATAATGAATGGGTAAATTAACTTTCCGAGCCTCTTGAGAATGTTTTTCACTGCAAAATTTCATATTATTCCACTGCTCTGATTACTCGAACCTCAACAATCAATTTTGCATTCACAGGTATCACGACACGCATTCTTTCTTCAACGCAATCCAATTATAAAAAACCGTACGTCTTTATTCCTTTATCGACCAAAAGGAGGATTAAAAGCACTATCTTTTAAATTAGGCGTCACCAAACTTGTTGGACTTTTCCGTTTAACACCATATCCTGACCACTCTCGATGCTTATGCTCTTTGTTTCTGATATTTGGGTTGTAATACTGATTATTCAAGTAATAATTACTGAGTGGTCTAAGTTGGTTTTTTGACTCTTTAATTTTATTTATTTCATCAGCATTTGTTTTAACATTTTTTTCAATCTCTGCATTACTCTTAGCTCGTTCCCGTATCGCTTTAATTTCCTGTTTTTTTATATCTAGCTTCTGCTGAACTAATGCAGCTTCTTGTTTTTTTAGTAATTGCTTATGTAACTTCTCTTGTGCTTGAAGTATTACTTTAGGGTCCAATAATTGAATTGAAATTTCTTTTTGCGTGTCAAAGAGTGAGCACTCAGAATCCTGATAAAGAATATCACCGGATGATTCTTGGCATTTAAACACTTTACCAAAAGAAGTCGTCGTCAAAAGAAAAAGAATAAAAAACATAACTAGCTTCATAACATACCCTCCCAGCCTCTTGGTAAAAAATGGATCGATGGAAAACCTTATCTAAACCCAACACCGGTTAAACTTAAACCTTAGTTAAAAAAGGTTCTACAGTAAAGTTAAAATTTTAAGCCAGAAAATGCCCATTACTTTTTGCCATCGCCTTCTGCTTCCTGACTTCTTTCTTATGTTCTCTATACGGCAGCAATACAAAATATATAGCCAATCCCAGAAATAGCCAATATTTAATTCTAAAAGCAAATTCCAGATCATCCAGTATTATTGGGTGAGTCATTAAATAAAGGTTGATAGAATCAAAAATTTCCATAGAGATACCCCTCACACAAACTATTAGCGGTGAGACTCATTCTGCTTAAAAAAATTCACTTAAAAACAAACCCATCCATGTTGACAATGGCAGGCTTGTTTTAGTGCCTGTTTCTTCAGAGAATTGCCAGTGACATTGCACTGGAGAATGTTAGCCTGCTTATACATAGAAAAAATTGCTTAATTTATAAAGCAAGAGTTACAATCAAAACTATGGCATAGTCATTATTCGCTATTAACAAATATTACTTATGAAAAATTGAGGGAAGAAAATGGCAAATAGTACAACTTGGTTCTTTCAGATGAAACAAGCTCTCCAACCCTTTTATCTCTCCCATGAACCTCCCTACGTTTGCTGGCTTCAAGGAAGTATCGCACCAGCCGTATGGGACATCAAAACCATGGAAAGAAAGCCTCAAATGGTCATCATAGGCAATAAAGAACCAACACTTAAAGACTGGAGTGACGCCGGAGTTCTAGGTCGTGGCATGTCTAACCATTTAACATTACCTATGTTAGATGGTTATATGATTCTTGACGCCGGTTTTAATAAAAATGGACCTTGGGGAGTGATCGTTAAACAAACTACTGATGCCCTTACTCTTGGCTTTCCAAGTAGCCTTAAAGTTTGGAGAGAGGGTGTAATGACGTTAAGGTAATTCAAACTCTCAATTTCTCTCAATAATCTCCATAGAAACATCATCAACATATCGATTAGGTTTGATTGCGTTTAAAGCTAGTGCGCCTAAGTTTAGGCCTTTATTTTTTCATATCTGTTGTTTTATCAATCATTTCAATTAGTGCATTTACCTTTGGCATAATTTCAAACCCTTGCCCAAAGTTCACCAACCCGACCATTAGCCAGAAACCAAGCCACGCTATACCTTTACCAATACGCCTACCAGCTTCATCATTCATTGCTATACCTCCAAAGTACAATAATACTTATAAAAACTATTCGATGCTTATTCCTTATCTAACTTTTTCTTAACTGAAGTTTCCCAATTATTTGCACAGTGACGTATAAAGAGAAACCATTTAAATTGGGGTTTGCTATATTTAAGGCAAAGCCAACTAAAATGAATAACCCTTACACATAGCTGGTTCCATCGTTTTAAAAACTGGGAATCTTCAGTTTCTTAATTATCACTATAATAATAGTATTCTCACTTTCTCCTCAGCCCATGTGACAACCTGACATATAGCCTCCATAACAAGGATTAATAGTGGTTTTAAATTCATACTTCTTATTCTAGTCAGGTTTTCAATTAATGCTGCAGAGATTCAAGGGCTAGACTATGTAGGTTTTACAGTATTGATATATGATTATGAATCTGACACCGTTTGGGTTAAAGACAAAATCATCAGTAAATGAAATATGTAATAAAGGTTAAATGACTTCTTGCACTTATGAGAGATTTAGATAATTTATTTTTAGCACTGGCAAGATCAAAATTCCGACAAAAATTTCATCTGCAAAATAAAGACAGAGAATACTTATCCACCAAAGGATTAAACGTAATTCTCACTCATGCTGACGATTTTATCAGCAAACGGTTAACACCTGCGTTTCCGACTAACGATGGAAAACAAACACCTTTTAAAGGTCACCCTGTATTTGTAGCTCAACATGCGACTGCCTGTTGCTGCCGTGGTTGTCTGGAAAAATGGCATAAGATTCCAACAGGAAGAAGTTTATCTGATAATGAAACTGCTTATATCTGTGCTGTTCTTGAGCATTGGCTGCGTGAAGAACTCAACTCACACTCAAGGAGTCATAGTTGGTGATACCCAAGCTTGTTTTTCCAAGTACCAACCAAGTTCCGTTATGTCAGGCGAGCGGTTCAAGATTGAATGAGCAATCTCGGTAGCCTTTTCTCTAAGGGTATCGTTTTTTCCTAATAATGCAGAAAAAAAACTAAGTCTTGGTTTTACATGAAGACATAGGTTGAATTGTTTCTTCGGATTACTAAAGACTGAATATAAAATTTCATTCTCCCCTCGTCCAACTATTATTTCAATGTCATATTTATGTTCATGTACCACCACTTCAAAGCTGTCATCCATTAAATTAAGCTCATTTTCAAACCATTCTAAAAAGTCATCCTGGTTTTTTTTATAAACAAACCTCGCATTATGGCGCATCCTAAACTAGCCCCTTACAATCCAAATTGCACACCAGTTGTACTGACTCAGTCTTCAGGCCAGTTTTCTTGGTCCCAAGCAGGTTTAGACCAGTTCTTTCCAGGCACGATATCCCATGGTATTACTTCAACTGAACCTTTAGCACGCCCAGAACCAAGTTGTTTCTTACCAGTTTTCTTTGGAGACTTAACAAGCTTGGCACTCGTCTGTTCCTCTATATCTTTCCGAAGATTATCGGCACTGGTTTGTAACAGTGATTCTACTTCTTTTGCTTTTTCTAAAGATTGAACTTGGTGCTCTAAAATATTTTCTTTTTTAGATTCAACAGGAGTTGCTTTATCACTTTCACCAGAGCATCCTCCAATTAAAAAAGATGTCACACACATTACAAACTGGAATACTTTCATGCTTTCTTCCCAAGGCTTTATTACTACTTAAATATACATTTGTAAGAATAGCACATTCATACAAGGACACCATTTACGCACAACTTCTGTGGATAACTCTGTTAATAGAAACGTAGCAACAATTACAAGCTATTCGCAATATTGATTTTCTTTTAGATTGTACAAAATATACACAGGTTGGCTATGTGCTACATCCACTGGGCAACGAGTGTATTAGAAAAGTTATTAACCCCAACAAAAATAACAATGCAATTGTAGTTCAACCTAACCCAGAATGGTAATAAGTCATAATTACAAGGGTAACCCTTCACTGTATTATCTACGTCTAATTTGTATAATAGCCCTACGCTTTAAACTCTTAAATGAGTAGTGCAACCAAATCTATTACCCTTATCTTGTTCTTGCTAGCTCTTCCTTTCCAATAATTCATGTAAGATGGCTTTTAACATAATAGGACTTTAACCTACATTAAACCAATTATTTTACGCTGGAATCTTGCTTATGAAGTTAAGTTTAAACAACCTTCGAGATCTTGATATTAATTTAGGTAATGAAGTCATTGCCTTTATTGAAGACCTGTACTCGTCCAAATTACCAGATAATAATGCCGATGAACTACGCCAATTAATTAGTCGTTCAATAAACGTCAATAGTAACTTGTTAGGATGTTCTGGCAATAAAAGTGTGGCAATCTTATTATCTGATCTGCGAGGTTTTACCGCCCTATCTGAGAGCTATCACACCGATAAAATCATCAATATGCTAAACCGTTATTTATCTCATATGAATCAGGTCATCTCACGTTATGGGGGGGTGATAGATAAATATATGGGCGATGCCATTCTTGTGGTCTTTGGTTTAAATGAGCAAAACGGTGATGATTTATTACGAGCTATTGCTTGTGCAGTTGAAATGCAGCAATGCATGGATCTAGTTAATAGTGAAAATGAGATAGAAGGCTTACCCAGGTTATTTATGGGTATTGGTGTCAATGCGGGTGAAGTAACTGCTGGAGCTCTAGGCTCAGACTTTCATCAGGAATATTCTATTATTGGCGACGAGGTTAATGTAGTTTCTCGCATCGAAGCACACACATTACGCGGACAGATTCTAATTGGTGAAAAATCCTACCAGCAAGTCGCCAAACACCTTGAAGTTGGTAAACCAAATTCCGTTCAGGTTAAAGGCAAAAGTGAACCTCTATTACTGTACGAAATTTTATCAACCAATTGGCCCCAGCTCCTAGAAGTACCTCAGCGAGAAATCCGCTCTGGGCCACGTATTGAAATTGATACGCCCTTTCAGTTTCAGGTACTTGATGGTAAAACAGTGTTACCGGAACTGTATCAAGGTAGAGTAAAAGACCTCGGTTACAATGGCATGTTCGCCTTATTTCCTAAGCTATCCATACAATTTACTGATATAAAGCTGAACTTATCTGCCTCATTGATTAGCAATAACAACAAAGGGTTTTATGGAAAAATACAGATTATACATGACATGGGGCATTACAATGGTTGCGGAGTTGAATTCACTGCAATAGATGATGATAGTCAAAGAACAATAAAACAGTTTGTGGACCGCTTGGTCATTGCTGACGGATTCTATGATTAACTCACCTAGTCATTGCCTATGTTCTTTCGATTTATTATTGAAATTATTTTACAATTTATAATGCAAGTCGCCACTTCCGCAGGGCAATGGATCTATTAGAAATATTGCTAACCCCAGCAAAGATAACAATTCAATTGTAGTTCAAATTGATATCTCATCAACCGACTCAGCAGCTGAATCAATCGCATCATGAACTGTATTTCCAACTCCTGGTACTATTGAAATTACTGCCCCACCCAAACGCATTGGCACAGACACCACCTTTGTTAATACGCACCCCTGTATAAACATAACTATAGCAATCAACACTAGTCTTTTCATTAGCGACATAGCTTTTATCCTGATTTAAAGTAACATTGTTTTTCAACATACTCCCCTCAAAACCATGCTTTGAGAGCATTAGAAATATAGTTAACCCTAGAAAAGGTAACGATTCAATTGTAGCTCAAAAAAGCAATAGTTCAACACAACTCAGAAAGGAAAGCCTATTCAAAATTTGTAATTTAATTCTAAATGCCATTTTAGATATAGTGGAACATGACTATGAACTTACCACAGGTTACTTTTGTTTTTAGTGTCAAGAACTCTCCTAACGTCGAGATGAACAAGTGCTGTTCATTCCGACCAGCGGAAGGAATCTTTTAACCTGTGCTTTATTAATAGCCATGTTAAATTATTTATTTAGGTTGCTAACAAGGGGTATCCCATTAGAACCTGATGGAATGTAAACGGTTGTATGGTTCGGTGATTCCGCCATTTTTAATTGTGCGTTGATAGCTTCGTGCTGTAAGTAATTTTTTGTCAATGTTGTATTGATAATCTCTTGTGCTTTGGCAATGCCTTTGGCTTCCTCAATTCTAATAGCAGCGTCTTCTTTAGCAATTAATATTTGAGTCGCTTTTTCATCTAACAATTGTTTAGCTGCCATTTTCTTTTCAACGGCAGTTGTTACAACCTCGGGGTAATCTACATTACCTACGACTCCCGAAATTACAATAAAAGGGGTTTCTTTTAAGTATTCTTTAAGTTCTTTGTTAACAGAGGTTGAGATCTGATCTCTCTTTTCTTTAACTTCACGACTCATTAAGTTTTGGATGTTCTTTCTCACCATTGATCTTAACGGCTCTTTAATGTATCGGTTATAGAAAGCAGCTCCAGCATAGTCTTCAATCACTGTTTTGATGCTATTAGGTTTAATTTTGATAATAGTTTGCCATCTAACATCAACGTTTAACTCATCTTTAGTTAGAATTTTAAAAGATTCTGGATATGTTCTGGGTCTGAAGTCAACATTTTCAACTTCGTTCCTAAAAATTGAAACACCAAAGTTAGATGGCCCTTTAAGTACCCCCTGGAATCCACCTTTTCCAAATAATCTAGGGCTTTCTTTTACATAGCCTTCATGACCTGCTGGTGTCATTGGGTTTGAGCAACCAGCAATAAATAGGACTGAAATAATTACCATTAAAATCTTTTTCATATTTTATTCTCTTTGTTTACCACGTTTTATAAAATGACTATTAACTTACTGCAATTTGTATCCTATTTGGCTTTCAAGATGCGTGTTAAACACTTCCATGTAGCCTTGACGGTAGCACCCCTGCTATCAAAAATCTTAAAAACCAAACAGGGTACATTCATTAATGTTAATCAAGCTGTGGTTTGTTAATAGGCATGTAGTGGAATATCAACTGCCTGGAAAAAATGAATAATCTTCTGTTCATAATAATGATTCTTCTTATCAGCCTTCCAATAGCATTTGTCATAACTATGACAAGTTCCCCATTTTGATTATAGATTGAACAATATTTTGAAATTGAAGCATTTGGTCATTCGGGACCGGGACCAGCGAATGGTGTTATCTTCTTTTATATAGTTTTATAGTCACAGTCAGCTTTAGTATTTTGCATCACGCTAAAAAATAGCACTAATTCATTGATGAGTTAACCATCAATTTCATTGTACCTTGGCAGCCCGTTTTTAAATTGAGCGGTGAAATAATGATTAGCTGCATCAACATAATATCCAACACTCCAATTATTACTTGGATTAGCATCCTTTGGAATTTCAATGCTCATTAGTTCAAAATCATCTGACCAATTACCATTAAACTTTTTACCCGTCCATTGTTCAAAGTCTGGCTCAAAGATTGGCCAGCATTTTTCAAACAACCGATCTAAATCTGATATGCATTTCTTATAAAAGTTAACCTGTTCAATTGACGGTCCTTCAATCCCTGCTGTAATTAATACAGTTATAGGTTCCCTTACACCACTTAATTCTTGCCCATTTTCCCAGTAATCATCTGCAGCAGGTATATCATTGCCCATGAATAAAATTCCACCAAAATACTCATGCTGTTTTTCTAATGGAGGAGTTCCAAAAATCAGCTTTTTCAATTTGTTAAACAATATATTTACCCCTTAACAATTTAGGTGTCATCTACATCTAATGCAAACAAATATGCTTTTCTAGCCCAAAATTCAATATCAACTTGCGGCCAATCACTTCTAAAGATGTCGAATGCTACCCATCCATCCTCAAGACTCTCTACTACTTCACCACCTGTTTTTATGGCTTTATACTTAAAATCAGAAGACAACCGAAAGGCAACCGTTTCCATATTAATGGCATAAGAAAAAATAGTTTCGTTAGCATATGCGGCAAGGTATTGATAACTGTCAAAATCTGGACAGAATGTTTTAGCAGAAACCAGAGATGCTATAGCAATCGTTAGTGCTTCCGCCACATCTGAATGTGCTGACTGACAAGTAAGATAAGATAATACTGAGTGATTTTTTTCTGTATTTAAACATTCTGGTATCTGAATCAGATTCATTGTAGCCATATCACTTATCCTTGTTCCAAATATACATATCAAACATTGCTTTTATACTAGGAACGAGGATTTCAACTTCTTCACTGAATTCAATGTTTAAATCAGTAAATATAACCTCAAGAAGAAATGTATCTTTTGGGCAAACAATATCATCTATTCTCAAATGAATAATGCTATCAATTTCTTTCCGGTCAATCCTCATCCTAATTTCATTTGCAAAATCAGTAGCTCGTTCATAGTCGCCCTGAACTGCAAACATACTCAGTAATTGATCTGAAAATGGCATCAAAGTTTGAAATATTTTTAACTTTTGTCCTTTATATCTCAGATTAACTTTCCTAGATTCATTCAAGGAAACCCTACAATAATAGTCTGCATTGTTTTCAAAATTTTTCCTTATTCTGAACTTTTCCTTATCTAGCTTTCTTTGAATAGCCAACTGCTTAAAGTATTTATCTCGCCTCATGAGGACGATACGCGAATCGGTTGTCCTATGAGTCTTGGTTTCCACCCAACCTTCACTGTTAACTTTATAGGTCATTACATCTGGCCCACGAAACCCGATTGAATAAACACCACTGACATCTGTTTTAACAGGAGCAGAACAATAAGGCTTATCCCAAACTAAACCGTTAACACCCCAGCCCCATCCATAGTAACAAACAGAAATACTTACATCTGCTATTCCTACTTCTGATTCATTTACTACCTTGCCCGTTATCGTATGAAATTTAGAAATACAACCAAGTAATGTAATAAAAACCAAAATCAAACTAATTTTCCTAATCAGTTTGTAATAATAGCGATAATTAAAGTCATTCATTTTAAGTTAAATTTCCAAACTCTCTAAGGCAAGCTTCCAACTAAAGCCATACCATTTCAGTAGTGTTATTGTTTAGCTTGTGTTACCTAGACTGTTTTTGCTGATTATAGCGTAGTGAGACAAAAGGAAAGGTTATTAGATTTTTGATACTAGAACGCAAATTGGTTAAAGTATTTTAAACTCTTCAACCCAAATAGTTTCACATGCCCTAGCACCAGTATCGTCTCGAGTCAGTGAACTAGTCCAATTCCAACTTCCCTTCTCTATTTTTATTAGATAGCCTTTAAAGGAAACTATATTGCCTTTAACAACCTGTTTGATTTTTTCTTCAATAATGCTGGATGCTGGAACAAAGTGCATATTTGCACTATTAATTTCAATTTTTCGTCGTGGAATAGGGAAATCTTCAACCCACCATTTGTACCAACGATTAGACTGTGTAATTTCAATTTGATCTAAATAACGTTCATCAGACATTTCTTGCCAACCAAGTGCTAAATCAACTGGAGACAAATCATCAATTAAATCTCCAAAGATTAAAAATGGTGGTGCATAGTCATGGCGATTAAGCACTCGTGCAGTTACTTCAAATTTTTCTAATGGAGTAATCTTAAATCCATTATGCTGAAAAGGAAGAATGCCTTCGTCTAAGGGATATTGATCTGGAGTATATGGAGCTACTTGCCCTAAACCATGGACAACCGGCTCACCTTCAAAAAAAGGTTGACTGTAATAAAACTGATATGAAGCCAACAAGATAGCTAGCAAAATAAATAAAGGCATGAATGATTATGTTTTAATATAGAACATCACTTTTCGCTCCGTTGAGCTAATCCAGTTTGCTAATTGTAGCGTAAGAGGCTATAGGAAATGTTATTAAAAATTTGTAATTTAATTCTTTAATGGAATGATCGACACGTTTGTATATCATCTAACTGGAAAATATTAGCAACGTTTTCTACAGACCAATATCCGGTATTTTCAGCATTGTATCTTTCCGCTATGCATCAATAATGTCAACATAGGTTTGTGTTGTCTTAATTTCCGTATGGCCTAGAAATTTTGAAACAGATAAAATATCTGTTCCCAGTGTTAGTTGTGCAACTGCGAATGTATTCCTGGCAGAATGATGTTTTAAAACACCTGCATCAAGTCAGTAAGGTTAGGTAAATAGACGCTATACTTGACTTTAGTAGTCTTTTATTTTCTCTTGTTTTACTGGTTTACTTTCCAATACAAAACGAACTAAAAATTTTACCCAACAAATCGTCAGAACTAAACGCTCCCGTAATTTCTGCTAAGTGATTTTGAGCTTGCCGTAAATCTTCGGCGACTAGTTCGCCCGCTTCGTTTTGCAATTGCAATAAAGCATTTTTCACATAGATATGGCTTTGGTTTAAGGCTTCTACATGACGCCTTCTGGCAATAAAAACATCATCCGTTTCACTATCATAACCAACTGTTTGTTTTAAATGATCAGTTAACAATTCCATTCCTATGCCTTTTTTTACCGAAAGGTAAATTTGACTGCCGTGTTCTGATTCTTTTATTTCTGGTTCAATTCCCAGCAAATCAATTTTATTATAAATTTTGGTGATATTACTGTCTGAGGGGAGTGTGTTAATAATTGAATCAATTTCTGGATCCGTACTATCAATCAATAATAAAATTTTATCGGCTTTTTTAATTTCTTCGTGCGCTCTTCTTATACCTTCTTTTTCGACAACATTATCACTTTCTCTTAAACCTGCCGTGTCTATAATATGCAAAGGCATGCCATCAATCTGAATACGCTCTTTTAAGGTGTCTCTAGTCGTGCCCGCAATTTCTGTCACGATGGCTGCTTCATGTCCAGCTAATGCATTAAGTAAACTTGATTTACCTGCATTTGGCTTTCCAGCTAAAACAACCGTCATTCCATCACGTAATAATCTTCCCTGTTGGGCAGTTTTTAAAATCTTGTGAATTTTTTCTATTAAGACTTTGACCTTATTCTCGACAATACCATCCGATAAAAAGTCGATCTCTTCATCCACAAAATCAATGGCAGCTTCAACATAAATCCTTAGTTCTGTTAGCTCATCCACTAATTCATTAATTTGTTCAGAAAAAACCCCTTGCATGGATTTTTGTGCAGAACGTACCGATTGCTCAGTACTACTTTCTATTAAATCGGCAACCGCTTCTGCCTGGGCTAAATCGAGTTTGTTATTAAGAAAAGCTCTTTCAGTAAATTCGCCTGGATTGGCTAATCTGGCTCCTAAATTAAGCACACGCTTTAGCAGCATACCTAAAACAACTGAACCACCGTGTCCTTGCAACTCAATGGTATCTTCACCGGTATATGAAGCCGGGTTAGGGAAATAGAGTAATATGCCTGAGTCAATAATGGTGTTATCTTCATCTTTAAATGAAGTAAACACTGCCTGCCTAGGAGAGACTAACTTATTGCTTAGTTGTTGGGATATTTGTTTGGCCGCAGGGCCTGAGATTCTAATAATACCGACCCCCCCATTGCCTGGAGGAGTTGCAATTGCTGCTATGGTATCTTGGATATATTGTTGCACGAAAACCTAATATATAGGATGGGCACCAGAGTGCCCATCAACCATTAAAACCGCTTAGGTAACTCGTAATAAATAACCTACCCAGATTGCGCAGATTTTTTGTTTCTGCTCAAACCATCTCAAGAGGCGCATAGCAAGCTACGTAACGATTGAGATTGTTTGAGCAGGGACAAAAAGGCCAGCAAGGTGGGTGGGTTATTTATTGCAAGTTGCCTTAGTCAGCCGCTTCAATTTGTTTAGTGATATACCACTGCTGAATAATAGATAAAGTATTGTTACATACCCAATACAATACTAAACCAGCAGGGAAGAATAAAAAGAATACAGTAAAAATAATAGGGAACATTTTCATTACTTTTGCTTGTAAAGGATCAATTGGCGCAGGGTTTAAACTTTGCTGTATTTTCATGGTGATTCCCATAATAACTGGCAAAATAAAATAAGGATCCTGTGCTGATAAATCTTGAATCCATAAAGCAAATGGTGCTTGACGTAATTCTACGGTTTCAATCAGTACCCAATATAAAGATATGAATACTGGTATTTGTACCATAATGGGCAAACAACCACCCATTGGATTTACTTTTTCCCTCTTATACATAGCCATCATTTCAGTGTTGAAACGTTGTCTATCATCTGCATATTTTTCTTGCATCTCTTTTAAACGCGGTTGAATTTTACGCATTTTAGCCATTGATCTATAACTGGCTTGAGATAGTTTAAAGAATAATATCTTAATACACAGGGTCACACCTAAAATAGAAAAGCCCCAGTTACCAACATAATCATGTATCTGATTAAGTAACCAATAGATTGGTTTACCGATTACTGTTAACCAACCATAATCTACTGTTAGTTCTAAACCTGGAGATAGTTTTTCCATCACCGGTTGAATTTTAGGACCAGAAAATAAATGAGAAGTAAACGTCACATCGGTATGAGCTGCAACTTCCGCTGCAGGAGAATAAGAACCAATAACATAACGCCAGTCTTTTAATTCTTTAGTATAGAAGTGATTTTCTTGATCAGCAGGTGGTACCCAAGCTGAAGCAAAATAATGCTGAGTCATTGCACTCCATCCACCTAAACTTGAAACGCTTAGGTTTTCATCAGCCATGTCTTCAAACTTAACTTTTTGGTATTTTTCTTGTTCAGTATAAACAACACCACCCGCATAAGTTCTAATAAAAGTATTACCTTTATCATCTTCGTAAGGTATTCTTAATAATTGCCCATACTGTCTGCCTGTCCAAGTCGATGCTGAATCATTGCTGACTTTTTGATCAACGCGAATATCATACTGACCACGCGCAAAAACAAACGTTTTAGTCACAACCAAGCCTTGGCTGTTAGTCCAAACTAAAGGGACCGATAAAGTATCTTCTCCAACCGCTAATTCATATGCTGCTTTTTCAGAAGTAAAAATTGCATGATGATCTGGCCCAGCTGCTGAACCATTACTTGCAATTAAACCACTTTGCGCTAAAAATAATTTTTCTGGACTGCTATCAAATAAACGAATAGGAGAAAGATCTTTTCCTTCCGGATCCATTCCTACCAGAGAATACATTTTATTAACAACCGTATTCTCTTTTTCATGCGGATGTTGTAATAAATCTAAATTGCGTACGGTACCGCCTTTAGTATCTATATCAATAGCAAAGACATCTGTTTTTACTGTGATAATTCTATCTGCCGGAACTTCAAGAACGGGAACAGCCTCTACACTAATTGTTTTCTTGGGTCCACTTACTATTCCAAAAGGTAAGTCTTCATTAGAATCTAAAATTGTAGGTTGCTCTGAAATAGCAACTTCAGGTTTGGGACCGTAATCCAACTGCCATTCTTCCCAAAGCATGTATGAAATCATTGCAAAAGCAACGACCAGTAGAAATCTAATATTATCCATTATTATTTACCAAGTTTGTCTGGAACAGGATCTATACCACCCTCATGGAAAGGGTGACATTTTAATAATCTTTTGATTGTTAAATAAGAACCTTTGGCCGCACCATGACGCTGAATTGCTTCCAAACCATAACTTGAACAGCTGGGATAAAAACGGCATCTTGGGGGTAACAAAGGACTTATAAAATATTTATAAAACTTTATAAGGGAGATGAGTATTATTCGCATCGGGTTGTTAACTTAAGCCAATGCTTATCTAATGATCTTCTCAATAAATCTGGAGAGGCATTTGCTGCATCCCTTCTTGCTAGAACAATGACATCAATATTAATTAATGTGTGTTGTTGTAATCTAAAGTTTTCTCGTATCGCTCTTTTAATCAAATTTCTTGTAACTGCTTTTTTTATATTCTTCTTTGCAATCGCAAGCCCCAAACGGGGATGACTAAAATCATTTCTTATTGCTAGTAGAGTAAAGAACTTATCTGTCGACTTTACCGGCCTAGCAAAAACCTTTTTATATTCGGCCGGTTTCCCCAACCGTATTCGAGTGGGAAAACTAAAACTATTATCTGTCAATTAAACAGTAAGTTCCGCACGACCTTTAGCTCTACGAGCATTTATTACTTTACGGCCACCGACAGTTGCCATTCTTGCACGAAAACCATGAGTTCTTGCGCGTTTTAATTTACTTGGTTGGTAAGTTCTTTTCATTTGACTGGGTCCTAAAAATGTTTTAACAAAAAACGGATAAAAAAGACGTGGAATGATAAGATAAATAATTACCTCTTGTCAATTATAGTTTGAAAGTATTTCTATTGAACAAACTAACTGATAATCATTTTCGTCTTATTTCTTGATTATTTACTAAGCAAGAATTGTACACAACACTCTTATTATAAAGCATCAATGAGCTCAATTTGGAACACCTGTTTATCTAAACTTGAAAATGAAATCCCCTCCAGTGATTTTAGTACCTGGATCAGACCTCTACAAGCGGTTGAAAAAGGAGATGCACTTAAACTATTAGCACCTAACCGTTTTATTATTGATCATGTTAAACAACACTTCATTACCAAAATTGAAGATGCTGTTTATGAATTTTCAAATGGTACTTTAATTTTACAGTTTGAAATTGGATCAAAAAAAACTAAAGCAGTTATCCAACCTAAATTATTAAAAAAATCAACGGAAAAAGCCCAGCCTAAACGCTCTACTTTTCTAAATAAGGCATTTACCTTTGATAGCTTTGTTCAAGGAAAATCAAATCAACTTGCCAAAGCCGCTTCTATTCAAGTATCCGAAAATATTGGTAAAGCCTACAACCCACTATTCCTTTATGGTAATTCTGGTTTAGGTAAAACACACCTTATGCATGCTATCGGAAATGCTGTTATAGAAAAAGACCCAACCGCTAATATTGTTTATCTACACTCAGAAAAATTTGTTCAGGATATGGTGCAAGCTTTTCAGCATAACAAAATTGATGCGTTTAAAAATTACTATCGTAGCGTAGATATTTTACTTATTGATGACATTCAATTTCTAGCAGGAAAAGAACGCTCACAAGAAGAGTTTTTTCATACCTTCAATAATTTGCTCGACAAAAAACATCAAGTAGTCCTGACTTGTGATAAATACCCTAAAGAAATTGAAGGGTTAGAAGACCGGTTAAAATCACGTTTCGGATGGGGACTTCCTGTTGCAATTGAACCGCCAGACCTAGAAACCAGAGCAGCCATTTTAATGAATAAAGCCAAGTTGGTGAATGTTGAATTACCACAAGAAGTTGCTTTTTTTATTGGTAAACGCATACCTTCAAATGTAAGAGACTTAGAAGGTGCCTTAAGACGAGTTGTTGCAAATGCGCAATTTACAGGGAAAGAGATTACCGTCGATTTCACTAAAGAAGCATTACACGATTTAATTTCGCTACAAGATAAACTGGTTAATATCGATAACATTCAAAAAACAGTAGCTGAGTATTTTAAAATTCGAGTCGCAGACCTATCCTCTAAAAATCGCAGACAATCAATTACCAGGCCCAGACAAATTGCAATGAGCTTGGCAAGAGAACTAACCAGTCACAGCTTTCCGGAAATCGGAGATGCCTTTGGTGGCAGGGATCACACAACAGTTATGAATGCTTGTAAGCGTGTAAAAACCTTAAGAGATAGCGACATAAAAGTATCAGAAGATTACCTGAACCTGTTAAGAACTCTGTCACATTAACACCTATTAAACTGTGGATAAGTAGAGAGGTATTTTCAAGGCTTCTTTTATACACAGTTTAAATCAAGATGAAATCAGCATGTTTTTAACAAGGTACATGATTGATTTTTATATTAAAAAAAGTGTTTTCCACAGATTTTGTAGTTACTAATAGTAATAATCCTTAAAAGATATACTTTATTCTTATTAGTAACTACAGCATGTAGCATGGTTAAATTTTAAAGTGCTGTACACAAAAAATCATGTTCAATTTATTTTATTGGCAATAAGAATTTTAAGAAATCGATTTATAGTCGTATAAAATTCTTCTCATAGGATCGGGTACTATTTAATGATTACTTCTTGGCCTGTGAAGAACCCTGTCACATTAGCATCGACTAAGCTGTGTATAAATCGATAACACTTATCAAGGGTTCTTTTATACACAGTTTAGTTTAAGATGGAATTATCATGTTTTTAACAAACCATATTATTGATTTATAAAGGTAAAATACTGTTTTCCACAGATTTTACGCTCACTAATAGTAATAATCTTTAAAAGATATACCTTATTTTTATTAATGGGTGGCAAAAATAAAAGGCTTAGCTTTTCGTATTAACCATTAGCCTCTACTACTTTAAGAAGATCGACTACTAGGCCTGATATGATCGCTGAAGCTCATCAAAACACGTGTGGATTTTTATGATCTCTCTATAATAATGTTCCTGATTACTCATGAATCTCAGCCACTTTAAAACAGATACCATACAACTCGTCATTCCTGCATTTTCTTAGCAGGAATCTATTTTTTGTATGAATATATCCCCGATAAGGCTTGTGCTCACGCTTGACTGGGTAGACTTCGGGGATGACGGGATACAGGGTGTCACAGGTTTTTTATTTAATATGGCGGAAAGTCATGGGTAACCAGGATAATGTTTGCTTTTAAGATCTACTTTTAGGGAGTAATTAAAGAGAGGGATGTTTTGCAAAACTAGGACTTCTTAAATTTAATAAATCGAGGCTGATATGATTTGTTGGCTTTCCAATAGATCATTTATCTATTGGAAATGGGTAATCTTAATATAACGCTGCCTTATGTTGGATAGGCGCTAAATTTAAAAAATAGCAGTTGATGGCTAAGTTTTTACCCAACAATCTATTTTGATTAATTGGCTGTAAGGATTATTTTTAATAAATCAAGTAGGAACAATTAATAAAAGTCGTTTTTAAATCGCTGGTTTTAACACTTATAAGATTAGTTTTTACAGAAGGCTCAGTGTTGTAAAAATAGATTGCTATAACCTCTGAAATTTTTAGACTGTCTATTTTTCTGAGATAAGGTCATTTAGCTCACTTTAAAATTATTGCCACAAGTAGAAATTGATTCTGTGCTCACCTATCCTTTTTCTTACTGGTCAAAAATGATGGTAGTAGTAGTTAACTCCAGTGAAGAGGTATAGATAATTGGCATACACAATGTTAATCAAGAATGTGTATAACATTGTGCGTTTAACAT
>Ga0209495_1000598_pt1 | contig 27460 bp, 27 predicted proteins | sample EN1Hudsemesocosm_FD_184629 | JGI IMG/M metagenome (GOLD analysis project Ga0209495, IMG submission 184629) | Methane-oxidizing microbial communities from mesocosms in the Hudson Canyon - EN1E Hudson Canyon (SPAdes) (version 2) | ecosystem: Environmental > Aquatic > Marine > Cold seeps | place... | reverse complement strand
TTCATCACCTGGAGTTAGTGAGAATGTTTGACCACATAATGTTTAACATTGAACTGTAGATTATTCCCTAACTCCGTCTTTTTTCAATACTGGATGGTACCCAAGCATGTTAGATTGCATTCAGAACTGACTCATTAGCACCCCATATTTGCATTGAAAACTAAGGTGCGTATAAACCTCCTGACTCGATAGCGCAGGAGACTATGTGGAATGATTGATATGGCATTATTAAACGTACTTAGGCGCTGGCATTTCCTGTAAAAAACCACATTGAAAGCAGCACCGTACCCCATCAGACGAGTCAGAATTCTGTGCAAATGCTGGGTCATAATTGGATGCAATCTAACAGGCTTCTTTAGACACGTTAACCCCTTTTTGTATATTATTTAACACTAGTTATTGACTTGAAGAGATAATTACGATAATATCTTTACAAGATAGTTTGTAAAGAATATAATTGTACATTAAGTGGTAATGGACACTTGTTGGGAATAAATATGTACTTATATGTTGGGATATCAAAATGGGCAGGGCAAACCCTCATGATTCGCTTAGCTCGTAGACATGTAATTATTGTCGACGCGATCAATCGTCGCTTATTAGTAAACGATACTTCAATATTTTAACTTCGTAAACTAAATGTAAAGAAAGATAAAATTTCGATTACATAGTCTCACATTATTTTAAATATAGAATTATATTTATTTTATATGATCGATGCAGACTAAATATTTATTATATATATCAATAAAATTTCTTAATAAGTACAATTTTAAATATAAAAAGTAGTTTTATATAATAGTAAAAAATAAATAGAGGTATTAGTTGAATATAATTAATTTTTTACCAAAATCATTATTTGAAAAAAAAAATAAAAAGAATAGTTTATCTGTCGCATTTATTTTGTATGATGATTTTATTTTTGACTATTTGACAGACTTTATATATATTTTAAATAAAAATAAATATTATGATGGTGGTTTTTTAAAAAAAACCACTTGGTCCATTATTGGAGAAAATACTAAGACTTTACGATCTTCGTGTAACATTGTCATACATCCTAATGCTGGATTTGAAAAGCCAAGTAACTATGACTATATTATTATTATAGGCTCATCAAGCCCACAATCTCAGGTTGTTAATAATGATACACTAAATTTTATTTTTTTAGCTCATAAGCATAGAGTTCCTTTGGTGGGTATAGCCTCTGGTTCTAAAGTGCTGGAATGCCCCCAGCTTCTTTCTAGTAGGAAATGCGCAGTGGATGGTCAGATCATCAATGGCTCTACATCAAGCGGTGTTGTGGAGCTAGCATCTACCCTGTTATCACAACATTTTGGAGAGGAATGCCCAACAATAGCGCCGATATCAAAGAGACATGATATCAGTGTTAAAAAAGCAATTGAATATATGGAAAGTAATATCAGTATGCCAGTATCCACCACAACATTAGCAAGTAATATAGGTATGACGGTGGGCCAGTTAGAGCGAGCATTCTGGAATAAAATTGGTAAAACTCCTTCTAAGGCGTGGCGAAAAATACGTTTGGACCGTGCTTATTGGCTATTAGAGAATACAGATAAAAATATCACTAATATAGCGCTTGAATGTGGATATTATGATAGTGCTCACTTTAGCAACGCGTTTAAGTCTTCCTTTTCTTTGTCACCTAAAAAAATGAGAAGTGATAATGTTTTATGTGAACAAAAAATATAACATTTGCTAACGAGCAAAGTGCTAAGGGCCACACACTTCGCAACCTCAAAACGCTGTTCAAACTTATCAATCATAACTCTGGCGACTTTTTCCACGTCTAGGTTATTCGTGCAAAACCCAGACTGAGTGTTATTAACAAGGGCATTCTATGTGCAGTAAATATTGTCTTTACCTATATTTGAGGATCAGTTTTTATTTTTTTACAATTAATTTTTACAATTAATATCATCCAATGCGACTGTAAAATGACCGCTATTAAAGTCTGTGGATTGTTGCAACCTTAATGAGTTAGATTTTTGAGTTCGAACTATGATGTTATTTTTTGAATAGTTTAGGTAAGTAGGTAGAAGCTTTTTAAGGAACTTAGTTCGTCTTTTTGGTCCGCTAATTAGTAAGTGGTTATGTATTAAATATAGTTATAAATAAGAGGACAAAAGATGTTGAGTTCAAAAGATGTGAAAACTATTGCTGACGCTAAGCAGATCGTTGAAGAACGCGAGATTAGTCATATCAAAGTAGGTATTTTTGATATTGACGGAATCATGCGTGGCAAGTATATGAGTAAGGAAAAGTTCTTCTCGTCACTTGATAATGGCTTTGCTTTCTGTGACGTTGTTCTTGGTTGGGATTCTAAGGATAACCTTTATGATAATGTCAATTTTACTGGATGGCATACGGGATACCCAGATGCACCAGTGCGTGTGATACCAGAAAGTTGCCGCGAAATTCCTTTCGAAGATAACACCTTGCTCTTTATTGGCGAATTTACTGAGAAAGCAGCAGAAATATGTCCGCGTAACTTGCTTAAGCGAGTAATAGCGCGAGCTAGAGATATGGGTTTTGACCCTTTCGCTGCCTTAGAGTATGAGTTTTTCATGTTTAAGGAGTCGCCAGAGAGTGTCCGTGAAAAAGGCTTTAAAAATCTTGTACCTATGACACCTGACTCTTTTGGCTACTCAGTATTACGCAATACTGTTCACTCTGATCTCTATAAAAAGATTCTGGAAATGTCCGAGATAATGGACTTTCCGATTGAAGCACTTCATACCGAAACTGGCCCCGGCGTACTTGAGGCTGCTATCGCAGTGGATTGTGCAGAAAATGCAGCAGATAAAGGGGCGTTATTTAAGACGTTCATGAAAGTATTAGCTCAGAAAAACGGGTTAATGGCGACATTTATGGCAAAGTGGTCGATGGATTGTCCCGGCCAGAGTGGGCACATTCATGTATCACTTTTCAATCGGGATGGAACAGGGTCAGCTTTTTATGATCCAAATCAACAACATTGCATGAGCAAAATCCAACGAAATTTTTTAGCGGGTCAGCAGCGATTGATGCCGCAGTTCCTATGCATGATTGCACCAACTATTAATAGCTATACCAGATTAATTCCTGGTTTTTGGGCGCCTACTTATGCAACTTGGGGTGTAGAAAACCGAACCACTGCGTTGCGTATTATTCCTGGTAGTGAAAAGTCTCAGAGAGTTGAATACCGTTTAGGATCAGCGGACGGTAACCCTTATCTGACTGTAGCTGCCGCGCTGGCTTCAGGCCTCTATGGAATCATGAATGAATGGGAGCCCGAACAACAGGTTGAAGGGAACTCTTATGAACAAGAACACCCCTCTTATCTTAAATTGTCTACTACGCTATGGGATGCTGCTCAGCAGCTAAAAAAATCCACTGCTGCTCGTGAATTATTTGGTAATGAGTTTGTGGATCATTTTGCTGCTTCTCGTGAGTGGGAAGAGCGTGAGTACAGAAAACATGTCTCTGATTGGGAGATGGACCGTTACTTTGAAATTATATAATACCTATGGATGAATTTTTTTTGGCAGGTTTAATCGTGAGCCTAAAACCCTTTAATTCGAGAAACTAATGATGATCTCCATGCAAAATACATATTCACCAATTGACGGTTCTCTTTATGTTGAGCGACCGTATGCTGACGATGAACAGATCAGTGCTGCCTTAGATAAAGCCAAAACTGCTCAAGTTCTTTGGAAAAAACTTCACTTATCTGAGCGAAAAATTATTTGCACTCGTGCAGTTGAAGCTTTCGTTGCCAATAAAGATCAGATTGCTGAAGAACTGTGCTGGCAAATGGGGAGACCTATCCGCTATGCCGCGGGTGAGATAGATAGCTTTTCCGAACGTTCAAAGTATATGATTTTGGCCGCAGACGAAGCACTAGAGCCAGTTCAGATAAGGGAAAAAGATGGTTTTACTCGTTATATTAACCGAGAACCGATTGGTGTGGTACTGGTAATTGCTCCTTGGAATTTTCCTGTGCACACACCAATAAATGCAATTATCCCTGCATTATTGGCAGGCAATGCAGTAATTCTCAAACATTCTTCCCAAACACCATTATGTGCAGAGAGGATCTTTGAGGCTTTCCGGAGCGCAGGGATTCCTGATGGAGTATTTCAATATCTACATATGAGTCACCAAGATACTGAAACTATAATTCAGGCATCTGAAATAAATGCTGTAGCCTTTACTGGGTCAGTTTCCGCGGGTATTAAAGTTGAAACAGCTGCTGCTGGCCGGTTTATTAGTGTAGGCCTGGAGCTAGGGGGTAAAGATCCTGCATATGTTCGTAAAGATGCGGATCTTGAACATGCAGTTGCAAGCACGTTAGATGGCGCTTTCTTTAACTCAGGCCAGTCCTGCTGCGGCATTGAGCGAATCTACGTACATGAGGCGATCTACGACGAGTATGTAGATGAATTCGTCAAGTTGGCGAAGCAATATGATTTAGGCCGGCCTGATGATCAGCATACAACCCTTGGGCCGTTAGTGAGAGCTTCTGCCGCTGATTTTGTTCGTGGTCAGATTGATGAAGCGCTGGAACAGGGTGCAGTGGCGCATATCAATTCATCTGATTTTGCAATGGACAAGAAAGGAACTCCTTATCTGGCACCACAGGTACTGACAAATGTAGACCATAGTATGCGAGTAATGAAGGAAGAAAGTTTTGGACCGGTGGTCGGCATTATGAGGGTAGCCTCTGATGAAGAAGCACTGTGGTTGATGAATGACAGTGAATTTGGCCTTACAGCATCTATTTTTACTAATGAAATTGATGAGGCTGTAGCTCTTGGTGAGCAGCTTGAAACTGGTACGTTCTTTGTTAATCGTTGTGACTATCTAGATCCAGAGCTAGCTTGGACAGGAGTAAAGAACACAGGTCGAGGCTGTACATTGTCAAAGTTCGGTTTTGATGCATTCACTCGACTGAAATCGTTCCACATTAAGACAATAATTTAAGAAATTTAATTATGACAAAATTAATTGGCAACCTGAACTATATCAATACTAATAATGCTGGTGAAGCGCCAGTTGTCAGTGCTGTGGCTGATCCCCAGATGCCAAAAAAACTATTGGAAGTTATTGACCTGATGCAAAATAACGTAGAAGAAGTTTTGTCAAAAGAAGATTTTTTCTCTTTATTAGGTATCAGAAAGCGCCAGCTCGAGCGTTATTTTAATCGTTACCTTGGTGTCAGTCCCTCGCGTTACTATATGACTGTACGACTAAAACGAGCACACGAACTACTCGTTCATAGTCAGTTAAGTAGTCTCGATATTTCTTTTTCTTGTGGCTTTGTTTCCTACCCCCACTTTTCCAGAGCATACAAAAATCTTTTTAAGGTCACACCATCACATACTAAAACTCACAACAAAGGTGATAGTTTATATTTGTGAATACACTAACCTGAAACTTATGAGTTCTAGAATTTAATTCCAGAACTCATAAGAACTATTTCTAGATTAAGACAATATTTTAAAGGAGTTATTGTGACAAACCTAAATGCAAACTGGAACTACCCCAGTAATATTTCTGTCGGTGCTGGGCGTATTAATGATTTGGCCAGTGCGTGCAACAGTTTGGGTATTAAAGCCCCACTACTGATCACGGACCCTATTTTGGCTAGCTTACCAATTGTAGTCAATGCTCTCAAGGCCTGTAATAATGCCGGGCTACGTTGTGGTCTGTTTAGTAATATACAAGGAAACCCAACTGGCCAAAATGTTGATGATGGAGTTTTTGCATACAAGACAGGCCACCATGATGGAGTAATCGCCTTTGGCGGGGGTTCTGCTATTGATGCAGCAAAAGCGGTAGCACTGATGATTGGTCAGAACCGTCCTCTTTGGGATTTTGAGGATATAGGTGATAACTGGACCCGGGTTAACCAAGAAGGAATTGCCCCCATCATTGCCGTACCCACCACTGCTGGAACTGGCTCAGAAGTGGGCCGTGCATCAGTCATTACTGATGCGCAACAACACGTAAAGAGAATTATATTTCATCCAAAGATGCTACCCCAAATAGTTATTCTTGACCCTGAACTGACGATAGGCTTGCCAGCGAATATAACTGCTGCAACGGGTATGGACGCCCTCTCACATAATTTGGAGGCTTTTTGCTCCCCCTTATATCATCCAATGGCTGAAGGCATTGCCATAGAAGGAATGCGATTAGTCAAAGTATACCTCCCTCGTGCAGTAGCTGATGGGAAGGATCTAGAAGCACGAACTCAGATGCTTGTCGCTTCCAGTATGGGGGCTACAGCCTTTCAAAAAGGCCTAGGTGGAATGCATGCTATTGCCCATTCATTAGGTGCTTTGTATGGTGCTCATCATGGATTATTGAATGCAATCCTTATGCCCTATGTCCTCAACGCTAACCGACCTAAAATTGAGAGTCGAATTGAGCGGTTAAGCCGCTATTTGGATTTAAAAGACAGCAGCTTTGACGGCTTTTTGAATTGGGTATTAGAGATGCGTGAGAGTTTGAATATACCACACACTTTGTCGTCTATTGATATTGATGAAACTCAAGCTATATTAGTTGGGCAGATGTCCGAAGTTGACGCGTCAGCCCATGGCAACCCTATTCCTTTTAATGCTTTGCAATATTCTGAGATATTTACTGCCGCTGTGCATGGGTCGTTATAAATAAAAAGGAGGCCTGAATGAAGATCGGTATTTTGCAATGTGACGACGTAATTAAGGAACTGCAACCTAAATTTGGTAATTACCCAGAAATGCTTAAAGCAGTTTTTAGTGATATTGCCCCAGACTGGCACTTCGTCACTTATAGGGCAGTGGATGGAGAATTACCAGATTCTGTTGATGCTTGTGATGGCTATATTACCACTGGTAGCCGATATGGAGTTAATGATGGCCATCTATGGATTAGTCAGTTAGAAGAATTTGTATTTTCTTTGGCGCAAGAAGGTAGAAAATACGTTGGAATCTGTTTCGGCCATCAGTTGCTGGCAAAGGTGATGAATGGCAAAGTAGAAAAATCTGTGCGCGGATGGGGGGTAGGGATGTCCTTCAATGAGATAGAAGTCAAGAAATCATGGATGGAGCCTTACCAGTCTTCACTTGACCTTGTGGTTAGCCACCAAGATCAGATAACCGAACTGCCAGATGGGACTGAAGTGATTGCAAGTAGCCATTTTTGCCCCTATTACATGCTCCAATACGGTCATCATATGATGAGTGTTCAGGGGCACCCAGAGTTTAGCCTAGCTTATTCAAGTAATTTAATGGTGCGGAGAGCAGATATTATTCCAGCACCTCGTGTCCGTGAGGGTCAGGCATCGTTGGCTGCCGACGTAGATGATCGCATGATGATGCAATGGATTATAAACTTCTTCGCAGGCAATTGACCTAGCACCTAGTCAGGTTTCCTGATTTACAAGCAAGTGATGAGCATAGGTGTTCATCACTGCTTCGCCTTTATTCTTCAACGTCATTAACAGGCTGATATTATGCTTCAAGCTAAGCGCATTGCCATCAATGGCTACGGTCGCATTGGTCGTGCAGTGCTGCGTGCCATTGTAGAACGCGACCTGCAGCATCAATTGCAAATAGTAGCTATTAATGACTTAGGTATTGCCGAATCCGTGGTTTATGAAACACGTTATGATTCGGTGCATGGTGCTTTTCCTGCTACGGTAGAAGCCACCGACACAGGCATGCAGGTTGTTTCGGGCGATGCCGTCAATGATATTGACTTACTACAAGTTGGCGATGCAACGGCTCTGCCTTGGGGTGATTTAGACATTGATCTAGTATTGGAATGTTCTGGTAAGATGAACGACCGTAAGCTTTCTGAACAGCACTTAATGTCTGGTGCTAGCAAAGTCTTGATCGGTGCCGCAGCTGGCACCGATGTGGATCTTACGGTGGTTTATGGCATTAACCATGATCAGATTAAACCGTGGCATCGGATCGTTTCCAATGCCTCTTGCACCACTAATTGTATGGCACTGGTACTGAAACCATTAAATAATTCCATAGGCATTGAAGATGGTCTAATGACCACCATTCATGCTTATACTAACGGTCAGGTACTCACGGACAGAGTGATCGATAAGACCGATCTTCGGCGCGGTCGTTCAGCAACCCAATCCATGATACCCACCTCTACCCATGCCACTGAAGCCTTGGGCTGGGTATTGCCAGAATTGGCAGATAAAATTACCGGTATCTCCATGCGTGTGCCTACTATTAATGTCTCTGTAGTGGATTTAGTATTCCGCCCCAGCCGCGATGTGACAGTAGCTGAAGTAAATCAAATTATAGTGGATGCTGTGGCCAATGATAGCCATGATGTTCTGGGTTACAACCAGCAACCCTTGGTGTCTGTCGATTTTAATCACTGCTCAAAATCGGCTACCTTTGACGCCACTCAAACTATGAAAATGGGCCAACTCATTAAAATTTTAGCTTGGTACGATAATGAATGGGGCTATGCTAATCGCATGATTGATGTTGCCTTGGCTATATTCAAGACAGATATGTTAACGGCTCAAAAAACTTAAGACCATTATCAAAATTAGCAGGGTAAGGTGTGATCGAGCATTAGCATGGATACTTCTTGTTTAAACTCATATCTAAAAATGGGCTTTGAATACTTGTTCAGTAATATAAAATATATTGGTTTTATCGTTACAAATTACTACGCCATACTATTTTTAGTTTTACACATTAAAGTAACCAATCGCGCATCTGACTTTGCCCCTAACTATATTTGCAGTTGGCCATAATGATGCAGGTATTTAAAATGCCTCATGGGCTTGCTTAGTTGTTACCAGGTCATTCCAGTAGTGGTAGTTAATCAAGTTTATGCAAAATGGATTGTCGGCTCATGAAGACGTGTATGTTATGCCATTATTTAGATCACAGCATTAAGTTTTTGAATTTATAAATTTTACAATTATTTTTTACAATTCATGTCGGACAGGGTGCCTGTAAAATTAAAACTCAGAGGCAGCTTATGGTTGTTTAGTTCTCTAAATAATCTTAACTCTATCTTTTGTGTATTTCTGCATCTTCTAATAGTTTTAGGAGATATTATTTTAACAACTCAAAAAAATAATATGATAATTCCAACTTATAACGATGTGCTAATTGCACATAAACGAATTAAACCATACATCCATCAAACACCTGTACTTACATCTAGATTTCTTAATGACCTGACTGGTGCAGAACTATTTTTCAAGTGTGAGAACCTACAAAGAGCTGGTGCGTTTAAGGCACGTGGGGCATCTAATGCGGTGTTTAGTCTGACTGAGAAGGAGTCATTTTCTGGTGTTGCGACTCATTCGTCAGGTAATCACGCTCTGTCTCTATCTTATGCGGCAGGCCAACGTGGTATTCCCGTAACTGTTGTTATGCCCTACACATCCCCACAGGCAAAGAAAGATGCAGTCCGTGGTTACGGTGGCACAATTATTGAGTGTGAGCCGTCAGCTAGTTCGCGCGAATCAGTATTTGCTGATGTATTAGCCAATTCTGGTGCAGACTTTGTCCATCCCTACAACGACCCTCGTGTTATTGCTGGCCAGGCAACTTGTTCTAAAGAGTTGCTTAGTCAAGTAACAGGTCTGGATGCGATCATAGCACCAATTGGTGGTGGTGGAATGATTTCAGGCACATGCCTAACTACTTCCAATATCAATCCAAAAATAAAGGTCTATGCTGCCGCACCTTTGAATGCTGACGATACAGCTCGCTCTTTTCGTGCTGGATACATTATCTCTGATGATGCCCCAGAAACTATTGCAGATGGTTTGAAAATGCCTCTGAGAGATCTGACCTGGCACTTTGTAAGTAACCATGTGGAAAATGTTTTTACTGCTACCGAAGATGAAATTACCAATGCCATGAAACTGATATGGAGTCGTATGAAAATATTAATAGAACCCAGCAGTGCAGTGCCACTAGCTACCATACTGAAGAATCCTGATGTTTTTCGGGGTATGCGATTAGGTGTAATTATCACGGGAGGCAACGTCGATCTCAACAAACTGCCGTGGCTAAAAAACTCAGAATAATTTTTTATAGGAGAGTAATAATGAAAGTTCAGAATCATCAGGAAAAATTGGAAGTAGGTTATGACGTCCCAGCACTAGTGGGTATGGATGAGATAGATATTCAGACTCCTTGTCTGATTATCGACCTAGACTCGCTTGAGAAAAACATCCAGACCATGGGGCAGTATGCCAAAAAGATGAGAGTACGCCATCGGGTCCATGGAAAGATGCATAAATCTGTAGACATCGCTTTGCTGCAGGAAAGACTAGGGGATAGCTGTGGTGTGTGCTGTCAGAAGGTGTCTGAAGCTGAAGTGTTTGCCCGCGGTGGTATCAAAGATGTACTAGTGTCAAACCAAGTTCGTGATCCGGTAAAAATTGATCGTCTGGCTCGTATGCCAAAGCTAGGAGCTCGTATCATCTGCTGCGTTGATGATATTGAAAACGTAGCAGAACTGTCTGAGGCGGCACAAAAGCATGGCACAAAGATTGAGTGTTTGGTTGAGATCGACTGTGGTGCAGGGCGGTGCGGCGTCGAAGCTGGCCAACCAGTCGTGGACATTGCTCTAGCAATTGCAGCAGCACCTGGGCTTCAATTTTCTGGCCTTCAAGCGTATCAAGGTGCGATGCAACATATGCAAAACTATAATGAGCGTAAAGATAAAATCGATATCGTCATTGAAATGGTTGGGCGTACGAAAGAAATGCTTAAATCCGTAGATCTGGAGTGTGAAATTGTTGGGGGGGGTGGGACAGGATCTTACTACTTTGAAGGCAACTCTAATGTATTTAATGAGCTACAGTGCGGTTCCTATGCATTTATGGATGCTGACTATCAAACCATTCACGATGAAAGTGGTGAGCCAATTTCTGAGTTTGAAAATGCTCTGTTTATCCTGACCACGGTTATGAGCCACTCCAAGTCTAATAGAGCAATATGTGATGCTGGCTTAAAAGTACAATCTGTTGATAGTGGGTTGCCTTACATTTTTGGTCGTGATGATGTGGAATATATTAAATGCTCGGATGAACATGGTGTAATTTCTGATCCAAGAAACGTCTTAAGAGTAAACGAGAAACTAAAGCTCGTGCCAGGCCACTGTGATCCAACCTGCAATGTACATGATTACTATGTTGGTGTTCGTAATGGAAAGGTGGAAGCACTGTGGCCAATATCCGCGCGTGGTAAAGCCTTTTAATTCAGCATAGCCAAGCCACCCTAATAGCAATCAGCCTAAGGTGACTCAAGACATAAAAAGGAGATGTATATAATGGTAACTTATAATAGTGCTTCCACTAGTCAAGGACTATCGATTGTTTCTGAATCTGTATGCAAAGAAATCTTTGGGCGGTCAGAAGCATTCACCGCAGTAGAGAGAGTGTTTGCCTCAATGGCAAAAGGCAATGCTTACAACTTTCCTGTTGTGCGTGAGTCGATTGGTCACGCTGATGCCCTTTACGGCTTCAAATCGGGTTTTGATCGCGTCGACATGATACTGGGGTTAAAGTCCGGTGGCTACTGGCCAGGCAATGTAGACAAAAACCTGACGAACCACCAGTCTACTATTTTTCTTTTTGATCCAGAAACTGGAAAATTAAAGTCAGTTGTTGGTGGTAATTATTTAACAGCTTTACGAACTGCAGCTTCTTCAGCTGTGTCTATCTTTCACTTAGCCCGTAAGAATGCCAAAATACTAGGCATAGTAGGCGCTGGCCACCAATCAGCCTTTCAATTACGAGCAGCTATTGAACAACGAGGTTTTGAAAAAGTAATTGCTTGGAATCGCCACCCTGACAACTTGTTGCAACTGGCTGCTGTATGCGGAGACTTAGGACTGCCATTCGAAATTGTTAATCGCGAAAAACTCTGTGCCAAAGCAGATGTTATTATAACCATTACATCTGCATTTGAGCCATTGCTTATGAAAGACTGGATCAAGCCTGGTACTCATATTGCTTGCATGGGAACCGATACCAAAGGCAAACAGGAAGTTGATCCTTTATTATTAGCTACGGCGACAGTGTTTACCGATGAAATTACCCAGTCAGTCTCCATTGGTGAGGCCCAGCATGCTATCGCATCCTGTGTTCTGAAGGCGAATAAAATCGTATCAATAGGTGATGTAATAAATGGGGACCATCCTGGACGGCAGTCTGATGACGAAGTCACCTTGTTTGATGGTACTGGAGTTGGTCTGCAGGATCTGGTAGTAGCATCGGCAGCAGTTCAGCTAGCTGAAGATAAAGGCCTAGTAAATTTTATTAACATGTAAAAATTTAACTAATATAAGAAGCTATGTGATGGTGAGAACCCTCAGATAGCTTCTTATGTTTGGGCAACTTCCTTGCTAATGCTTGAACTACCCTCTTCATATCACCTTAAATACTTTTATTTTCAATCAACTTTGTGATGAAAAATATCGTGGCGATAGTAACTATAAGCCTTACACTCGATGGTTGCCTTGAACATTATGTAGTACAAGCAACTATTGCCTATCTATGAACCACTGCTAAAATACCAAAAGTGCCCTAATAGATCGGCTATAAAACAATATCAAGCTTTATTTGGCTAAAAAGCCACTTCCAGCGCACTAGAACTTTTAAATATCACTTTATCCATCAGATTCAGAATCGATCTACACGAAAAGGGTGTATATCGACAATTGGGGTTCTTTGGCTAATAAGATCAGCTATAATTTTACCTGTAACTCCAGATAAGGTCATGCCGATATGACCATGACCAAATGCATAAAACACGTCCTTATCTATAGCAGAAGGTCCTATGACTGGCATAGAATCTGGCATAGATGGTCGAAAACCCGTCCATTGTGAATCGTAATCATTCAATTGAGGTAAAAGCTTTTTCACTGTATCAGCGATTAGCTTAACTCTTTTGGGGTTAGATGGATTGTTGAGCCCACCCAGCTCGACAGTCCCAGCAGCCCGAAGTGCTGTGTCCATGGGTGTCATGTAAAATCCGACATCAGCCCAACCTACTGGCCGTGCAAGTAGGTCCTGAGCACCATTGTACATAACATGGTAACCCTGCTCTGTATCTAGAGGCACTTTGTCCCCAATTTGTGAGGCGAGTTTTTTGGACCAGGCACCAGCAGCTACTACGACCTTATTTCCACGTAAATTGCCATTATCTGTTGCAATACTGAATTCATTAGAACCTACACGGTTAATAGCAAGGACCTTGCCCCGCAAAATCTGGCCACCTTTTGCTTTTACTGAATCTCCCATATTTTTTAAAAGTTGCAGTGGGTTACGAATGTGATACCCGTCATTAAAAAGCAGACCGCGATGGTAAATTGGATTAAGGTTAGGTTCTAAATCAGAAATATCAGCATGGCTAAGCTCCTGAACTGGAATACCACTACGTCTTCTCAGTTCAATATCAGCTCGAGCGTTGGTAAAGCTTTGCTCGCTACTATAAAGATACATCGAACCATTTCTGTCTATAAGTTCAGACGCATTAGACTCTTTGAATATAGGCTCGAAAGCACTATTGACCTCTGATAATAATATTCCTAGTTCCCTAGCAATATTCTCTACTTTGTGAGGCATGCTGGAGAGTGCAAAGTGATATAACCAAGGAAGTAAGGCAGGGAAGTAGGACCACCGAACCGACAACGGGCTCTGTGGGTTAAAGAGCAGACTTAGGATTTGCTTAATAACCGCAGGTGTTCCTACTGGAATATTTGCATAAGTTGCGATGGTACACGCATTACCATAGTATGCACCCTCCTTAAAAGGGTCCTCATCAACCAAGGTAACCTTGTGCCCATGCATCTGTAGCCATTGAGCCGTGGCGACTCCAATAAACCCAGCACCTATAATTACAACATCATGATGAGAACTTTGACTCACTTCGTCAGTATCACTTACCACTATTAATTCTCCAAATGTTAAAAGGCCTCTTCCCAAAAAATACTATAGATTAATATACCAATACATAATTGTATAAATATAAAATTATTTACAAAATCTTAGAAAAATCACAAATAAACCAATAAAAAATTTAGAGTCTACATAGTCTAACCTGAGAAATGCACTTTTCAAGCCATCAAAAACGGTTGTTGACCCACTGTAACTGCGTATCGCAGACCGATTCGGTTAAATTGTCGTAATAATAGGCCATAAATTTTGTCCCAAGAAAGCCACTTGAGCAGTTTCCTTAAGTTTTGACCACAGGCGCATAGCAGCACGTTCAAGGCATCGCCTTGAACGCCTTTGAGGTAACACCGTCGCATTCGGCCATCGGCCTTGAGGTGACCTATGATGGCTTCGACACTGTTGCGACGTTTGAGCCAACGTTGCTCGGTGTTACTGATACCACGCTTTTGCCCAGCGATGATCATACGAGTATTTTCGACACCATGGCCACGATAGCCTCGATCCACATAACCGGTTTGCGGCGTGTTATTGGTTAGCACGCTCACTTGCTCTAATTGATCTTTTAAGGTGTGCCCATCATAAGGATTGCCCGCGTAGCTCCTTGCGCCAACGATAAACGCTTCTTTGGCCGTGGTCGTAATACTCGCTTTCACACCAAACTCATAGCGCTTATGGGCTTTGCCTTTGGAGATGCAATCCACATGGGGTTCATGCAGGCTATAGAGTTTGTTGTTACTCTTTTTGGTTTGCTTCAACAAACGTTGAGCTTGTTCTAAACGGTCACATTGACGATCCGTTAGACCTATATTCTGTTGATCCACTTGCCGCTGTAAGTCGCGTAGTACGCGGCCCAGGTAACCTTTGACTTGCTTTACCGCCTTGCGCATGCGTTTATATTGTTTAGCATGGCCATAACGGCCAATCTTCGGCATTAAGTGTCGGCAATCCTTGGCATAGGTTTGATGTAACACAAGACCATGATCATGGGCAATGGCCACCAAGTGCTTGCGCATTTGGTTATACAAATGGCTGTCTGTGGGAAAGCGAATGTTCTTCTCTTGTACCGTGGTATCCACTACGACCCGTTTTAAACTTGTGTTGGTAATCACCTTGAGTTTTAACGCCGCCTCAATGGTCAAAGTCAATAACCATTCGCAACCGGCTTCGCCGATGCGCTGACGCCAGCGCGTCAAGCTCGTGGGATGACACGGCATATCGTGACGGTAAAAGGACTCACCACAAAAGAACTGAAACGAAGGTGAATCCACCCAACGATCAACCACCGCTTCATCAGATAAGTTGTAAGTGTGTTGCAAATACATGAGTCCAGCCATTAAGCGAGTCGGCAGCGCTGGGGCACCTGCCGTAGCACAAAATTCAGCGCCAAGTTCGTCATCCAATAAATCCCAGTGCATCACCTCAGCCATGCGCACCAGGGCGTGGTTTTTATTGACGAGGTCGTCAAGGCGTATTTTGAACAAATCATCTTGGGGTTTAGGATCAAGCGGTTTGGGTTTCATGGTTTTCTGCAACCTTTTGGGCTATTGGGGCCAAAACACTGTAGTTTTGGTTTCAGATACCATTAAGTTTAGTATATAAATCAGTAATTTGTGATTTATTTAGGGCCGACTACATATTATATTTGATATTTTTGTATATCTGTATAAACACAAACCTGACTTTTTTATATTCTATAATTCATTTTAATTTATTTCTAAATCCCTCACGTTTTCCATTATTTTTAATTTTTATTTATATTATTCTGATAATAAACTCATAATCAAACCGTTATTAACTCGGCCGATTAAGAAAAATTCCTCTCTGATAGTACTTGTGCTGAATTAGGACCACTTCATTTAAAAAAATCAAGAGATAAGCAAAATTTTTTATATTGAGGCTAGGCAACTAGTTAGAAATTCCAATCATTGTAAAGTACCTAATGCTTAGCATTAACCCGAATTTCTTGCCTCTAAAAAAGTAGACGTGCTTCTAATTTTTGGTGATATTTGCGATCGATCAGTACCTCCTGCCAACGCGAGCAAATCATTAGATGATGTAGTTAATCACATATTAGAGGAGCTTAACGTACCTGTATTTATAGTTGCTGGAAACCATGGCAACCCTGAACAGTTAGGTAATTGGGCTCAGCAGTGGGGTGGGACTGGCTTTGGAATTAATCTTACTGTTTCTCGGATCGGGTCAATAGTTATTGGTAACAATGTTGAGTTAGGCGTTAGACAAACTTACGAAACAACCGAGTGTCATCGAACATAGACTCTAATTCTTCAATGCGTTGTTTGGCTGACGGCCAGATAAGCTCCTGCACTTGAGCGATCATTGCCTCTATTAGTAATAAGCTGCTAACGGACGAGTCCCACGCCGAGGGGACTATGATTCGGGCACTAAAAATATTATCTGTAAGTTGCCCAATGGGTGATATCCACTGGTCAGTAAACAAGATGATTTCAGCCCCTTTTTCTGTGGCCATTTTGGCTAGTTTGAGGGTGTTGTTTTCGTATCGCCTCACATCCAATATAACAATTACATCGCCAGGATTTAGGTTCAGTAAGTAATGTGGCCAGACGTTTGATGTGGGCTCTATGTGTGTGACGTTTGGACGAATGACTTGCATATGAAGAAAGAAATAGTCTGCCAGAGCATGGGTGATACGCCCACCAATGACGTAGATGCAACGATTTTTATCAGCCAATAACTGGCAACTGTTGTCAAATGTTTGAGTGTCAATGCTGGCAAGTGATTGCCGGATGTTGTCCATAACGGCATCTGTAAACCGGTTTAGCATGTGAGTATCAGATACGTCGTCTGCCCATTTATCATGTTTTAAAATGGGGTTTGATAGAGTAGTTTCAACCTCCGAGCGTAACTGTTGTTGAAACTCCGCAAAGCCTGAAAAGCCAAGTTTTTGAACTAGTCTTCCCACGGTGGGTGTTGACACATTGGCTTTTTTTGCAACCCCGGTGATCGAACCCAATGCGGATGCTGGGTAGTTCTTCAAAATGGCATCCGCAAGCTGACGCTCGGCACGAGTTAGTTCATTAAACTGGGTTTTTAGTCTTGCCGATACAGCTGCTTTAGACACGCCAACCTCCTTTGTATATAATTTAACATACGCTATTGCCTTGTATAAATAATTACGATAATGTATTTACATAAAACTCATGCAAGAACAATATTATACAACAAGTAGGCGAAAGACTCTAACTAGGAATCAATATGTTCATAATCGGTTGTGTAACTATATCTTTCAAACAAGTCAATGGCCCTCGTTTATGATCCAGTTTGCTCGTAGATATATTCACATAGTCGATACTGTCAACCGACGTCTTGGGCGGGTAATGATGTACAGTATTTTTGTTATGGTTGGTATTCTTCTGTGGTCATCGATTTCAAAAACATTTTTCCTGCCCTCGTTGTGGACCCTCGAAATTGCTCAGTTCGCTATGGTTGCCTACTACATTCTTGGGGGTCCTTATTCCATCCAGTTGGGGGCAAATGTCCGAATGGATTTGTTTTACAGTGGCTGGACTACTCGCAAAAAGGCTCAGGTAGATGCCATCACTGTACTTTTTTTAATTTTTTATCTTGGGGTAATGTTGTATAGCGGCTGGGACAGCCTCAGCTATTCGTTGAAATACGGCGAGCGCAGTCCCACGGCTTGGCGCCCCTACCTTTGGCCTATTAAGCTGACCATGTGCATCGGTTTGTTCCTCATGCTTTTGCAAGCAATATCAGAACTGATCAAAGATATCGCAACCATCAAAGGAGTCAAACTTTAATGCAATACGAGTTAATTGGTCTGTTGATGTTTTCATCAATGATGTTGATGCTTTTTACTGGTCAGCGAATGTTTGGTGCTATTGGTGCCGTAGCCGCCGTAGCTGCAATTACCTTATGGGGTGTTGGTGGCTCCGACATCCCATTTTCCTCTGCTATTAAATTAATGAAATGGTACCCGCTATTAACCCTGCCTATGTTCATCTTCATGGGGTACGTGCTGTCTGAGTCAAAAATTGCTGATGATCTGTACAAAATGTTCCATGTATGGATGGGGCCCTTAAATGGTGGTTTGGCGATTGGCACAATTGGTTTAATGGTGTTGGTTTCTGCAATGAATGGTTTGTCGGTTGCAGGCATGGCCATCGGCGCGACAATTGCTCTGCCAGAACTGCTAAAGAGAGGTTACGACAAGAGGATGGTGACGGGGGTAGTTCAGGCTGGCTCGTCCCTAGGTATTTTAGTGCCGCCATCGGTGGTTTTGGTATTGTATGCAATGATTGCGCGTCAACCTGTGGGTCAGCTTTGGCTTGCGGGATTGATTCCTGGGTTGATTATGGCGGCTATGTTTGTTATTTACATTGCCGTACGCTGCAAAATCAACCCATCCCTTGGTCCTGCGTTACCCGTTGAAGAACGTAATATTTCAACGCGAGAAAAACTACGTTTATTAAGTGCTGGAATGCTGCCGTTAGGAATATTCGCAGCCATGATGGTGCCATTCGTAAATGGTTGGACCTCGCTAGTGGAAGCCTCTGCAGTTGGTGCTATGGCCGCATTTCTAGCGGCTATTCTTAAAGGCCGCATGTCGTATAAAGTACTTGAAGCCTCAGTAAGGCAGACGCTTGCGATTTCCTGCATGTTTATGTGGATTATTCTTGCTGCACTAGCGTTTGGGGCGGTTTTTGATGGTCTAGGCGCGGTGAAGGCTATTGAGTACCTGTTTACTGAGCAGATGGGTCTGAACCCTTGGATCATACTCATCATGATGCAGTTGTCATTTTTGATCATGGGTACGTTTCTAGACGACACAGCAATGTTGGTTATTGTGGCGCCTCTTTTTGTGCCACTAGTGGCTGCCCTAGGCTTTAACCTAATTTGGTACGGTGTGTTGTATACCATTACCACCCAAATTGCCTATATGACACCACCCTTTGGGTACAACCTCTTTTTGATGAGGGCGATGGCGCCACCAGAGATCACCATGCGCGATATTTATCAATCGATACTACCCTTTGTTCTTATTATGGTGCTGGCTTTGGCAATGATGATGGCATTCCCCGAAATTGTTCTTTGGTTGCCAAATTATGTATACGGAAATTAAGTTAATGTTTTAAGTGAATTAAGGCGGCCCGCCAAAGGGCATTTAATAAAATAAAAAGGAGAGTCGGAATGACTAGTAGACGTAGTTTTATCAAAACAGCAGGTGTTGGTGCCTTAGGAGCGACCATAGTAGGCGCTCCGGCCATTGCCTCTTCAAAAATTAGATGGCGCATGCAGACCTATGCTGGATCGGCATTAGCTCAACACGTCATTAAACCAGCTATTGATGCGTTTAACCAGGTGGCTGGTGACGAGATGGAAATCGAGCTCTTTTACGCTGATCAGATAGTGCCCACAGGAGAATTATTCCGGGCAATGCAAAAAGGTACAATTGACGCGGTGCAATCGGATGATGACAGTATGGCATCACCTACTGAAGTCACAGTGTTTGGTGGGTATTTTCCTTTTGCTAGTCGGTATTCTTTGGACGTACCAGTGCTATTTAACCAGTATGGTTTGAATGAAATATGGGATGAAGAATATGCCAAAGTAGGTGTCAAGCACTTATCGGCTGGTGCTTGGGATCCATGTCATTTTGCTACAAAAGAACCCATTCATAGTTTGGCAGACCTTAAGGGTAAGCGTGTATTTACCTTCCCAACAGCTGGTCGCTTCCTCTCTCAATTTGGTGTCATTCCCGTGACCCTACCGTGGGAAGACATTGAAGTGGCTATGCAAACTGGTGAGTTGGATGGTATCGCTTGGTCTGGTATTACCGAAGATTACACCGTCGGCTGGGCAGATGTAACCAATTATTTCTTAACTAATAATATTTCTGGTGCTTGGGCGGGGTCCTTCTTTGCCAACATGGATCGTTACAACGAATTGCCAGAACATCTTAAGCAGTTGTTGAAATTGGCAATGGACAGTTCACATTACTATCGTCAATGGTGGTATTGGGGCGGCGAAGCTTCTCTGCGTGTCAACGGTCCCAAAATGAAGTTAACGACTATTCCTGATGAAGAATGGAGCACCGTCGAAGATGCGGCAATGAAGTTCTGGGATGAAATTGCGGCTGAAAGTGAAACCAAAGCCAAGGTTGTTAATATTCTCAAGAAATATAATGCTGACATGGTTAAAGCAGGGCGTCCATATCGTTATGGTTAACTAACTTGGTGTGGTCAGGTTGGGTGCGAACGCTGCCTGCACCACTCAACATGAACACAATAGCTGAGCAGCAGGTCAGCGTTATTAGTGGCGAAGTTCAGCGACCTATTTTGCTCATATGCGAGCATGCGTCCAACTTTATTCCGGCAAGCTTCAATAGTTTGGGATTAAATGAACAGCAGTTTCAAAGCCATATCGCATGGGATCTTGGGGCGCTGGAAACAGCTGAAATTATGGCCCAGCGGCTTGATGCGCCCTTAATTGCAGCGCAGGTTTCACGTTTGGTTTATGACTGTAGTCGCCCACCTGAATCACCTTCTGCTATCCCTTTAAGTTCTGAAAAGCGACCTATAGCCGGTAATATTGGGCTTGGCTCCGAGGCTAAAGAGTCGAGAGTTAACGCGAATTATCGACCTTATGAGGCGGCCGTAAACCACCGCATAGCGTCCATGGAAGCGCCTTTAATCATTACCATCCATTCTTTTACGCCGGTTTATTTAGGTCAACAAAGGTCAGTGGAAATTGGCGCGCTTCATGATACAGATCGGCGTTTCGCTGATGTTTTTATGCGCCATTCTGAGCAAAGACAACGCTTTATAGCATGGCGAAATCAAGCCTATGCCCTAAGGATGGGGTGACCCATACTTTAAAACACCATGCTATACCGCGACGGCTTAATTATTTGATGTTAGAAACCCGCAACGACCTCATAGCCACACCAAAGCAGCAGCAGGAAATGGCGGCATACCTTACCGACTTAGTAGAGTTGGCATTATTGGAGACCCCTAAATGAGCCTTATGCAAAAAACTATTTCACCTATTGAAGGCTCGCTTTATGTGCAGCGTGAACAAGCGGAGCAGGACCAAATTGATACGGTGGTACAAACGGCTCGTAAGGCGCAAACGGACTGGCTGAGTAGGCCATTAGTTGAACTTGGAGTTGCATGTCGTCACTATCATGCGGCAAGTATGTGCGTTGTATTGACAGGTCCACAAATTAGCCAACGCCATTTAGAAATGCATGCTACTAGCGTTGTTGCCCTAGATGCAGTGCAATCGATTCTTCGTCCTGGAACCACTGTTGGTGAAATTTATGACACCTATCAAACTACCCTTGAAGAGAACGGAGAGAAAGACTCTGTACTCACCGTTTGTGGATATACGATGGGTGCAGCCTGGCCGCCAACATGGATGGAGCAACCTTTGATACACAAAGGAAACCCTGTTGTACTGGAAAAAACATGCCTTTTTTTACACACATGATATTGAATGACCGTAAAACCGGACTAGCTATGGCGATGGCCGAGCAAGCTATTATTACCGAGGATACACCGGAAATTGTTACTCATGTCTTGAGAACGCCCATCATTAAAAGCTAGAAGCAATTATGAAGTTCAAACATACCCATAAAAATGACCACTTTATCAACACGGCAGTCGTTGGGTACTTCGCAAGCAGTAGTACAACATTCTTAGCAGAATGTTTTAAACACTCTGAATAAAGACGAATAGTATATTTTTTGAAAATATTATTTAAAAGACCTGCTGATCATATATTTAGGTACCCTTCCCTAAAAACGGGGGCTTCCCCCGATTCGATTTCCCGGGTCCGGGATTCGAGATTCCAACAAAAGGAACCTTGTTTTCGCTTAATATGATTTAGGAGGAGGGGCTACAATTTCGTCTGCGGATAGGTCTGCGTCTAAGGCGGCGGTTAGCGCCGCGCGGAGTGCAGAGAGACCGAAGGTCGAACGAAGCGTAGAGAGGCGCGCAGCGCCGCCTATGAGTCTTCAGACAGTCCAAGGCATAGGTTAATAAAGGAGACCGAGGGTGTTTGCGCTTAAAGTTTCACGGCAAGCCGATCAACTTTAAGCGCAGCCATGAAAAGTGCCTATTCAGCGAGTCCGCATGCCAAACGTCCAACCCGGTCTGGGCCTAGTAGACGAACTAACGAATCATCATGCGGATGTCTGAAAGAGAGATGTTCATAGCGCCACTCCTTAATTGATTACCCCTTAATAATAGGGCACATTTATTAAATTTCTTGGTTATCAGGCAAAACCCATATTTTCTTTTGGTCTATCAACTTACACCACTTGTATTGCTGGGTGGATCACCGCCTGTGAGGCAGTTGATGTTGTTAGAATATCGGTTGGTGTCGGTTTGGCTTAATTCAGGATAGCTTACCGGTTTTAAGATACTACATGTAGAGGATACTCTGAATCGCCACTAGTTTATTAGCTCAGTAGAATCAGTTGTCGTCTTATCTTTGCCTCAACGATTCATGTGTATGCTGGGATTTAAATGGGCTATTGCTGAAGAATTGAGTGTTATTCTATAGGCGATACGTTGATGATTTTTCGAAATATAGATAATTGCCACATCGGTTCTTGCTATGTTCAATGTTGGGGTGTATCCCTAACCGACTACCTATTTATGGGCGAGTGCTATTTGCATCTGACTTGAGCATGGGCGTAGCCCACGCGCAAACGTCAGAATGCAAACTAAAGACATGCCACTTTAGCTGCGTTGATGTTGTTATGGATAAAACTTAACCCATACTTTTGCTTCACTTGAACATAAAGATCAACGTAGTCAACACACTGTCCATTAGCGAAAGTATAGCGTGAGTTACGCAACTTGGTTATGAACTTCAGAGGCACGTATGCGTTCTTCAGGGTACGATTAACATAAGGTACTGCTGCAACATGATTCACTTGATCATTTGCGAAAGCTCGCTTTTGAGAACTGTTCCAGCCCTGCCCACCTGATAGATAGGCATCTTTTAATGCCACGATATGATCAACGTCAGTGGCGCTGCCATCTATCCCCGTATACCAACCTAAAACAGAGCTTGATAGTGGTGATGCTGACGAGCGAAGTGTAACCGACTATGGTCTATCTGCAAATCACAACAAGAAATATGCTCATGTCTAGCTATTGATGCAGTGCTCCATTTATAGAGTTGCCAAAAGTTTTGGAAGTTTAAATCAGGTTGCTTATATAATATTGATGAAGTAGAGAATCGCTGGTACTGAAAAGCCCCAAAGCATCCGGATTGTTAAAAGCTTATTGTTATGTCAGTTCTACAAGCTTTTTGAATGACGCATCCATCTCTGATAGCAGCTTACGCATGGCAATAACCTCTTTAGTTTTAAGGCCATGAATATAGCGGTGATGGCTCTTCCCAAAGCTCTGTTTAGTTGGCCCTATAGCAGAGAATTAGTTTGCCTGTTTGCCCCTACCCCTAGGGTGAGGGCAAACAGGCAAACAGGACTTACTAACTCAGTTCATAAACTGCTGTGTTTTTGGGCCCTCTGGTTTCAGTTAGTTTGTGCTCTTCACTGCCTTGATCTGAGAGAGCTCTAAGATGGCCCCTGACTTTGTTCTTGCCGAACTTATCACTTAGCTGGGTCCTTAACTCTGCTTGGGTTCTGGGCCCTTCTGACAGTATGCAGAGAATAGTATCAACTAGTTTGGGATCTAGATTATCTGAAGCAAGCTGCTTACTAGAGTTTGATTCCTCTGACTTAACGCTCCAAAACATATTAGTATAGTCAGTATCTTCATTTTTAATGAAGGAGTAGTTGGCTTCGGTAACGTTTGGGCCCCTAGCTTTTCGGTTATCAAATTTCACAAAGAACTGTGTTCCCTTATCAATAGTCTGTTTTCGTACGGTGCTCATGACGTATACACAGTCTGCGTCGTCATGCAGGTCGCTTGTGCCTCCGGGTGTAGGGGTGGGGTTGTTAGGGGTTTGTTTATTGTTGTGGGCTAGCAGAATGATCGTGCCGCCTGCCTGGGTGAAAGTTCTACATCCCCTCATGAAATTGGTACATGCTTTTTTGTCCATGGGGTCCGCGAATTTTTTTACCGTATCAAGGATAAAAACTGTTTCTCTTGCCGCGCCGGATTCTATCAGTGTTGTAAATATACCGTTGAGGGCGGTTAATGGATCAGTAAAGCTGCTGGTGTTTAATACCCTGTATCCACTTGTTAACCCTATTTCAGCCTTTTTGGTTAACCCATCGAAACTATCATCTAGGTTTACATGAAAGATTTCTATATCAGTATCATTAGCCTGCTTGGTCTGAGCCAGAAGTCTCAGTGCTAGCAATGTTTTACCTGTATTTGGGCTCGCGTAAAGTACAGTGATGTCGCCCCTAAGAGCGATGTCTTCAATAACGAACTCAGATGAGTGTGATTGAGTTTTTCTTTCATTTATCAAGCCTTCGTTAAGGGTAAGGGATATGATTTTGTTGAGCGCTATTTTTTTTAAGTCGGCAGGGCTTGGCACATCGCTGCTGGATGCTATTTCAGTAGTCATTTACGACTCCTTGTGATATCAAAATAGTTGCCTGAATGGCGAGAGGGAGGAGAGCCTCAGTTTGAGGCTCAATTGGCGTAAAACGGTGTTATAAGCTATTGGCGTATTTGCGGCCTGTTAATTTCTCATAATATCGGCGGTATTGGTTGTCATATTCTGGGCCATCCAAGAAACCACAGAATATGTAATGAGCTATCCTAGACCGTGTAAGCCCATTGCTATCGACGATGGTGGCAATGCGCCGTACGATAATGGCACCGTTGTCTCTCAGGACCTTCAATTTTGCAGTGATGCCCATAAAGTTTTGATGTTGCAGCTCCAGTTTACTTATACCAGAATTAGCGGCATTGTTAAGGGATTCGATTAATAACATGGTTTGGTTTTTGGTCGGTGGGATCTGCTTGGTTTGGTTGAAGTTGTAAAGTTGGTTAAATATAGTGAACATTATTCAATACCTCTTGATGAGTTGATTTGGTTGGTTATAAATTCTTCGACCTCATGCTTGATCCAGGCAACAGATGAGCCACCTGGTACAAGGGCGATTGGTTGTGGAAATTTCCCTTCGCGTGAAAGTTGGTAAACGTAAGAGCGGGACAGTCCTGTTCGTTTGCAGACTTCTTTGCAGCGTATTAAGGTTGGAAGTGAATCATTATCACGTCTATTTAATGGTATTGTTTCCATGGAGCCTCTCCAGAAATTGGGGTATATGATAGGGCACTAGAACAGTGCTTAAATGAGCCGCATGATTCGGTCGGCATGTGTGATCTGCGATGCAATGCAAGCAATGTATCGCATGTTTAGGTGATTTGAAATAGCTGCCCAACTCACTGTATAGGAAGCCACTTCAAATTTTATAACTGCCTGTTATATAAGTTATTTTTGTGTTCAGCTGGCTGTGAGTGTGGTAGGAGAAAACCTTGTTTTACCGCCGTTAAACGGATTCTGGGGTATTCGCTACCAACAGGGCTAGCTGGGCCTGTCTGGTTGGAAAAGCGCCGTTTATTGATATCTTCGATCTCGGCTTAGCGTTTAAGCAAGATGATATTTACTGGGGTGAGGATGGAAACTTGTTTGTGAGTTACTGTGAACCTAAAAGATTAAAAGTATGGGTTTTGGAAACAGCGTTTAGTATTGGTGTGAGTGAGTGGGGTGATCGTTGAAAGGTGCTATATGGGTCAACAACAGCTGCGAACCCAGCAGTAGAGCGTTACGCTTATCATGCTTAGGGACTAACCCTGAGCATGTCTAAATGGTCAGCCCATTCCTGCATCATCCTAGTACGGTCGGGCATTAACTGAGCTTTGTTATAGGTGGCTCTCACGCGGTCATTGCTCTCATGGGCTAGCTGCAGCTCTATAACGTCAGAACGGTAGCCAAGCTCATTGAGCATGGTGCTAGCCGTATGCCTAAAGCCATGGCTAGTCATAAAGCCAGTACCAAAAGGTTCGCCCGTTCTAGGGTCAATCATTCGTCTGATGGCGTTGGTGGTAGCGCTCTCACCTATAGGCGTGAGCTTCTTCTTGCCGACACCTATGGTGGATACAAACACATACTCGAGGTGACCGGTTTCTTTAAAAGCGTCTTTTAAAATCACTATTGCTTGTGGTGCTAGTGGAACCTTAAGCTCCCTGTGCATTTTCATTTCTTCTTTGGGTATGGTGATGAGGGCTTCCTCAAAATTAATGTACTCCCACTTCATAAATCGTATGTTCTTGGGTCTTAAGAATACTAATGGCATTAGTTTTAGTGCGAGTGTTACTGCTACGTCACGGTTAGGGGCTGGCTTGTGGATCTGCTGAAGCAATACCTTAAAGTCTTCTGGGTCTGTGACGTGGCCAAAGTTGGACTTGGTCTTGTTGTTTGTTGCAGGCATCAGTCCAGTTAAGCCGGTAGCTGGATTGGCTTCAATGTCACCTAGTAAGAATGCTTCGTTGTACACCTTGTTTAATATGCCAGCCATGCGGAAGGCGGTTTCCCTTGTCCCTCTGTCCGTCATCTTCTCCATGATCCCAAACAGATCTCTAGTAGTAAACTTTGTAAGACATTTACTATCCATATAAGGGTAGAGGTTTTTCTCAATGCGTTGCGCTAGGTCTTTTCTGGTGGTCTCAGCTAGATTCTGCTTGCTAAGCCAGGTGTTGCAGCGAGTGCTAAACATGATGCTGCTGTTTGCTTCTTGGTTCTTTGTTACCGTAGGGCTTGCTCCGGACTGTACGAGCTTCCTGGCGGCTATGTGAGCCTCTCTTGCCTCCGCTAAGGATGTCTCAGGGTATGTGCCTATAGTATGGGTAGTCCGCTTGTCATTCAGCTTGTAATCGTATCTCCATGACTTTGATCCATTGAGTTTAACAAATAGGTATAGGCCTCCTTGGTCGCTTAGTTTGTATGGTTTGTCTTTAGGCTTGGCGTTCTTGATTTGGGTGTTGGACATGCCCATAAGGTACTACCTCTCTGATAATCGTATACCGTAAAATATACCGTAAAAAGTAGTGGGTAGTATAATACAAAAAATACTCTAAATACATTAAACTGTTATAAAACAACGGTGTATTGATGGGTAGTGGACGGCATGATACGCATAATACATATAAATTGCGTTTCTCGGGCGCGCCATTTTCTTCGAAAATAGCGTTTTATGGAACAACCGGTCTAAAATCACAGATTTTCCCCGTCACCCTAAGAAACACGTCATGCTGAACTCGTTTCAGCATCTCCATGATTGAGTCTACAGCAGCGTACCTTGTGTATACTGCCAGCTCCCATTTTGCATCACGAAATCGCTATTTTCATGTAACCGGTATGCTCGGTCGTGAATTTTATAACGTGCAACAAACTCAACTTGGCCCACTGAATCACCAACGCCCCCATCGTGACTGGAAATTATTTTGAGCCCTAACCAGCGTTGTTTCTCGTCAAAATCGATGGCCTCTGGGCGTGTAGTGGGGTGCC
>Ga0209495_1000596_pt1 | contig 27495 bp, 21 predicted proteins | sample EN1Hudsemesocosm_FD_184629 | JGI IMG/M metagenome (GOLD analysis project Ga0209495, IMG submission 184629) | Methane-oxidizing microbial communities from mesocosms in the Hudson Canyon - EN1E Hudson Canyon (SPAdes) (version 2) | ecosystem: Environmental > Aquatic > Marine > Cold seeps | place... | reverse complement strand
AGATCCTCACTTTCTTGAAGCGATTTCACTAGCGCATTTGTTTTCTGGCTAAGCTGTGATTTCAGTCGTTTTACGGCTTCATTTTGCTCATCTAGATTCGTGACCGTAAATTCTAACTCGGTCTGCGTTTCTTTATGGCGCTTCAGAAGCGCTTGATAGGCATTTTTGCGTTGTTCCAATTGTGTTACCTGCGCCGTTAAATCAGCCTGATTTTGCTGCACTAACGCTGCCAACTCTTTATTGCTTTGCTCGGTGCTTGAAATCAATTTAGCTTGTAACTCTTTTTCATCTTGCAAAAAGCTAAGCTTGGCTTTTTGGGCGGCAATCAGTTTATTCGTTAAAACAAGCTCTGTCGTCGATTCGCCCTGTGCTTGCGCTAAATCATGATGTTTCGCTTTCACCGCTTGCAGTGCTTCTTCTAGCGAGCGTAATTCAGTCACGCTTTTTAACTTATCATCATTAAGCTTAATCACTTCCTGCTTTGATTTAACCAACACTTGCTCGGTTATGAATAAATCTAGTTTATTGTCTTGAAGCTCGATGTATAAAAAAACTGCGCTCGCCGCCGCGCAGAATAACAAAACAAAAAGTAGCGGCGCCGCGATGCTTAATACTCGATTACGCGCCTGTAAATGCTGCATCCATTGTTTGGCATACTCGGTGGTCGCGCCCGTATCTGAAAGCGTTGAGCTGCTCTCCTGTGTCATCTTGATAAAAACCTCATTAGAGACCCTTGTGATGCCTATCTTTCGCACGAAAAAAACGCCAAAATAGACCTTTAAACGTAAGATTAGCACGCATATTAATTTGCGATACCCCGATTACCTGACGAAGTTGCAATGAACGACCTATATACAAATATCGCACACTCAAATTTTGGCCAGAACCTATTCAAAGCCCTCAATCTTCCAACGCCACCAAAACTGAAGCGTTCGCCAGATGAAGTACTCCCACATGCACGAGGCCGTATTCTTATCGCCGGTGCAAAAAATGCGAAAGTACTCAAACACTTGCTTAATTATCTTGCCAAACAGAAGGTGAGCTTAAACACTCCCTTATGGGATGATGAGCAGATCTCTTTATTCGCGAGCCACAATACGCAAGCGCACATCGACACATTTGGCTTATCGACAAGCTCTAATCATAAATTCAAAGGCTTAATATTTGATGCGACAGGCATCAAAAAAATTGCAGAGCTTAAAGCGGTTTACAGTTTTTTTCATCAAGCCTTGAATCACCTAAAAACAGGTGGGCATGTGATCATCATAGGCCTTGAAGTACAAACAGAGCTGGGCGCCGAACAATACGCATGCTTGCAGGCACTTGAGGGTTTTACAAAATCGCTAGCAAAAGAGGTAGGCGCAAAAGGTGCCAATGCGAACCTAATTCGTGTGCAGCCAGGTTCTGAACGTCAACTCGACGCCACGCTAGCGTTTTTTTTATCGCGTAAATCGTCTTACGTGACAGGTCAAAGCGTCTCGCTTGAAAAATCTCGCTTGGCGAGCAAAATAAGCTGGCATAAACCTTTAGCAGGTAAAACGGCCCTAGTCACCGGCGCCGCATTTGGTATCGGCGAAGAAACCGCCCGAATACTAGCAAGAGATGGGGCCGCCGTAGTGTGTCTAGATATTCCGGCTAACCAAGCGAAACTAAATCAACTCGCGTCAAGCCTGGGCGGTCATGCATTATGCATAGACCTGAGTGAAAAAGATGCCGCAGAACAGGTGTTGGTTGCGGTCACCTCGCAACTTGGGGTTGTGGATATTGTTATTCATAATGCGGGGATCACACGAGACAAAACGCTCCGTAAAATGCCAGATAATTTCTGGGAGCAAGTACTCGATATTAATTTAGATAAAATAACGCAAATTAATGAGGTGCTTCTCAACGCTAATGCTATTGCGAGCAAAGGTCGTATCGTCGGTGTAAGCTCAATCTCGGGCATTGCAGGTAATTTTGGTCAAACAAACTATGCGGCATCCAAAGCAGGTTTAGCCGTTCTCAATGCTAAAGCGATTGCGAGCAAAGGTCGTATCGTCGGTGTAAGCTCAATCTCGGGCATTGCAGGTAATTTTGGTCAAACAAACTATGCGGCATCCAAAGCAGGTTTAGCCGGCTATACCGCCGCATTAGCAGCCACATTGGAGAACGGCATAACAATAAATGCGGTCGCACCAGGCTTTATTGAAACCCGCATGACCAACAAAGTGCCGTTTATGACACGCGAGATAGGGCGGCGAACTAACAGTTTTTCTCAAGGAGGTCTCCCCTTGGACGTAGCTGAGGTGATTAGCTTTTTTTGCCACCCCGGCGCACAGGCCCTGAACGGCAATGTACTGCGTGTTTGCGGGCAAAGCCTTCTAGGTCGTTAATTCACGGGTTGATTGGCAGCACATCTAAAATTGTGAGTGGGTCAACACGCTCACCTTTCCAGTTCATGCGCCAATCTAAATGCGGCCCTGTGGAACGGCCACCACTGCCTACTTCAGCGATTTTTTGTCCTTTTTGGACCGTGTCGCCAACCGCTACCAACAGTTTACTTAAATGCAGAAAACTGGAACTTAAACGGTGGCCGTGATCAAGGATTAAGGTGCCACCAGAATAATACATATCTTTGTGAGCAAGCGTAACAATGCCTCCCGCGGGTGCCGTAACCGACGTGCCAGTTGGCGCGGCGTAGTCGATACCATAATGCGGCCTTTTAGGTACACCGTTATATACACGCTGACTGCCGTAGACCCCTGTAATACGCGCGTCTTTTATTGGTAGCTCGAAGCGTTCGTTAAAATAAAGCGCTTCAAAATACTGTTTGCGCGCCGCTTTTACTTGCCCAGTTTCTTGTTTAATTCTGGCCAATCTATCGGGGTTTGGTGTCACACGTGATTGAGGCACCCCTTCGATTCGCTGGATATTGTACTGCCGCGTTTTAACCGTCAGCGCTAGCGTTCCTTTTTCACCATTTATGTATTGCCAACGCAATTGTTGCTTGGATTTTGCATCACGGCCAAAACCGATCACAAACCAACCCTCTTTGCTCACCGCGATCTCGCGATCGTTTAACCAAAGCATTGATCCCGTCTCTGTTTTACCGCGTACAATACTACCCTGCGTAAACTCACCATATAAACTGGGCGCACTTTCATTCGAATGAAGAGTGCCGGTATAAAAAACCAAACTAATGAGCAAAACGATTATGTGAGGCATAAATTTTTCACCAACTGTGAGCAAAGAATATAATCATAGATTATCTTTTAGATTCATATAATAGGCTGAATCAGAGTAATCTATAGACAAATAAGCACTACCCTGAGGTTACGATATGGCAAACATAGAAAACAGTCAGCAGGCACTTTTTGAGCCCAGTAAATCGCAATTTCACCTAGATCCCGGCACGTTTACTTTTCATCCAGACTTTCTTGGCGCACAACTAGCATCGCACTTATTCGAGACACTGAGTGATCAATTACAGTGGGAACAATCGACTATCCGAATGTTTGGTAAAACAATCCAAATCCCTCGGCTACAAGTTTGGATGGGTGACAAAGAGGCGCATTACCGTTACTCAGGTAGTGATTTCGAACCGGCGCCTTGGCATGAGCAAATTTATCAATTGAAAACAAAAATCAGTGCACGCACTGGGCATGTTTTTAACTCAGTGCTTTGTAACCTTTATCGAGACGAAAATGATAGCGTTGCCTGGCATGCAGACGATGAACCCGAACTGGGTCCAACGCCTGTTATTGCCTCATATAGTCTAGGCGCTTCGCGTCCGTTTGAATTACAACTCAAAGATAAGGAGGGCCGACTTCGGCGAAAACCCGTCAAAATAGACTTACCGCATGATAGTTTACTGGTGATGCATGAAGGTATACAGACCGATTGGCAACACCGCATCGCGAAACTTAAACGACCGACGGCACCTCGAATCAATTTAACGTTCAGGCATATCCTAAGCAACAAAAGGGGCTAGCCTAGGGGCAACTCGCCTAAATGCTAACTTTCTTTTTTTACCGTTTCTTCTGGCCCCGAGTCTTCGCCACGTAAGCGTTCAAATTTAGCCAGAATTTCCCCAAACAACGAATGGTGAGGATAATTACCTGCTCTATCTTTTCGCCCAGGATGCTCGCCAATTAACAGCTCTAAAGCTTGATCTGCTGTTTCGACCGTATAGATGTGAAAAGTTTTTTTGGAGACCGCATCACGAACTTTAGGATTCAACATCAAGTTAACGCGGTTCGTTGCTGGCAAAATAACCGCTTGCTCGCCGGTTAATCCTAAAATTTCACAGGCATCAAAAAAACCTTCAATCTTCTCATTGACCCCACCCACCGGCTGCACCTGACCAAACTGATTCACAGAACCTGTCACAGCAAACTGTTGTTTTATGGGCCGATCACCTAAAGAAGAGATTAATGCGCAGAGTTCAGCAAGGGAGGCACTGTCGCCATCTACCTCACCGTATGACTGCTCAAAAGCAATACTTGCCGATAATGGCATGGCCTTGTACTTCGCAAATAACGTAGATAAATAGGATGATAAAATCATCACGCCTTTTGTGTGAATATTGCCGCCCAAACGCGCATTATGTTCGATATCAATAATGTCACCATCACCAAAGTAACAGTTTGCCGTCACGCGATTAGGCATACCAAACTCTACCCCACCCGTGCTTAGCACCGATAAAGCATTTATCTGCCCGACAACGGAATCGGCAACGCTTAGAAGCGTTGAGCCATTGCGCAAAGAATTAAACATTTGATCTTTAATACGTCCATTTCGATGCTGATCACTTTCTAAAGCACGCTCAACATGCGAATGACGAATCATATTAGAGCCTTGCTCCTGTGCCCAGAAATTCGATTCTCGAAGCAAATTAGCAATATCAGACGCATGCAAAGATAGCTTCGTCTGATCTTCGGCCTGACGCGAACTGTACTCAATAATGCGCGCAATCGCTTTTCTATCGCAATGTAAAAAACCTTTATCGTGAACGAGACTCGAAATAAACTGTGCATATTGCGTTTGGGATGCTTCAGTGCGCGGCATTTCATTTTCGAAATCTGCAATAACTTTGAAGAGCTCCAAAAACTCTGGATCGTAATGCTGCAGCAATAAATAGGTTTGCCGATCACCGAAAAGGATGAGCTTAACACGCAGCGGAATAGCCTGAGGCTCTAGCGATATGGTGCCACTGAGGGTCACCTCTTTCTCGAGTGAATTGATTTGTAATTCACCGGCACGAATCGCGCGTTTCAAACCATCCCAGACGAAAGGCTGCTCAAGCACTTTCGCCGCGTCTAATAGCAAATACCCGCCATTTGCTCTATGCATACTTCCGGGACGGATGAGCGAGAAATCGGTAAATACCGTGCCTTTATACGTTACACTCTCAACGTAACCAAACAAATTATGATAATTTGGATTTTCCTCCACAATGATAGGTGGTCGATTATTGTTATGATGCACTAATACGTTAATTTGATAACGTCTGGGTAACTTTTTATCGAGGGTCGCATCTGCTAATGCACCCTGCTCTTCGCGCTCTTCTAAGAAAATATCAAGATTTAAGATAATATCTTGTTGCAACAATTCTAGATAATCTACGACACCTTTGAAGGCTTTGTACTTATCGACTAAGCTATCAATCAAATGCTTTGATACTGCTAATACGACCTCTTCATTAAGCGCTTGTTGTTTGTCGACAAACTCCTGCTCCCAAACAGCCAATTGACGTATAACGCCGCGCAATTTTACTTCGAGCTTCGAAATAATCTCGTCAAATTTATCTTGTTCAGTTTGTGTCAACGTATCGAACGACTCGGCGGTATGCGCTTCGGCACCGTTCATGGCGGTTAAACGATAACCACCTGGCGTCATAATGGTGAGCATTACTTTTTTACGCTTTGCTTGCGCGGCAAGCTTTTCTAATGCCTCTTCCTGGATCACGGCATAATCGTTTTTCAATTTCTCCGCACGTTCAAAATAACTATCGTTATCAAACGCTTGAGGTATCGCTTTCATCAAACGCTGCATGAGTTTTTCTATGTCACGCTTTAGGGGTAAACCGGTTCCGACAGGCAAATGCAGAACATGAGGCGATCGTGGTTCTTCAAAATTAGCGATATAACACCAGTCATAGATTTCGGGATCGTCTTTAATTTTTTTACTTAGGTAACGGAGCATCATCGTTCGCTTTCCTAAGCCGTTCCGCCCGATTGCATATACGTTGTAACCACTACCCGGCATTGCCATCGCAAAACGCACGGCTTCTTGTGCACGTGTCTGGCCAATGATGTCGTCTAGCGGCGGTAATTGTTTTGTGGAGTTTTTCGGGATGACGCGAGATTTGCAATCTTGATACACATCTGAGGCGGCGAGTTTCTTCACTGGGAATCCTTAAAAAAAGCAAGCTAGGAGCGATCTTAGCATACACCGATGCCACATATAGCTGGCAAGTGCTTTTACAAAATTACGCATCGACTAATAAAGTCTTGGCAACTTCCGCCGATATAATGAACAATGTGGTTAAATAATGACCTATAAACTAAGCGGTAAAGATTGTGTTTATCATACCTCCAAATCAAGTTCAGGCTCCGTTGAAGTCAAAACGAAGCGTAAGCACTGAGAAAATTGGCGATAAGCCAAGAGAAGAGACCAGTTTAGAGCGTCGTCGAAGGGATCGGCGTAAAGAGAGACGCGCCATTGGTTTTGCTGATAGACGTCTCAAGAACAGACGCGGTGCGGCCATCAGACTCGCGACAAAGAATGGAAAGCTAACAAAGGATCTCTTCCGAAAAGGCCGGCTTGTTGATGTGCAAGTTTGATTGATCACCCATCTTTGCCTGAGAGTTGAGTTGAGATCAAATAGATTTTAAACTACTGATAATACTTGCCAGTGCATCAATCAAACAAACAACATGCATAAAAATAAACTCATCAACTGGGTAGAGCGCCGGATAAAAGCGCGGCACAAAACACCCGACCTACGTTTAGGCATTCGTTACATCGGATTTTTCCGTCTTTTCCGGCCGGCTATCAAGGCGCATTGCCTCGACTTCAACCGCTACGGTATGGCAATTACTTCGCCTTACGGCTTCAAAGAGAAAGAGATTGTTTCTGTTAATTTTAAAGGGCGTTACATCACGCAATCGAACGTAAAAGCAAATGTGACTGCCTGCGTCAAACAGGAAGAAGGTTATCGAATCAGCATGGTCTTTTGCTACGCAAAAGACGCACAACATTACAGCCGAAAAGTAGACAATGCACTATCTAGAATAGAAAGCATTTATGGGCAAGACAAAAAAAATTGACGTACAAAATATACGTTCGTATTTGAGAAAGAGAGTTAGACCAAAAATAATCATAATTCGTTCCAACAATAATAAAGATAAAAATCATGTCGATCGACCTAAACACGCTCAAACAGGGCGTAGAAGAAAAAATAACCTTTGTTAAACGCTGCGGCTTAACGTTAGTTGAGGTGAAAGAAGGCTCTGTTACCTGCGAAATGCCGGCCGAAGGCAATGAAAACCATATTGGTTCAATGTATGCCGGTGCTTTATTTACGTTAGCGGAGATACCGGGTGGCGCATTATGGATGCTGCATTTTGATGTAACACGTTGCTACCCAACGCTAAAATCTTTCACCATTGACTTCCTGAAACCGGCCAAGGGAAATATTCGCTTTTCCTTAGGCCTAAGCAAGAAAAAAGTGCAACAGCTCAGTGACACCTGCATGGAAAAAGGAAAAGTAGAGTTTGTATTGCAGGGTGAGCTGACCTCTGAAGAGGGGCTCGTTGTTGCGCGCACTCGTGGAACCTATCAATTAAGAAAGTATTAGAAGAACTCCAGACTGCCTGCGTCTTCCACTGCCTCAGTTTTTTCTAGGTAAGTGGAATCCAGCAAATGCACGAGTGAGTCATCCTGCATACACGCCACCATTGGGAACAAAAGATTGATATTTTGGTTGGCATTATTGAGATTAGTTTGGTGTTGTTGCAGTTTTGATTCTGAAATCTTCCGCATTCCGATGATCTCATCAACGATCACTGCATAAACCGAGGACAAGTTAGTCTGAAAGGCGATCAATGTTTTGACATCAGTCTCCGCCGCGTCACGCATACCAATTCGACGACGTAAATCGATAAGGTTGACGATTTCGCCGTCGATATTGGCAATGCCTCTAAAAATATGAGACTGACCGACCATTCGGGATATAGTTAATCGCTGCGTATATACATGCTTTACATCACGACAATGAATGCCCAAACGCAAATTATGTACACGAGCGATGAGATATTCTTCATCAGCCATGTTAGATCGTGGTTCCCCCACTTACTCACATTAAGCGAGCAAGTTAGTTCAAAATATCGCTGGTATTACGGTCAAAAACATATCGAGAGTGGATAGCGCTGACAACTTTGACAAATTCTTCGCTAAACAACTCTATATAGGCTTAGCAAATAAAGAGAAAATCGTCAATTTATCGCTTCTCGTTTTATTTCTATTCATAATAGTAACCGCAAGTGTAATATCGTCATGAACTCACTCATTAGAAACGAACAGGTTTACAGTACAATGCCACGCACGCGTTTTAATGCTGCTTCATGCTCGCTATTTTTTCTGCTCTTTATTTTGAGTAACCATGCTTGGAGTAACTCCGGTGCATCCTCAGACTACAATATTAAATACTGGTCTTTTATCGATTATCAGAATCGAAATTTAGACGAATTGTTATCAGTTCCTAATGAACAATGGACGCCATTTAATGGCAAGACTCGAGAATCATTTATCGCAAGTGACGACTTCTGGCGTGGCAATGAACACCCGATTGTTTGGGTTAAAATTAAACTACCTCGTCATATTGCCTTCCACGACTTATGGCTCGAAATTGTGCCTAATGTTGGTATCGATGGCCTAATAGTAGAAAAATTAGATGATAAATGGACATGGGAAGAACCAGAAGGCCGGCGCATCGATGACAGTACCAACATCCCAGTAAACCATCTTACTTTCAAGATCGATGCGCAAAATGAATACAAGTATGCGTACCTTAAACTTAATACCTCTCAAGTTTTTCACTTTAGTGTAAATGAATATAACTACTCGGGGTTCTCTTGGTACTTAGTAAAAAGCCATTTATTTAATGCCTTTATTTTGGGCGCTCTGGCACTCGCTATTTGCTACAACCTAGTTATCGGTATAAGTGCAGGGGAACGTGTCTATTTAATATATTCATCATACGTGTTGTGCATTTTTCTGTTCTCGGCGGTCATTATGGGATATGGACGCGTTCTTTTTCCCGACTGGGGCGGCGATGGCGTGAATATAAGAACTTTTGGGTTTCTCTTATGTTTCACTGTCATCAGTTTTGTCAGAGAATTTTTCGATTCTAAAAACTTTATACCGACAGTTGATAACGTCATGCAATACACGCGTATTGGCATTGTTGTACTCGCTATTGTCTCGTTATTTATAAACGATTTTTATGCTTTTCTAATAAGCGATTTCGCAGCATTGTTTGTTCCTATTCTCGTCACGTTTACCATTTCAAAAGCCATGAAAATGGGTCATCCGCTCGCTAAATATTTGTTATTGGCCTGGTCATTCATAATTATTAGCTCGATTTATTGGGCCCTCGTTTGGATCGGACTAATTGAACCGACACTACTACCTACACGACTCGTTTTGCTGGGATCATTAGTTGAAGTTGTCTTGATTTCGCTAGTGTTAGGCTACCGCTATAGTTTCCTAAAAGCCCAAACAGAGCAGCTAACGAACGCACAAAACCGGTTTATTGAACTAAGCGAAACGGACGAGTTAACCGGAATTTTGAATCGTCGCGGCTTTTTAAAAGCTGCAAATTCTGCAATGCTTGAAGGCAAAAAGAACAGCGCTTGGCTGTCTTTGGATATTGATCATTTTAAGCAATTTAATGACGTAAATGGTCATATGGCTGGCGACAAATTACTGGCTGAGTTTGGTGGCCTGCTGGCTAAACGAACACAGCGTGAAGACCTCGCTGCAAAGCTGATGACCGAGGATGCCCGCAAACAGTATCGCAAAGCATTTATTGGACGAATTGGCGGTGAAGAATTTGCGATACTCCTTATTAACTCAAACCTCGCGCAAACAAAGCTTTACGCGGAAAGGCTCCTTCGAGAGTTTGAAGATATTACAGTCAAAGACAAAGTGGGTGGCGTTGCGTCGTCAACCTTGTCAATTGGTGGTGCGATTTTTACTGATGATATTACCTTAGAGAATGCGTGGCGGCGCGCAGACAAAAATTTATCCAAAGCAAAAAGTGAAGGGCGCAACCAATGCAACATTGCTTAAAGCAGGCAGCTAACCCTCACCATTCAATAAACGTTTAATTTCCGCCCCCCCTAAACGGTACATCTTTGCAATATTTCTCTCTGGAATAATTGAAACGTCACCATATTCTGCGATGCGTTTCGTCATTTCTTCTTGACGAAGAATATGCACAATCGGTACCGGCGCTCGATTTGTATAATTACTCGCATCCCCTTCTTCTACCCCCTCAAATACATACTCAGGATGAAAACTTGCTAACTGAAACGTTTCATTAGCCTGACTCTCTAATAAGTGGTCATTTAGATAATCTAAAAGGCCCAAATAACTTTCAAATTCAGTGAGTTGCGGGAACGCTAGCAAGCTTGTTTCTAACTCTGAGACTGAAGTCGTTTGTAGTAGCGCCAACTCGGTTTTAAAAAAATCAAGTGCCGCTTTGGGTGTTTCACCATCAAACACCGAGATCCTAATCGTGTCTTTCTCGAAAGGCTCGCGTGCAAACGGACACAAATTAAGAGGCAATACAAATTGACTCAACCAGGTATGAATCAATCGCATTACATCATCATGTGCAAAACTTTTTTTGATCATAAAAGCGTCACTTACAAAAAATTTAAAAATATTTAGACGCAAAGCCTGATATGTTTTTGCGGCTCAACTACCCTGATTAATACCAAGACGAAAGAGATAAATATGCAACCTTTTTTACGCAAAGTTAAGGTGAAGCCGCACAAACTAACCTTATTATATTTTTATTCAACTGTTTTCACGAACTCAGTGAATGGGTGCCGCTTCGTTCGCTAAAATTGAAATAAAGCTATGATGACCATGTGCTTCATGGCCTGGCACCAGACAATGCAAAAATACGGGCGTCAACTTAGTGAACCTGATAATAATTTCTCGTCGATCTTGCGGCTTTAACGTTACGGTTGGAATTTGATCCATTGTGCGTACCATTGATTTCGCATCATCAGTGGATGTATCTGAATGATGGTGTCCATCGACAGTTGAGCTGGCTGTATTTGCGTGCATAATTTCGTCTTTAATAAACGCCTGAAAACTGTCTGATTGCTCTAATAGAGTGATGTCGTGTGTAAAAGCAAACACGTGAGCCTCATCCGTTTTATTAAAAAACTCAAACCGTACTTTTTGCCCTTGAGCTACAGCGAGTTTTGCTGGCCATAACTGCTTATACAGCACATCTATTTGGTATTCTTGTTCAGGCAATGCCTCACCAAACAAAGGATCTTTCCAGTATTCACCGAGTACATCTTCTGGTTCCAAAGCACCTGAATATGAACTAACCAAAGCTAAACTGAAAAGCGTAATGAATTGCTTCAAACGCTTAAGGTAGCTTCCCAATACAAATCACCTAAGTAAAATTAATAGGTAATTAAAGCGTATTAAGTAAACGCCCTAACCTACAATCAGCACTTGTCAGACTGACGCCTCCATGATTCACTTATCAGAATTTTTTAACAATCGATCACGCCCATGACTCACACCGCTACCGATGTGCCCGTAACATTGACTATTGCCGGTTCTGATAGCTGCGCCGGCGCGGGTATCCAAGCAGATTTAAAAACATTTCAAGCCTTAGAATGCTATGGTTGTACCACCATCACCTGCTCGACCGCGCAAAACCCAAATGCGGTAAACGATATTGAATCCCTATCTGTACCACATATTAGAGCACAACTTTCTGCGGTCAGCGATGCCTTCGCTGTTTCAGCAATCAAAATTGGCATGATCGGTTCATCTACGATCGCTAATGTATTGGTCGAAGAGTTGAGTCGTTTTAAAACAGATAACATCGTCATAGACCCCGTATTGTCAGCAAGCAGCGGTCAAGCTTTTGCAAACGAGAGCCTTGAGAAAATATATGTCAGGGCCTTATTCCCACAAGCGGTGCTCATTACCCCTAACTTCAATGAAGCTCAGCGCTTATTTGGACATATGTCTGATGAGCGCAATTCAACTACGTCTCTCCCAGACAAACCCACGCGGGCGCTAATTAATACGATTCAGAACTATGCTGATCATCATCAGATAGCTGTTTTACTCAAAGGCGGACATGCATGCGTTGACCACAAAGGAGGACAATTAACGAACACGATTGAAGATTTACTTATCCGGCCAAACAAAATCGCACTTAGTTTTCTACACGCAAGGATTGAAACGATCCATACGCACGGCACGGGGTGTGTTTTATCAAGTGCTGTTACTGCCTATCTAGCAAGACGTTTTTCACTTGAAGACTCTGTTGAAAAAGCGATTGATTACCTACAAACAAGACTTCGAACGTCCAATGATTACTTAATCACCAAAACAAATTATCGAGAAAATCTGCCCTTTTCACATTAGAAAAACGGGGGTATTCGATCTGTATCACTCAAACTGATGAGATGAGATCAAAAAACGACAGTCAATGGTAGTTCACAGATCGAAACCAAAAAGCACGCTACACTTAACACAAGTGTGTATTAAATTTGATGACTAGGCGGAATCTATTGTTAAATTTCATCTCTAAAGCAACCGGTTTGTTGTGCATTGTGCTCATCAGTGCCTGTGCGAGTTTCTTTAATCTAGGCGAGTCGAAGTCAGAAGTCGCTGATCAATCAGTTCAATCTGAGACTGTCGCCGTTGTCGAAACTGACGCTCAGGACAACGAATACTTAAAACAGATCGACGCACTCCAAGAGCAGATGAAACAGGCTCAACTAGCGCTTTTGGCGCCTAGCACATATCAGGTTGCCCAAGGGCTACTTACTAACGCTCAAACTCAACTAGCGAATGGCGAATGGCGAATCGCGATAGAAACCCTCAGCACCGCAGAAGCAAAAATCAACGAAGCCGACAACATCGCGATCCAAAACAAGCAATATTTTGCTGAATTGATGGCGCAACATGCACGAATCGAGAGCATAGGCAGTGCAAAATGGGCACCGAGTGAATATAAAAACGTCAACATGCAAATTATAGCTTTAATGAAAGTGGCTGAGAGTGGAAATATTGAGAAAGCCCTCGCTATTCAACCTGACATAAGACAAAGCATGTATGAGCTTGAAGCGACAACGATGCGAAATGAATATCTAAACCCAGTAGATGCCGTATTAAAGCGCGGTGAAATAATCGAAGCAGGCTATTATGCCCCCATTAATTTCCGAAATGCCAAAGTATTGATTGGTCAGGCGGAAGACTATATCGATACTCACTATCGCGATAAAACGGGTATAGAAGAGAAAACAAATACCGCCCTCATTGCCGCTGAATTAGCGATCAAAACCGCCGAAGATGTAAAATCTTTATTTGAATTAAATGAATTTGAGTTAGAAACCAAAGTCGAAGAAATAAAGCTAGCTCTGCAGAGCTTGAGCGGTAATCAAGCTGAGCAACTTGAAGAAACCTTAACAATTTTAGAATCTATTGAGTATCAAAAATCATTGATCATGCAAGCGAGCGCCGAACAAGCTCAGATCCTTGCAGACACAAAAGCAGCGCTTGCAAAAGCTGAGTCATTATCAAATAGCTCTCTCGCTGAAACGGAAACAGACGACGGTGCTTTCGCAGCCGGCGACGACGCGTTTTCTTCGATAGAGTCATGGGCTGAAGACGGTAGCTTTAATAGTTTTGACGACACGACATCAAACCCCATTTCACCTCAACTTGAAGACCTCGAGTGAAACGGAGTACAAACCGAACTTTCGGCATCAACTAATCCCTATTTCGGTTTATTATCGTCACGGGTATTTACAGCACTGTTTCATGGTTTTGAGCACGTTCTAAACGCTCGCCCCTTACACCATATTGTTTTGAATTTTGTACCTTATAGACGTTTTATACGCGACCACAAGAAAAGCAATCACTGAACTGAACACATACGCCTCAAAAATAATAAGGCGCCACAGGTCAGCGGCGCATCAACTCTGAAACACATACATTACCAATGCCAAATACATCCTTTAAGGTACTTGATAACTTTTTAGTTTTTATATGGATTAAAAAATGCCCAGCTACTTGGCTGGGCTAAATTGCATCATAGCAACAAGGGTATGGGTTAACGTTAACGTCGTTTTGGTAAATAACGAAATACGTTAAATTTCTAGCTCGAGCTCTTCGGCACCTTCCTTAGGCGCATCTAATTTTGGCATATACTTCTCACGAATTTTCGTTTCAATTTCGTTTGCTATTTCGGGGTTTTGCTCGAGAAAAGCAGCTGAATTTGCCTTACCTTGGCCGATCTTGTCACCGTTATAGCTATACCAAGCACCGGCTTTATCGACCAGCCCATCTTTGACACCTATATCGATCACTTCCCCCATATGGTAAATGCCTTTTCCATACATAATTTGAAATTCGGCTTGTCTAAATGGCGGTGATACTTTGTTCTTTACAACTTTAACGCGCGTCTCGTTACCAATCACTTCATCCCCTTGTTTCACCGCACCGGTGCGGCGAATATCCAAGCGTACCGACGAGTAAAACTTCAGTGCATTACCGCCCGTAGTCGTTTCCGGGCTGCCAAACATTACACCAATCTTCATCCGAATCTGATTGATAAAAATACACAGGCAATTCGCGTTTTTAATATTACCTGTAATTTTGCGCAATGCTTGTGACATCAAACGCGCTTGTAAGCCAACATGTGTATCGCCCATATCGCCTTCAATTTCGGCCTTCGGTGTTAATGCCGCGACCGAGTCAACAATAATTACGTCTACAGCACCCGAACGCACCAGCATATCGGCAATTTCCAGTGCTTGCTCACCGGTGTCTGGTTGTGAAACCAAGAGCTCATCAACGTTTACGCCTAATTTTTCAGCATAAATTGGGTCTAACGCATGCTCTGCGTCAATAAAGGCGCACGTTTTACCTATTTTCTGTGCTTCCGCTACGACTTGCAGTGTTAGTGTAGTTTTGCCAGAACTCTCAGGGCCATAAATTTCGACAATACGACCAAATGGGAGGCCACCGATACCTAAGGCGATATCAAGGCCTAGTGAGCCCGTCGATACCGCAGGCATCGCTTCTCTCGGTTGATCGCCCATTTTCATGACGGCGCCCTTACCAAACTGCTTTTCAATTTGTGATAAGGCTGCATTTAGCGCCTTCTTTTTGTTGTCTTCCATATTTAAACCCTTTATTTACCCGTTGCTAATTCAGCGATTACCGAGAACATAATACTGTATGCTTAATCAGTATTATGTTTAACAACTGTATATTTGTCCACTATTTAAAGTGAAGTTTTTATAAGCGTTTGTGTGTGACCAGCAAATCGCCTATGACCCGATCTATCCTATACACCAAAGCGACATATAACGACTTATATTAATTGAGTTTATATAATCCACAAGGGATGCCGTTCAGGATGGCATTGCCCGTAACCGGATCACATGCTTGGTCATCACTAACGTCATTAAAACTTACCCCTGCATGTCGCTCGGCAACTTCTAATTTAATACCCTGGCGGTCATGCCCCCAGCCATGAGGTAAACAGACAACGCCAGGCATGACCTCATCAGACATCTCAATCTGAACTTTTATCTCATTCACACGAGAGCGAAGAATCACCTCTTCACCATCGACAAGATTTAGTGCATTCAGGTCTGAAGAATGCACAAAGCAGTGGTGTCGGGGTTTTCCTTTCACGAGGCGGTGATAATTATGCATCCACGAATTATTGCTGCGCACATGACGCCGACCAATCAGCGTGAGCGGGAAATCGAGCTCATGGCCGCTATCAAGTGCTATTTTGTTGATTGCAGATAGCAAGATTTCAACCGCCAGGTTAATCCGTTTGTTCTCCGTACAAAGCCGCTTAAGCAAACCCTCTTTAAGCGGACCTAAATCTATGCCATGCGGATTCGCTTTCAGCTTGGCTAAATTAAGCGCATGCTCCGAACCAGCTTTCTTGCTATATGGTCCCATCTGTAACCCCATATCCATTAGAATATCAGGCGCTGGCATTGCCCTGAGTGATTGGCCTTTTGCTGCGGCGATCGCAATAGATAGTCCATTTAAAATCTCCCAATCATGCTTAGTGCCCGCCTCGGGTTCAAACACCGGCTCGTTAAATCGTGCGGTATCTCGGACCGCCAATCGATGAAACGCGATGTCATAATGATCATGCTCTAATGCCGCCGTGGGCGGTAATATATAGTCTGCATGTTGAGTGGTTTCGTTGATGTAAAAGTCTAGAGAGACCATTAAATCAAGTTTCTCAAGAGCCTGATCAAGTTGTCGCCCATTCGGCGAGGATAATACTGGATTGCCTGCAAGCGTGAACAAGGCCTTTAGTTGACCTTCCCCTGGTGTTAGCATTTCTTCGGCTAATGCGCTCACTGGCAATTCCCCCCCAAACTCAGGCAAACCTCGCACGCGCGTTTGAAATAAATTGTAGTGCCCACTGCCTGGTTCGCCTGGTTGCACATAAGCAATTGCAGAACTTGGCACCATCGCTCCACCCGGCACATCAACACTGCCATTGAGCAAATTTATCACCTGAATTGCCCACTGGCATAAACTGCCATGTTGCTGAACAGATACGCCCATGCGACCATAAAAAACAGACTCAGGTTGCGCACAAAACGCGTCAAATAAATCGATTAACTGGTTAGCCGGTATACCCGTTTGTGCGCTGACTATGGCAAGCGAAAAGCCTGCTACGCTCTGCTCTACCTCTGCTAAGCCATCAAATACGTTTGTTAAATGACCGTCACGCACCCTTTCGTTGTTAAACATATAGTTGATCATACCGAGCAGCAGAAAAATATCTGTACCCGGCTTTATGAATAGATGCGAATCCGCAATGTCTGCTGTTTCAGTTCGGCGTGGGTCAATCACAACAAATTTGCCACCACGTTCTTGAATGCTTTTAAGCCGTTTTTTTACATCTGGCACGGTCATCATACTGCCGTTTGAGGCGAGCGGATTCCCTCCCATTATCACCATAAATTTTGTCCGATCGATATCGGGTACTGGGATTAAAAATTGATGGCCATACAAGAAATACGCAGCAAAATGATGTGGAAGTTGATCAAGCGATGTTGCCGAATAATTTTGCTTGGTACCCAAGGCTTTACGGAGCATACGACCATGGGTCAGGTTGCCATAATTGTGAACATTCGGGTTCCCCGCATAAACCGCAAGCGAATCATTACCCTCCCTACCTTGGATTTCTGCAACGATTTGTGCAATTTCATCAAAGGCCTGTTCCCAGGAAATTTGTTGCCACGCACCGTCAACCTTTTTTACCGGCAGTTTTAATCGATCAGGGTCGTCATGCATGTCTTGCAATGCGATGGCTTTCGGGCAAATGTGGCCTCGACTAAAAGGATCATGCTCATCGCCTTTAATCGAGATTATTCTTTGTTCTTGTTGAACGCCCTCTGTTTCAATTTTTAGTCCGCAAATTGCCTCACACAAGTGACAAGCCCGATAGTGTGTTGTTCTTATTGTTTGTTCGTTCATCAATCTACCTAATTATGTTTTGGTCTCTACCATCATGCAGTGAGTGGACGAATATTTATTGCGCTCGACCACTTTCATTTAATATTCTCTGCAATTTTTTATACGTTTATCTACGACGCAAATAGTCTATTCAGATTCACATAAGTTACCAATTTCGTTCCTACTTGCCCAAGTGACTATACGCCTAGACATGTTAACGTTATAACACTACCCGTATGCTTTGAGCATTACTTTCTCTGTACTTTTGGTTCAAGACCTTTGTTCACCATTCATGATTGAAGGACACTCACTCCTGCATAAATTTAGGCATTTATCGGTTATACGCCGCGTAACGCCGCTAAAATGTGTTGAACAGGCGACTCACCATACAAATTAAATACCGTAACCGCGCAAAAAAAAGAAAACAGATTAAGTATCATAAAAGCTATATTTATAGGTAGAGATTCGTCTAAACTGATTATGATGTCCAACACACGTAGGCGTCTCAAGTAATAGCCTTAATGTTGGCGCAACAACAAATGACAATAAATCGCTTAAAGGAATTACCAATGAAGAAACTAGTACTTGGCGCAGCGATTGCGCTAGCTCCGATCGTAGCTATGGCACACCCTGCAGGTTGTGGGCTTGGAACTGCTGTTGTTTTTAAATCGCCAGGCTCATGGGTTGAACATGTCCTAGCCGCTACGACTAATGCGACATCAGGAAACCAAACATTTGGTATGACGTCAGGCACATTGGGATGTGAGGCTGCAGGCGGTCCGCTTGCATCTGGCGTTGATTACTTCATCGATCAGAACATTGATCAAATTGCGTTGGAATCTTCACAAGGTCAAGGCGAAACGCTTGACGCGCTTGCCGAGTTAATTGGCGTAGCCGATCAAGATAAATCCGCATTTATGGTGTCTATGCAGAGTAATTTTGACAGCCTTTTTCCAAACGAAGAGACTAGTTCTTCACAAGTTTACTTTACCATTGCAGACATCATGAGCCACAACGCTCGTTTGTCCAAGTACCTAGCGTCCTAGCCTAGGCCGTCTAAGGTGGATCCTAGATCCGCCTTAGCTTCAATTGGTAGGAAATTCAGTCTAAGCCTAGCACTGCTAAGTGCCAGCGATCGCCCTCCCCCTCTTTTTAGTGTATTGATTTATAATTTGCCACAAATGATCCGATTTTTATTTTGTATCTGCGTTCTTTCAACGTCACTTATTACATTAACGCATGCGGCTGAATCAACCGACCTGCAAAAGCTCGCGAGTTTAAAGCAATGGCGACACCTGCTTCATTATCATCAAGTAGGGCTTTTTGCGTTTGATGAAAGTCAAGCGGATGACCCTGATTTTTTCTTAGCCGAGACGGGCAAAACCGATCCATTAGCAGAGCTTCAAGCCAGCTTAAAAGCTTTATCAAAAACAAACCCAGACTACCTAGACAGACGCTGCCAATTCCCGGCACGATATCATTGGTTGTCCACGCATATCAAAACACTCAATTTTGATATTGCGCATTGTTCAGAGTTAAACCAATGGCTAGAGGAAATTGGCGGTGACGGTTTAACCCTCATTTTTCCGGCCGCTTACCTGAACAGCCCATCTTCAATGTTTGGGCATACTCTGATGCGGGTAGACAGTGATAAAAATACTAACCCGCTTCTCAACTACAGCATCAACTATGCCGCAAATGCGGACCCAGCAGATAATGAATTAGTATTCAGCTACAAAGGCTTAACGGGTGGGTATCCAGGCATATTTTCTGTGCTGCCTTACTATCAAAAAGTGAAAGAATACAGTTATTTAGAGTCCCGAGATGTATGGGAGTACGAACTCGATATAAAGAAAGATGAGTTGGAACAGTTTTTACGTCACGTCTGGGAAATAAAAAATACGCACTTTTACTACTACTTTTTTACAGAAAATTGCTCCTATCATTTGCTAACGTTACTAGACGCCGCGAGCCCTCGTTTTAACGCGTCGGAGGCCTTTACCAGTGACGTTATTCCCGCTGATACGGTACGCGTTTTAAATGAGCAAGGCCTGATTCAACGCGCTTTATTTCGGCCGTCTATGCGCACTAATATGGAGTATCAATTAGAACAAGTAAATGACCGTCAGAAACACTATGCACTTGCGTTGAGCGATCTTGAGATCTCTGTCGAATCGGTCAACCAAACCTTCACTGAAATGAGTCCAGAACAACGGGCGCAAGGTGCGGAATTAGCGGCTAGCTATGTACATTACCTTGCCCGAAAAAATGAAACCCTTAGCCGCGCTTATAATCGTCGCGCGATCAAAATACTCAGCTATCGTTCGAGTCTCGGACTTCAGGAGGTATTTGACAAGACGCCTGCACCAGAGATTAGAGATGATGAGGGGCACCGCTCTCATCGTGTCGCATTGTCAGCGGGGGAAGACATCGCGGGCACCTACATGGCCGCGAACTTACGAATGGCCTATCATGACTTTTTAGATCCAATTGGTGGCTACTTAAAAGGTGCACAATTGGAAATGTTCAACCTTTGGTTTCGGGCTTATAGCGATTCAGTGACGCTTTTTCAGGCGCGATTTATCGATATTGCCTCATTTACGCCACGCAACGATTTTAGTGCCCCGACGTCTTGGTTTGTTTCGACCGGCTTAGAGCGACATATCAGCCAATACGATGAGCTAATGCCTTACTTACGCGCAGGTCCTGGCCTCAGTTATTTGTGGTTTGAAGATTCTTTTCCAATCCAATTTACCACATTGCTGAGCACGCAAGCGTATCTAGATAGCGATATAAGCAAAGGTTATTACCTAGGGAGCGGTCCACGCATTTCCCTTTTATCACAACATTTATTCGGTAATATCAACATTGATTGGACCAAACATTACGATGTGTCAGGAGCAAAATTTGAAAGTGAACTAATAAGCATAGGCGCAAGCATCTCGCTCGGCAGAAATTGGCAAATTCGTGCGGATATGGATTATCAAGAGAGCTTAACTGCGAATCAAAAAACGCTGTATCAAACTGATAGCAGCATCAGCCTGATGTATTATTTTTAATATGACATGGTCATCTGCCCTCAACACCTTCCTTCGAATCTCTACTCTGCTGGTTATTTTACTTGCGTCAAACGCGTGCACAAATCTCACAAGCTTGCTGTTTTATCCGCATACCGGTTACTACCAAACGCCGAAAAGTCTCGAATTAGATTATCAAACAATTTCAATCGAAACAGACACCGGCGAGCGTCTTCAAAGCTGGTTAATTAACCCAAAGCAAAAAGGCACGTCAGCGCAACGGCCAGCAAAGGCCTATATCCTTTACTTGCACGGCAATGGCGAAAATATCAGTACACACATAAACAGTGTTGCTTGGCTCAGCTTACAAGGTTACGGAATATTTCTTCTTGATTATCGCGGTTATGGGCTGTCTCAAGGACATTCTACGCTGAGCACAGCAGTTGAAGATATCGGCCTCGCCCACCAGTGGCTTAGCAATAACACTCGCGAGCCCCTAATTATTCTCGGTCAAAGCATGGGGGGAGCTTTAGCCATTACTTATACAGACTTGTCCTCTCCTACACTGAGACCGTTTTTGGCACTTATCAGTGAATCGGCACCGGCCAGTTGGCCGCAAATAGCGCGTGAAGTTATGCAACGTCATTGGATAACTTGGCTATTACAAGCGCCTGCAAGTTTGATGACTAGCCAATATGATGCAGAGGATCATATCGCTTCACTTAATTTGCCCATGCTCCTCATTCACAGTAAAGAGGATCCGATCGTGCCTTATCACCATCTGCAGCAGCTAATTGAAGCGTATGAATACAATGATAAAAAGGTCGCGCTTGCGATGCCTGTTTCAGGTGGACATACCCAGGCCTTTGCAAAACCCGAAAATCGTGACGCTCTTTTAGATTTTCTTGATAAGGTACTAAAAGACTAGAAAGATTCCGTATCCAAACAGAAATAGCGATCAACCATTCCAATCGCGCATCGCCGGCAACTTAAATTGCGTGCCCGCCTTTTCAAATACAATATCCAGCTCTCCGATCTCAAGTACCTGAATACCCGCTAATTCCTGCCCCTCGCGCAAATAAATATTATTGATCATCACTCGTCTTGCACTGGGATCATCAGAATAAATATGACTATTAAAACGAAGCGGTTTTACCTTCGGACGAGATGACACGTTCATATTATAAAGGTACTCAACATCCTCATAAGGGGACCCTTGCATAATCGCCTGCCTATCAATCGGCTCGCTTGCGATAGTGACCGAGCCACGCGTGACTTGTGCCGTACTTTGCGCAACCAACTTTTTGGTCGCGGGGGTCTGGGTGCGTTGTTTTTTCGGCCGAATAATATCAGGTTGAGCAACTTCGACGTCGATTTTTGGTAACAACGGTGTCGTAGCTAATTTGGTTGGCGCCACTTTTTCTATAAGCGCGGTATCAATTGAAGGGGTCGGCTCAGGTTTTGATGATGTGCGTGCATCACTAGTATAACTACTATCGCTGTTAGGCCCTGTTACCTTCGCAAGCGTAGCCACTGAAACAGCATCACCTTCAGGAACTGCATTTAGTTGATCTAATTTTTCCGCTGAAACGTGTTCTGCTGGAGCGCTTTGGGCTGAGGGTCTCTGTGGCGAATCATCCGATTTCAAGTAGATGAAAACTAAGCCAATGGCATTTACCAATAGCGCGAGACTAAGTAATATAATTACCCAATTAGTTTTATTCCTCGAGCGATACAGTAGACCTGTTTCTTGTCGAAAGCTCGGCAGTTGCTCCTGATTACGCTCCTCTTCTGACCGACGCAAAGCATCAAGAATATATGACATGCGGCTATGACTTCCCAAGCAAACTTGGACTTCCCACGCCAAGAAGACTATTCATTTGAATAAGCGTCAAGCTTCCTGCGACCCCATCTGGCACCAGCCCCATCTGTTTTTGAAAATCCACAATCATCTGTTTTAGATCAATCGTCGGCCTAATTAATTGATCCTGATGACCACTTAGCCCATTTATTTTGGTGAGACCGGTGTTTAACCAATCCTCTTCTAACAGCTGCCCAGGCTCAATCACATTCGATTTATAAGGTGGTAGTTTCCACACAACAGAATATTCACCAAGCCAATGGCGGTCAATTTCATCTAGCGACGTCCAAAAAATATCACCAGCATGTGAGACTAACGCTCGCTGATCATCAATTTTAATCAAAGACAGAAAGATTTTTTCGCCTCTACCATTAAATAAAGTCAACAAGGCCGGGCGATCAATACTAATTAAACTCCGCCAATTGCCATTTTTATGAAGGCAGCGTAGACCATTTATTTCCGCAAACTGACACGCAAGTAGAAACGGCTCAGGTGAATAATTTAGACCCCATACATCGAATAACGACTGATAGCCCATAAACTTACCTTTTACATGTTTTTCACGATCAGCAAGCGAGTCAAACTCGGCAACACTCGATAACTGCTCGTCAAACTCTTGCGTCGGCGCTTTCAACAATTTTGTATCAGGCGTCGGTGCTTCAGCGTAAGCGGCTAAACTCTCCGGCGTGCTGGAGAGCGCCTCCTGAAAGTCTTCAATGATGGGACTTTCAGATTTTTGCATATCACTATTCTGATCCAAACTACTCTCGACTTTTGACGCGTCGACAATAGGCGCCTCAGGTATTCCCCTGCTCGCTGACAGTTGAACTGTCTCTGTCGGATTATCTATCCCTTGGGGTTGTTGCTCATACTCTTGAGTTAAATCTGGACCAACAGAATCTAACCATGAAGTCGACCAAACGCCTAAACTAATAAACAGGGCTCCAGCCAACACTGCACTGGTCGCCCAGACGCCATAAACCGCAAAAATAGGTTTTTTTCCAAAGAACTCACCCTGTATTTCAACATGCGCTTGCTTCACATGTTCGACTTCAACACTTTCGGAGTGCGAGGCGTATGCACCCAGCAAAGCGCGGCCGGCCAAAAGATTAATGAGACGGGGCACGCCGCCACTATATCTGTAAAGCTTGTTAAGGGCTTTATTTGAAAACAAACGCGTACGACAGCCAGCAACTGCCAGTCTGCATGTCACGTAGATGCCAAGTTCCGGTCGCGTTAACTCATGCAAATGATAGCGCGCCGTTACTCGCTGGTTTAACTGACGCAGCTCTTGCTGTGCCAATAGCATTCGCAACTCAGGCTGACCGAGTAGAATAATTTGCAGCAGTTTTTTCTCAGCTGTTTCTAAATTGGTTAGTAAACGAAGCTGTTCGAGCACGTCGACTTGAAGATTCTGCGCCTCATCAATAATTAGTACCGACTGCTTTCCTTCGGAATGCGCCGCTAAAAGATAGGTGTTTAAGGCGTCGTTAAGTGCTTTTATAGACGGATCAGGACCGGTTTCCAGCCCAAATTCATCACAAATCGAGGCTAACAACTCTTTCGCTGAAAGTTTCGGATTTACGATAAACGCAACATCAGTCGTTTTCGGGACTTGATTCAAGAAAAACCGACAAATAGTGGTTTTTCCTGTCCCCACTTCACCTGTGAGTACGACAAACCCACCGTCTCCATTTACACCATATAGCAGATGGGCGAGAGCCTCACGATGGCGTTCGCTCATAAATAGATATCGTGGATCAGGGGCAATCGAGAACGGCGCTTCTTCGAGGCCGAAATAATCTAGGTACATTCGTTAGTATTAAGCTTGAGTAATTATAAGATTACGAAAAGTTTAATCTCTTTTGCATCCTCAAGCAATAATACTTAGCTTTGCTCGGTGCGAACGCACATCATTTTTTAATTTCGCTATCGATTTTTCAAGTGTTTTACTGATTCTGGAATGTGTCGCAATCATACTCATCTTCGGCCAAGTCGAACGTTCGCCCTCTAGCATTAACTCTTGAATAAACTCTGAGCTTGGGTTGGACAGCACTTTCATATAATGACGTAGCTTATAATTTGGTGCAATCGTGACATCTCCATAATAAGTTTGCGACATCATCGCATGTAATTGCCCCGCGCTTTGTCGAAGAATCTGCGAATTCGCATTTTTACGCACATAATCGCTTAAACCTTTACTCCGAAATTTTAGCTCCGCTTTGAGCCAAGCCATCGGAATCTCAGCAAACGAGGTTTTCTGGCTTCCCGCTTTATCTTTCAAAAAAGGCACGACATGCGGATTTGTTTGGCTGACAATACTGTAATTTACATCATATAAGTGCATCAGACGCTCGACCGGTAGGTCGCTCACGACACTCCCATCTACCCAACGCAATCTCGGCATATAGGGCGCTGTATCACCATGTTTATCTTTCTTTTGTAATTTTACAGGTGGAAAAATAGCGGGTACCGCACAACTTGCCAATACAGCGCTCCACAGCAATAAATAGGGTGTAGTTATACCACTTAGCAAGCGTTCTTTTTGATGGTGTTGGACCGGTGAAACGGTCACATTAATGCTACGACCAGAGCGCTCATAAGCCTCCTCCATCGTATATTCACCGAGGTATTCGCGAATAACGCGTTGTAGCTGCCGTTGGTCCATGAAACCGCGACCACTCAAACCACTAAATAAGCCTTTCCAGCGCCACGGATGCAAACTATGCGCCTCGGGATCGAAGAGTTCAGGTATCTCCTCATCTGTTCGCGTGCCCAATACCGACGCAATAATAGATCCTGCACTTGATCCGGTGATCACCTGCGGTAGTAAATCGTTTTCCCAAAGTGATTTTGCAACGCCCAAATGAAACGCTCCGAGCGATGCGCCACCACTCATCAAAAGAGCAGGACGACCAAAACTAAGTAAAACGGTTTTAAAAAAATCAAGCTTTTGAGAGGACGTCATTGATACGACAAGGTTATCGCATAGATACTCGATGCAAAGACAAACTTCTTCGACATACTGCTCTATTAGTTTCTTGGTACCAAAGTAACTTTCTTGGTAAAGACGAATATTGCCCATGTTACCCAAGTCATGATGCAAGCCCTCGCGTAAGGCGCGAGCCAAGTCTTCCGTATTTCCAGCTAAACGGTCCGCTTGCAAGCTCTTAAAGCGATCTAACAACACATCATAATTGTAAATGTCTGACTGTATGTCGTCTTTCCAGGCCTCTCTCTGCTCTAGATGATCGAGCGATTGCGCTATGTCTTTCCATTGTTCATAGCTGGTTGCAGATCCCAAATATTTTTTAAGCTGATTGATTTGCTCTTGATTATGCTTAGGCAATGGAGAGACCTCAGGCTTTACGTATGAATAACCAATATAAAGCACCGACATACAAAGGACTGTGTTTTTGAGCAGGTTTAGTGTGAAGGAATGTTAAAGGTAGATGTTAATTTTACGTTTAAAAATCATCGAAATCGTCAAACGCTTCATCTGCAAATGCATCATCTACTTGACCATCATTAATGACAAAATCTCGATTTTGTAAAAACGCATTACGAACAAAAACATATTTATCACCTGGCGGAATTAACCCCTCTGCAGCCAAAAGGTCTGCCCTAAAATCGACGATTTGAAGGCCTAATAACGCGAAACTATCAATCGTCTCCACCTCTAAATAGCGTCCTGTTGGTGATAGATACCAATCAGCGCCTCGCCCCAAGTTATCACGAACGGTACCTGGACCGAGAAATGGCAGGACTAAATAAGCACTATTTTTATAGCCCCAAACACCGAGCGTTTGTCCAAAATCTTCCTCTTCAACCTTTAATCCAAAATGTGTGGCCACATCAATAAACCCTGCAAGCCCGATCGTACTATTCCAAATAAACCGATTTAATGAGGTTAAGGTGTTATCAAACTTTCCCTGAAGAATCGAATTAACGAATGTTTCTAAGTCTTCGATATTATTGAAAAAATTTGTAATTCCGTTATTAAGGAAGCCTGGCATGAGTGTATCGTAAGTTTTCGCAACAGGTCGAAGAACATATTTATCGGCACGCTCGTTTAATGAAAACATTGAACGATTGAATGATTCATAGGGATCTTGCTCAAATACATCATCAACATAGCTGTCGAATTCATCTTTCGTGCCGCTTGTAGATGATTTCTCCATTGAAGCGTCATCTGCACCTTGCAACACGTCTGCTGAAACCATTTGAACCGTTGAGACCATCAATCCAACAACTACTGGCAGTAGAGCGCGAGTTAAAAACCTCGACGCATCACGGTAAAAACCTATGTTTATATACAAGAAAAACCCCTACTCTTCAGCGCACGTGCTTCTTAACGATTACGCTACCAACAGAGTAGCCCGCACCAAATGAGCAAATAACCCCCACATCACCGGCCGCCATATCATCGCGGTACTTGTGAAATGCGATAATTGAACCCGCTGAACTAGTATTCGCATATTCATCCAAGATAACGGGGGCCTCGTCGGGCGTTACATCGCGGCCAAGTACGCGTTTTGCAATCAGTAAATTCATGTTTAAGTTTGCTTGATGTAACCACATACGACGAAGATCAGCAGGGCTAAGATCATTCGCGGCTAGGTGCTCAACAATCAAGTTCGCCACCATTGGCGATACTTCTTTGAATACTTTACGACCTTGCTGAACAAACAATTTATCTGGATTTTTTTCAGACTCTGCATCCGGTGCGCAGCGGTTCATAAAGCCGAAATTATTACGAATATTATTTGAAAATTCCGTTGCCAACTTGGCACTCACAACCTCGTAGTAGGTCGATACGGTCATCAAGTCCTGGCGCTCAATGACAATGGCGGTGCA
>Ga0209495_1000586_pt1 | contig 27785 bp, 32 predicted proteins | sample EN1Hudsemesocosm_FD_184629 | JGI IMG/M metagenome (GOLD analysis project Ga0209495, IMG submission 184629) | Methane-oxidizing microbial communities from mesocosms in the Hudson Canyon - EN1E Hudson Canyon (SPAdes) (version 2) | ecosystem: Environmental > Aquatic > Marine > Cold seeps | place... | reverse complement strand
AAACATTGATTTTTGAAATTGAATTGATTGCTATCACTGAATAAAATTTAATCAAGTAAATAAAAAGGCCACATCAGTTTTCTGATGTGGCCTTTTTTATGTCTGAGGTTTATGAAAAATATTTATATATAAACACTGTAGGTGTGACTTCACTCGCACATAAGCTTATAAGCCAATTGATGTGATTTCAACTAATCTCTTTTATATGAACGTACTTTAGCCGCGAACACTACAAAGAATGGTTATTACTGAACAGTTCATTCGGGGCTAAAGCCCCCTCCTACATATTTACTATTGTTATCCGTACCTTTTCGGATAACGATGTTTTACGTTTTTAATAATTCAGTTAAATACGACCAATCAAAATGTGGACCGGGATCTGTTTTTCTACCGGGTGCAATATCCTGATGCCCTTTCACTGATTTCGTCGTTAATTTTGGGTAAGTATCACATAAGGTTTTAATAACACTTGATAACTGTTTATATTGCGAAGCTTCAAAGCTTAGGTCGTCACAGCCTTCCATTTCAATACCAATTGTAAAATCATTACATCGCTCACGTTCACCCCAACAAGAGACGCCTGCATGCCAAGCTCGCTGATGAAAGGGAACATATTGAATTATCTTGCCAGAACGACGAATTAATAAGTGCGCTGACACTCTTAACTCTGCTATTTCTTCAAAATAAGGGTGTGCTGTAGGGTCTAGTCTATTTAGGAATAAATCATCTATCCAGCCACCACCAAACTCACCCGGTGGTAGGCTGATATTGTGAATAACGATTCCGCTAATATCATCGATGGTCGGTCGATCATCGTGATTTGGAGAGCAATGAAATTCTACCCCAGTTAGCAAACCTGATTTTTGATCAAGCAGCAAGTGTTACTTCCTAATTCCGTGTAAGACCATACGAGTCAAACTAATCACACCTACCAACCTGCCATTTTCCATCACTGGAGCTCTTGATAGCTTTAAACGTTCCATTAAACGAGCGCAATAACGAATATCCATTGACGCATCGACGGTAATGGCGGGTTTAATCATCACTTCATAAACATTCACACGATCAGGTGATTTATCACGAGCTAAAACATGATGGGCTATATCAGACATTCTCACCACACCATATTCATCATCGTCATGGCGTTTATCAACAATTAACATCTTATTTTTAATGCTTTGCATTTGAGTTAAAGCATCAAAAATCGTTGTCATACCATCAACAATATCTATTTCAGGTCGCATTACATCACGAACACGTACAATTTCTCTTGGTTTCATATCTCTTCCTCTACAATATCGTGTAATGTTTGTATCTGGTGTGAAACACCCACGGCATCTTCCACATCAATTTGAATAGCAATACCCGTTCCTGGCTTTTCATCAAATTGGCCAGCCTTTTCTATCGTTTCTAGTATGTGGCGGCTTAAATGTTCTTCAACTAAAAATAAAATGACGTCACGCTGTGTTTCTAAGCTCAAACCAAAAAAGGTTTTACTTTGTTTGAGGCCTTCACCACGCGCATTGTTAATAATGGTTGATCCTGTTGCACCAGCTTCACGAGCTGCTTTCATTACCGCATCAGTATGTCCATCTTCTACAAAGCATATTATTAATTTGAAATGCATTAATCTTTCTCCTCACTGTCTTTATTTTTTTGTCTATTCTCACGCCACTCAGATAATTGGGCATAAGTCATCACACTCATAATAGGGAATAAGCTAGCGAAGGCGATCAAACCAAAACCATCTAATAATGGACTACGTCCTGGTACTGTTGATGCCAGCCCTAAACCTAATGCAGCAACCAATGGCACGGTGACTGTTGATGTAGTTACGCCACCTGAATCATAGGCCAAGGCAATAATTAATTTAGGTGCATAAAATGTTTGAATAATCACGATGACATAGCCCACCATAATGTAATAATGCAGTGGCGTACCTGTAATTATTCGGAACGTCCCTAGTGATATACCTACCGCAACACCAATAGCCACAGCAATACGCAAGCCCCAAACCGAGATCGCGCCACCAGATACTTCTTCTGCTTTAATGGCTACCGCTAATAAAGAAGGCTCAGCAATAGTAGTTGAAAAACCAATGGCTGCCGCGAAAATATATACCCACATATAATCGCCCCAATGAATCACATCAGGAATAGCGTCCATACCGGCATAAATAAATGCAGGATCGGTTAATTGTGATGCCATTAACTTGCCAAGTGGGAATAAAGCTTGTTCAAGTCCTTGTAAAAAGAAGACCAAACCTATCAACACATAAAAGAATCCGAAGAGTACTTTTTTAAGATGGGGTATAGCCTTTCTAATTACCAATAACTGGAAACCGAAGATAATAATGGCGATGGGTAGGACATCTTTTAATGTAGATAATAGTCCTGAACCTAAATCTAATAACAAATCCATCAGAACATCATTCCATAGGCCATAACAAAAATCATCGGGGTTAATGAGGCAAAGGCAATTAAACCAAAGCCATCGACCATCGGGTTCCGACCTTTAATACTTGATGCTAAACCTACACCAAGTGCAGTAACTAATGGCACGGTAATAGTCGATGTTGTTACACCACCTGAATCATAAGCAATACCGATAATTTCTGCTGGCGCAATCGTTGTCATCAAAACAACGCAAGCATAGCCTGCAATAATCAAATAATGTATTGGCCAGCCTTTTAAAATCCGCAAAACACCGATCAAAATGGCAAACCCAACCGATATGGCGACGGTATAACGTAAACCAGTAGCATAACTATTCATTGCGGCATCTGTGTGCTCAATCACACCACCAACAGCAGCGACACTGGCAGCTTCTTGCGCGACCGCAATTAAAGCAGGTTCTGCCACGGTTGTTCCAAAACCGAGCGAGAAAGCAAATAACAATAACCAAAACACACTACCTTTGCGCGCAAAGGCATAAGCCATACTTTCGCCAATAGGGAACAACCCCATCTCTAGACCACGAATAAAGAAGGTGAGACCTAACATGACAAGCAATACACCACCGAGGATCTCACCGAGATTCGGAATGGGCTGTTGTAATACGACTAATTGAAAGAAGGCGATAACGGCAATAATGGAAGCCAGATCACGCGCACTATTCAGAAAGTAGCCTAAAAAGATAGAAAATTGCGCTTTCACCCGTTACCCTAATCACCTTTAATTTAATAAATGTATGTGTTGAACATGACAATAGACAATACTATTCCCGCCCAGCTCATTAATTCTCAGGTCAAACTAGCATTACAAGAGGATGTCGGTCAACAAGATTTAACTGCAAATTTAATTCCTGTCGATACGATGGCAACTGCCACAATAATTACCCGTGAAGATTCAACACTCTGCGGCCAACAATGGGTAGAACAAGTATTCAAACAACTCGACCCTGACATCATCATCACTTGGTCATTTTCAGATGGTGAGCAAATGCAGGCCAATGACACTATATGCACTTTACATGGCTCTGCAAGAACCCTACTCACGGGTGAACGAACAGCCATGAATTTTCTACAAACATTGTCAGCAACAGCAACGCTAGCAAAACACTATGTTGATCAAATTACTGGCTTACCGGTTCATATATTAGATACTCGTAAGACAGTCCCAGGTCTACGATTAGCTCAAAAGTATGCTGTACGCTGTGGCGGCGCATATAACCATCGAGTGGGCTTATATGATGGTATTTTAATTAAAGAAAATCACATCAATGCGGCGGGTTCTATTTCTGCTGCTGTTAAACAAGCACAGGCATTACATGCAGGTGTCGATATCGAAGTAGAAGTTGAAAACTTTGAAGAACTTGGACAAGCACTTCAAGCTAATGCCGACATCATTCTACTGGATAACTTCGACATTCCCGCATTAGAAAAAGCAGTTAAGCTTAATCAAGGCCAAGCAAAACTTGAAGCATCAGGTGGCATCACATTTGATAGCTTGCGTGCCATTGCCGAAACAGGTGTTGACCGTATTTCTATCGGTGCGCTCACTAAAGATATTCGTGCCATTGATCTATCTATGCGTTTTATCTAATAACCATGTCGTGAGCAACTAACTCGTTGGTGCTACTGACTACCTCTTACTCTGATATCTCCTTATAAAACCGGTAAGTATTTCGGCCTTCTTCTTTAGAAAGATACAAAGCTTCATCAGCCATTCGTTGAATCGCTTCCATGTCAGTGCTATCCGTTGGATATACGCTAATTCCCATGCTGGCACCAATTTGAATGCTATGGTTTTCTATTAATAAGGGTGTTGATAGTTGTTCAATTATCTTTTGGGCTGGTATTACAGCATCTTCTGGCTTATTTACACCATAAAGTATAATGGCGAATTCATCCCCACCTAATCGAGCTACTTTGTCTACTTCACGACAACAAGCCAATAGTATTTCGGCAACTTTCTTTAGCAATTCATCACCGATAGGATGTCCATACGTATCATTAACTGGTTTAAATTTATCCAGATCCAGTAGGACTAGTGCAAAATCCATTTTGAAGCGTTTCACATGTTTTATCGCATCTTCCAAATAGATTTCATATTGATGCCTATTTGCTAAGCCAGTTAAAGGATCAGTCATTGCCAAGCGTTGGATCTGTTCTTCCCATTTTTTACGCTCAGTCACATCACGAATTACTCCTGTAATTTTAATTTCATCAGCAATTTTTATTGTATTCAGTGATATTGCTATAGGAAATGTTTCTCCATTTTTCCGTTGGCCAATTTGTTCCATAATCAAGGATTGATCACGGTTTGATTTACCATTTAAAAAATTTTGTAAATAACTATCATGCTGACTTTTATCTGGCTCGGGCATTAACATTGAAATATTCTTACCTAGTACTTCAAATGATTTGTAGCCAAATATATCTTCTGCTCCAGGATTGAATATTTCTACTATCCCTTTGGCACTGATCGTGATGATGCCATCTCTAACAGCATTTAATACTGAACTAACGAATAATTCATCTTTCTCAGCCCGCGCCATTGCTTCTTCAGAAGCATTACGTGCTTCAATCATATATTCAGACATCAATAGCGCTTTATTTGTTTGTTCTTCCGACTGTTGACGCAATTGCTTGTTATCTTCTAGCTGCTGTTCTAATCCTTGATTTGCCTTAGCCAAAGCGCGCTCAGATTGTTGCTGACTTATCATATTATCTTTAAAGATCAATACTGTACTTGCCATTTGGCCAATTTCATTATGCATATTATGATCGGTTATTTCAGTATCCAGCTTATTCTCAGCCAAGCTACTCATATTTTGTATCAGCCTTGTGATTGGCTGAATAACAGCGTAACGAATCAATATAATGGCAATAATCATCACGACAAGAACAGTAATAATACTTGCCCACTTCCCTAATGAAATCGCTTTGCCTACAAGTGCTAATGAATGAGAAACATCTGTTGAGCGGACAGTCAGTTGCTGACTTATCTCACTATCCAATAATTGTAAACCTCGTAATGCTGGTGCATCATTAACTTTAACCGCCTGATCAAGGTTCTTTATATCGTTATTCTGTTTTATTAAATTATGGATATTTTCTAAATTGCTTAGATAATGAGATATAGTTGATTCGATATCATTTAGTGCTAGTGTTTCTACTTCTGTTGGGCTAATTTCTCGATATTGGTAAATCGCATATTGTGCTGACTTTATTGCTGCTTTGATATCATTAAGCTGCATCGCTTCTTTCACGTCATCACCATGAACATCATTATGACGGAGAATATGATTTTTAAACTTATGAATCATGCCGCCATAGCCCAATGCTGATCGTAAATCTGCCACAAGACGACTTTTACTTAATGCATGATTCTTATTCTGGGTTGAAACAACTTCTTGGCGAAGGGATTTTAAACCTCTTATTGCAGGTTGATCATCAATTTTTACGTTCTGATCTATATTAGTTATGTTATAACCTTGGGTTAACATCTTTTGTGTACTTATAATGGCACTATCGTAGGCTTCTAAAACACTAAGAATATCTTCAATAGCTACCACTTCTGCAGTTGTTAATTCTAGCGTTCTATATTGTTCTAAAATAGCTATAGCGGCCCCTATTTTTAACTCCGCATGCTTCTTATATTTTTCTTCACTTCGTAAGATGTAGTTCTTAAACCCATGAATTACACCGCCATAGCCTATGGCACTATGTAAGGCTCCTTCAAGACGCGCTTTTTCACTAAGATCGGTTTGGTAAAGCTCCCAAGTATCATTAATAACAACAATATGCTTTTCAACAAAAAAAGCACTCACAATAATTGTAATTGAAGTCATTACCATAAGAATTGAAAAAATTCTTGTAATCGCGACGAGTCCAAGATTTGTAAACATAAATTATTCCATAGCCAAGTTTGAAAACTACCGATTAAGTATTTCCCGAATTGATATTAATCCTTTTAACAGCGGCTGACAACGATATTAGCGATAATAAGGAATAGAAATATTGAATGTGAACCGTTTGAAATTATTTTGGATTATTTGCTTAACTCACCCTTATTTGAGCAACCCAGATCTACTGAAAATATGTCCTTAGTAGTGACGATATAGTCTCGGCAATTGTTTGCTCAGGACCTTCCGGACCTTCAGCTCTCCGTGTATCATCCCTATATTGAAGCAGAATTTTTTTTGTATGTTCGGTTCTGACTTCTGCAAGACTCTTAATCAGGTTCATAGCGTCATTCCCATTTACTGTGGCTGCAAGTTTCTTCTTTAATGCTTCATAGGCGCCTAGGTCTTCGAGACTTGCAAGATATAAATAGTAGTGCCAAGTCTCTGCATTCAATCGCGGACTTTTAAATGTCCAGTCTTCTTTTATTTTTCCCCTCAAGTGAGAACGGATATCTATTTTCTTATAGCGCAATCCATTGAAATAGTTCATTGCTATAGATTGATGATATGGAAAACGAATATAAGCCGCCCTAACCTTCTTTGTCGTTTCCGGCGTAAGTAATCGTGCATAGGTTGCCACTGAAGCACAAAAGTCATCAATGACTTGTGGATTACTTAAATCATCAAGACGTTCAGCTACAGCAGCTAAAGAATCAAGCTGACATTCCAATGATGAGTTAGTTGCGATCCATGAAAAAAGCTTAGAATTTTCACTTGAAGCCAAGTTCACCGTCTGAACGTATTCGATGACATCTGGTGGGCAGTTCATATCAATGTCCATTTTTAACTCCTATTACAAGCAACTCGCAATGACATAGCTGACCCGGTATGGGTAGCTACATATACTGGAACATAGTAATAGCGGCCAGACCACCATTAATTGGGTAGAGCTCTATTGTATTGAAACGTACTGGGAGAGTGTTTTGATGCCAATCCATAGCATAGCGTCCTTATTTAATTCCGTTTATCAATCATGAACAGGTCACAATTCAATTTTTACTATAGCGTTGTTTTTATCGTGGCGCAATACGCTAATTCTGCTTATGGTTTCTAGTAGGCCGCCTTTCCTTTACATGTACGTTGACCTAAAGTCTCTGCTATTTACTGCTGAAAACGTTCATTACATTAATAGTGGTCTGAGGCTCCCCCAAAAAACTGGACACCAAAAAAACTAAATTGGAGTCCCCAATGAGCAGACAACGCACCGCCTTCACGAAAGAGTTTAAACTAGAAGCACTGAGGCTAGCAAAGCAACCTAATACCTGTATAGCACACCTTGCCAGAAACCTAGGTATTCGCAGGAATATGATTTACAAGTGGAGGGAACAGTTGGAAACAAAACAAGATAAAGCCTTTAAGCGAACCGCAACAGACAGTCGTACAGAACATCATAAAGCAACACATGGTGAGCTATTAAAGCAGAACAAGAAATTACAACAAGAGCTTGAACTGTCTCGTATGGAGATCGACATATTAAAAAAAGCCAAGGCTTACTTCAAGGCAGAAAAGAACTAAGGTTTAAGTTTATTGCAACGCAAGTAATACATTATCCTGTTCAACTCTTATGTCACTGTATGCAGGTCTCTAAAAGCGGCTTCTATTATTGGAAGAGCAAACCTGTCAGCCGAAGAAGTAAGCAAAATAACGCGATTTTATTTCATGTTATTCAAGCGTATAAGGCAAGCCGAAGAACCTATGGTTCACCCAGAATACATCACGAACTCAATGCAATGGGTATTAAAGTGAGTCTCAATAAAATAGCGACCATGATGCAGCGAAATGGCATTATTGCTCGCACTTCTATCCGACATAAAAAAGCCAAGATAGCCCGAAACACCACAGGGTTTGCCATGAATATTCTGGATAGAAATTTTAGCAGCGACGAGCCGAATCAGAAGTGGGTGAGCGACACCACCTTTATTTACACACGGCAAGGCTGGTTATATCTGGCAACGATCATCGATTTATATTCACGTAAAGTGATTGGCTGGTCAATGTCAAAGAACAACAATACTGACTTAGTGAGCGTTGCTTTGAAAATGGCCATCAAAAACAAACCCAAGCAACAACAGGTATTGTTACACTCAGATCAAGGTTCCACCTATCGAGCTGATAATTACCTTTCATTATTTAAGAAAAATAACATTCAACAAAGTATGAGTGCCAAAGGAGAATGTTATGACAATGCCGTAGCAGAAAGCTTCTTTGGCACACTAAAATCAGAGCTGGTTAACGAGCATACCTATCAAACGAGGGAACAAGCAAGACAAAGTATATTTGAATATATCGAAGTCTTTTATAATCGAATTAGACGCCATTCAACACTCAACTATCAATCACCTGAAAGTTTTGAAAAAACGTTTTATAATACAAGCCCGAGTCCAGTTTAATGGGGGAACTTCAGTCTGGCCCCTATTGTTGGGCCCCTATTGTTGATATAATTATAGAGATGCATCAGCTTTAAAGGCCGTTCAGGCCATGGACCTATCAATCCGATTTATATAGAACGCTGTCGATTAATGTACATCGATAGTCTATTGTTACAGTACGGTCATAAATATCAGGAATAAACTCCTGATAAAAAAGGATTTATCACTCATACACTTTTTGTGCCACCCCTGTATTCTATGCACTATAAATTATTATTTTGATTAGAAATTGGAGTTTCACAAAATGAAAACAGCATTACTTTTTGCTTTATTCGGCACGACCTTATCAATGAGTGTTAACGCTGCAGATACACCTTTAGAATTACTTGCTGGTGTTGAAGCGGGTCTAGATTCTGACACAGTAATGACCATTGTAGATTTAAACAAAGCTCAAGAAGTTCTATCGTCACAACCGACCGGTGCAACAGAGTCATGGTATAACATTGATACAACTACACATTACGACCTTATTGTTGGTAAACATTTCAGCTTTAACCAACGTCCATGTGTTGCCTACCACTTAACGGTTAAACACAGTTCAAAAACTGAAAACCAAGATCTGAATGCTTGTATGAATTACAACGGACAATGGATTGCGGAAGATAAAATATCACTGTAATAAACACATTATTCGTTAAAAAATTAAAGCCATAGTATTTTTACTATGGCTTTTTTATATCCATAATTTATGGTGCTGTTGCAGTAAATACAGCTCGCATTGGTGCCGGATGCCCTTCTATTGTTTTAGTCCTATCATCTGGATCTAGAAAATCAGCTAGTGATTCAAATGTCATCCATTGCGTTGCTCGCTGCTCATCTAAACTTGTTGTTGATACATCAACACAACGTACATCTTTAAAGCCACATCGTCTTAGCCACAATTCCATCGTTGCAATGCTAGGGAAAAACCATACATTACGCATTTTGGCATAACGGCCTTCTGGCATTAGCACAGTGCCTTCATCACCTTCAATAACCAGTGTTTCCAACACTAATTCACCACCAGAACGTAAACAGGCTCTTAATTCATATAAATGATCTAGAGGTGAACGACGGTGATATAACACCCCCATCGAAAACACGGTATCAAAACACCTTAAATTCTCAGGAAGATCTTCAATACCAATTGGCAGCACATAGTGATTTGATTCGCCAATATAACGCTGCATTACGTGATATTGCATAACAAAGACTAAAGTCGGATCGATACCTAAAACTAATTCAGCACCCTCTCCTATCATCCGCCAGCCGTGATAGCCGTTACCGCCACCAATATCCAATACTTTTCTGTTTGCTAAAGGCTGAATGTGAGGTAAGACCCGATCCCACTTCCAGTCAGATCGCCACTCAGTATCAATATCGATTCCAAAGAATTTATAGGGACCTTTACGCCATGGATGAAATTTCTTGAGTTGTTCGATAAGTTCGGTACGATCTACATCTAATAAATCAGCCTGTTCACCTATTTCAACGTCACTCTTAAGCTCAATATGAGCAGGTGTGATTTGTGGCAAATGATTAAGTGCTTCTTTCCAGCCTGTCATTTTTCCATGACCGCCATCTAAAGCGAGCTTCTCAGGAATGATGGTTTGTAGCTGTTGAGACCAGTCAGATAAATCCATTTCATCTAGCTTGATGTATAACGACTCATATGGACTCATTTAACCGCCACCAAAGAAATAAAGTTAAAACATTGAAACCAAACATCACTAAAACTAAAACCAGCATCACTCAAACGCTGTTGATGCGTTGAAATCGTTTCAGGAATCAATACATTCTCTAATGCGGACCGCTTTTGGCTTATTTCTAAATCGCTGTAGCCATTTGCTCTTTTAAAATCATGATGAATATCTATTTGAAAGTCCTGCCTGTCAGCTTCATCAAAGGCTATTTTTTCAGATAAAATGAGGACACCACCCGGCTTTAGCCCTTGATAGAGTCGTTTTATTAAATCTAAACGCTGTTCAAGTGGAATAAACTGCAAGGTAAAGTTCATTACCACGACAGAAGCATTTTCGATCTCGACATCATTGATATCAGCACATAACATTTGAACTGGAACCGTTGATGATTGATCCGACGCTAGTATTTTTCGACCACGCTCGATCATTGCTGGTGAATTATCAACAGCGATAATGTCACAGTTTTTTTGCTTAATTCGTTGGCGCATTGATAAAGTCACAGCCCCCAAAGAACAGCCTAAATCATAACAATGACTATTTTCTTGGGCATATTTTGCAGCAAAAACACCAATCGTAGAGATAATGGTTCCATAGCCAGGAACGGAACGTTGAATCATATCAGGAAAGACATCAACCACGCGTTCATCAAAACGGAAATCGATCAAATCATTAAGCGGTGATGCATAAATTGAATCTGACTGACTCATTTTTTTTGTTCACCTTTTTTCTTGGCAACATTATCTCGTAAATAGACGGGTAATGCTTGTTCAGCAGTCTGCATTCGTCCGGCATCCGCCTCAATTTTTGCTAACTTAATCATAACCTCAGCATTTGGGTAATGTTCAACGGCAACATCTGCTAAATTTCCTGCAAAGTTTTCTCGTAAAATGGTGTCATATTCACGCCAACCAGTGCCAACACCTACCCACTGTTGTTCACTATTAGGTTTGAATTTTTCCGGTGGGCAAACTCGTTCTGAACCTATTAGCTCAACAATACCATTTTGTCGTTGATAACTTGCACAATAGATTTCACCCATTCGTGCATCCATTGCCACAGCAATATGATCAACATCTAATTTATCTGCCGCATCTTGGGCAACAGCAAGTAAGGTCGAAATGGGTATAACGGGAAGTTCACGTGCAAAAGCAATTCCCTGCGTAACCCCGACACCAACTCGAACGCCGGTGAATGAACCTGGGCCACGGCCAAAAGCAATAGCATCCACAGTTGAAATAGTTGTGTTTGCTTGCTGAAAAAGTGTATTCATCATGCCTAAAATAAGGTCTGAGTGCCCTCGTTGTGTCATCTCAACTTGTTCAAATACTTCACCGTTATAAAGCAAAGCCGCAGAGCAAGATTCAGTACATGTATCTAAAGCAAGAATATTCATAATTTGGTCACAAAATCATCATTTAACTGTAATAGTTGCTAATTATAATTCAATCCATCAATTTAGAAGGAGAATTTATGTCGTATTTAATCGATACCATTTTTATAGCCCGTGAAATCATACTTTTGAGTTTCATGGTTATCACTTCACCTATGGGTATTATTGGTGGTCTGCTATTATTAGATGGTGGCAACTTATGAGGGGTAATGACATGGCGGAAGAACACGTTCAAGCACTCAATCTAGCAGCAAATGGTGACTGGGAAGGCGCTCATAACTTAATTCAAGACTATCATGATGAACTTGCAAGCCTTGTACATGGTTATCTACACCGCGAAGAAGGTGACCTTGGTAACGCTAACTATTGGTATAGCCGTGTAGGTCAAGGCGTGCCAGAAAATAGTCTGGAAGAAGAGTTTGAGCGCCTCTATCAGCTAGCAGCTTCAAACTTCTAGCGACGTCTTTTTTTAGTTGGTTTAGATTTAGCTGCCGGGCGCACATGCTGAGTTTGGAATCGTTTACCTTTTTGTGCAGCATTGTTTGCTGAAGGTCGATTAGTCTTACCACTCACGCGTCGGCCTTCACCTTGGCCACCTGTTCCAGCTGGTTGCCATGTTGGTACAAGATGTTTCTTACCATTACCAATTAAATCTGCACGACCCATTTTTTGTAATGCATCGCGTAACATCGGCCAATTTTCAGGATCATGATAGCGTAAGAAAGCTTTATGTAACCTTCTAACCTTAATGCCTTTCGGCACAGTGATATCACCACCTTTACGCTTTACTTTGCTGAGTGTATTTTTACCCGAATGATACATTGCAGCTGCGGCTGACATCGGTGATGGCAAATAGGCTTGTACTTGATCCGCTCGGAAACCATTACGTTTCAACCAGATAGCAAGGTTCATCATGTCTTTATCTGTGGTGCCTGGATGTGCGGCAATAAAGTATGGAATTAAATACTGCTCTTTACCGGCCATTTTTGAATATTTATCAAACATGGTTTTAAAAGCATCATACGTTCCAATACCTGGCTTCATCATTTGGTCAAGCGGGCCATCTTCTGTATGTTCAGGCGCTATTTTTAAATAACCACCAACATGATGACTAACCAACTCTTTTACGTATTCAGGTGACAAAACTGCCAAGTCGTAGCGTAAACCAGATGCAATTAAGACCTTCTTAATGCCCGGTAATGCACGAGTTCGTTTATAAAGATTGATCAGTGGCGTGTGGTCTGTTCCTAAGTTTTTACAAATACTTGGGAATACACATGATAGACGGCGGCAACTTGCTTCAATTTTTTTATCATTACAGGCAAGGCGATACATATTGGCAGTTGGACCACCTAGATCAGAAATAACACCTGTAAATCCCGGTGTTGTATCACGAATGGCTTCAACTTCTTTGATAATTGAATCTTCGCTTCGACTTTGGATAATACGACCTTCATGCTCGGTAATAGAGCAGAAAGTACAACCACCGAAACAGCCACGCATGATATTAACCGAGAAGCGAATCATTTCATAAGCAGGGATGTTCTTTTTACCATATTGCTTGTGAGGAACACGTGTATAAGGCAAATCAAATACACCATCCATTTCTTCTGTCGTCAGAGGAATAGGTGGAGGATTCAGCCATACATCACGCTCACCATGCTGCTGCACTAAAGCAAAGGCATTGCCGGGATTTGTTTCCAAATGCAAAATACGTGAGGTATGTGCATATAAAACTTTATCTTCTCTTACAGCTTGATAAGCAGGTAGTCGAATGACCGTATGCTGCTTATCTTGTACTTCAGCACGTTTGAAATGGATTATTTGTGCGCCATCATTGGCTACAGTTTTCTGCTTTGCATTGCCACTATCTTCATCACATGAGCTGGCCGTTTTCATTTGATACGGGTCAATCGGTGCATTTAATTTTCCGGGCACATCAACACTGGTTGAATCTTTTTCCCACCAGCCTTCTCGTTGACCATGCTTGGTGATAACGGCTGTTCCGCGGATATCCGTTATCGTTTTAATATCTTCATTACGAGCTAATCGGTGAGCAATTTCTACAACCTGACGTTCGCCGTTTCCATATACCAAAATATCTGCTTTGGCATCCATAATGACGGAGCGACGGACTTTCTCTGACCAATAATCAAAGTGAGCGATACGTCGAAGACTGGCTTCGATTCCACCAATAACAATTGGCACACCTTTGTATGCTTCACGACAACGTTGACTATAAGGTACAACACAACGATCGGGGCGTTTACCACCCTCTCCATCAGCAGTATAAGCATCATTAGTTCGAATACGGCGGTCCGAGGTATAGCGATTCACCATTGAATCCATATTACCGCCAGTCACACCAAAGTATAGATTTGGCTTACCGAGTTGTTTGAAGTCATCAGCACTTAACCAATCAGGCTGAGAAATAATACCAACCCTGAAACCTTGTGACTCTAATAAGCGACCAATAAGCGCCATGCCAAAACTTGGGTGATCGACATAAGCATCACCTGTTACCAGAATAATGTCACATGAATCCCAGCCAAGATCATCCATCTCTTCACGAGACATCGGTAATTGTGGTGCAACACCAAAGCGGTGAGCCCAAAATTTGCGATAAGAAAAAAGATCAGTAGCGGATTGCATAAAGCCTCAAAACAACAGGTAGAGTAAATTCAATCACTATTCTAACAAATAACCGATTAAAACACTCGGGAATCAATCAATAATGTTAATTTGTGTTCCCACATGAATGTAACGGCTCAATTCTTCTATTTCATCATTTCTCATTGCAATACAACCTTGCGTCCAATCTGCCACTTGATGAATTTCTATTTTATCTTTAGTTTCAAAACCAATACCGTGTAGGCCAATAGCACCGCCCAACGGTGTATTCTGTGGCGGCAAGCTATCCGTATTATGTGCATCGAGAATATCTCTATATTGCTGACGACTAATTGAGTGATTTTTTAGTGCTCGTGTTGCATCATTCATGTTTGGATAGTTAAGTTGTATGAACAAATGAAACCGGTCACTATCTCTCATTCTATTTATTCGATACTTGCCTTTTGGCGTTGTATGATCACCCTCACGGAGCTTTGCCTTTTTGCCGCCACTACCAAAGGCAACTTTAAAAGTACGTAACGTCACACCATCTTTCTTAATCATTAATTGGTGTTGAGAGCGTAGTACAACTAATTCAATGTCTTCACTCGCTACAACAGTATTCAATACTGATGTACAAGAAAACAAAAAAATAATTCCTAAAAGAGTTCTCATTTAATTCTCAATATTTTTAAAAAAACTAATCGCCAAATCATCATTCATTTGCACCTTTATGAAAAAAGCCTAGTGATTAGTGATCTGTTCTCACGAGTCAAATTATGCAGTGATTTAGGAAGGTTAATATTAAGCGTTAATTCCTGTTGTTCAACCGTCACTCTTTGTTTTTTCAAGGCTGCAGTAGTCACCGTCTGCATCATTGCTAAACCAATAACATTGCCTTTATCTTTAACCGGCAAAATCATCGACCGACCCTCAAAGCTTTGATTGATTCGACTCATGGTTTGACTAAACAAAGGTTTATCACTACCCCATAGATTAATGCTCATAACACCCACCGATGTTAATAGACCTGCACAGGCATCAAAAAATGCTTGCACGCCAACACTTTCTGCCATGCCAACATGATCATAAGCATCAACCAGCAATAAGTCATAACTCGCATCAGCTTGATAATAACGCTCTTGAACAAAAAGATAACCATCACCAACATGAATATTTAGTCGTGGGTCATTTTTCGGTACATTAAAATAGGTATGAGCCACATCTACAACATCCTGACGATATTCAATAACATCAATATAACATTGCGGGAAATGATGTAATAAAAACTTAACTAAGGAGCCGCCGCCTAAACCAACAACAAGCACCCTTTCTGGATTTGGGTTTAGTAACAAACATGCCATCATCGCTTCTGTATAACTTAATTCCAATGTATGTGGCGTGCGTAATGACATGCTACTTTGGCGGGGAAAAGTGCCAAAATGTAATGAGCGCGTATCACCTAAGTCAACAACTTCAATCACACCATCATCTGATTGTGATTGGTGTACAACCAATCCATCGTAATAAAGTCTCATTGTTTAATTATCAGCCTGCTCAACAAATTGTTTCCTTAGCCATCCATTCACTGTTGCTATTAAGGGAGCATCCAACCCTAAAAATATATGGTCTGCCCCCTCCATGCGACGAACTTGATATTGCGTGTTACCAACGCGTTTCATTAACGTTTTTCGGTATTGAACTGCATCAGGCACTGCATCTAAGTCCTTCGTGCCATATATATCAAGAATAGGGAAGTTAAATTGATTAAACACCTCATTTTCAGGCTGAGCCGTCGCACCAACCAATATTAATGCCGACACTGGGGTTTTAATTGTATCTAGTAAATCTATCGCCATATCTCCCCCTGCCCCGTGACCTAAGAATATAACTCTCTTCACATTCTTTGCTTGTAAAAAGGCGAGTGCAGCCTGAATGCGATCTTGATTTGAGATAGCTGGAAGTGATGCTAGCTCTTCTGTAGGCGTTTCCACTGCAGAACCTTTATTCTCTTGACTAGCTTCCTCAACAATCGGCTCTTGTTCTTGCGCACCAGAAGCATCAATTAATGACAGTAAAATTTTTGGCTCATAAGGATAATCAAATGCCAATGTGAGTGTTGACCAGCCATATTCAGGTAAAGCATGTCTTAGCGGAGTCACTACACCCTGACTTTCAAATTGTTCGCCTTTATCGTGAAGAAAAACAATAGCGCCATGACGCTCCCCCAGTGTCTCTTCGAGATAAGCAGCATTAATTTCTTCTCCCGCGACAGTAAGAGGCTGATACCCTTTAACCGAGCTTGTTTGTCGCAACATTCTATTATTGGCATTTTCAATATTCACATCTTCCATCTCTGGCGCAGTTTTTTCATCTGCTGCCATAATAGAAAGTGGTAGAAGGCCCGCTACGAGTAGACTTAGCCAAACAGTTTTACATTGCTTCACCAAACTATCCTTTAAATAAAATTATAAATCTATGCCCAGTATAATCAGCTCTAGATATTTACAAAAGCTGAAAAAAACCATCACATGCGGTAGAGTATCGTGTTTTAACTCAGAACAATCTACATTAACCTTTTTAAAGAGTGAATATCATGGCTGAATTTAAAATTGCACCATCTATCCTTTCTGCAGACTTTGCCCGTTTGGGTGAAGAAGTTGACAATGCATTAGCATCAGGCGCTGACATCGTTCATTTCGATGTAATGGATAACCACTATGTACCTAACTTAACAATTGGTCCACTAGTGTGTGACGCATTACGTAAACATGGCGTAACACATGAAATAGATGTGCATCTAATGGTTAAACCTGTAGACCGCATTATTCCTGATTTTGCTAAAGCTGGCGCAACATTTATCACTTTTCATCCTGAAGCATCAGAACATATTGACCGCAGCTTACAGTTAATTAAAGCTGAAGGTTGTAAAGCTGGTTTAGTATTTAACCCAGCAACACCACTTTCTATGGTTGAACATGTATTAGATAAAGTTGACCGTATTTTATTAATGTCTGTAAACCCAGGTTTCGGTGGTCAATCTTTCATTCCTCACACATTAGACAAGTTACAAGAAGCACGTAAATTGATTGATGCAAGTGGCTATGACATTGACTTACAAGTTGATGGTGGCGTTAAAGTCGATAACATCCGTGAAATTGCTGAAGCGGGTGCACGTACATTCGTTGCTGGTTCTGCATTATTCGGTGCTAAGAATGAAAATGATCCTAACGTCTATGACTCAGTGCTTGCTGCATTCCGTGCAGAATTAGCTAAAGCTAACGTTTAATCTCGGATTAGTGATGACTTTAAACAAACCAGAAATGGTCCTAATTGATCTTGATGGCACGCTAGTTGATAGCGTGCCTGATCTAGCTTGGTGTGTTGATGAAACCATGAAAGCATTAGGCCGGCCTATTCATGGTGAAACTAAAGTTCGAAATTGGGTTGGCAATGGTGTACCGCGATTAATTCAACGTGCACTGATTGGTCAACTTGATGGCGAACCTAGTGATGCCGACTATGCTAAAGCTGCACCCATCTTTATGGATCTTTATGCTGATAATGCAAGTAAGCGCAGTCAGTTATACCCTTCCATTATCGAAGGCTTACAGTGGTTAAAAGATCAAGGTATTCGCATTGGCTGTGTTACCAATAAAGATGAACAGTTCACCCTAACAATTTTAAAAGACTTAGGTTTGTTCGACTTTTTTGAAATAGTCATTAGTGGCGATACACTACCATTTAAAAAACCGCATCCCGCCCCTTTATTGCATGGTGCAGAATTCTTTAATGTTAAACCTGAAAATGCCATGATGATTGGTGATTCTATCAGTGATGTTAAAGCATCTCGTGCGGCAGGGTTTTCAATTATCTGCATGAGTTATGGTTATAACCACGGTGTTGATATTCATACTGCCAATCCTGATGTTGTTATTGATACTTTTGCTGAGCTTAAGAGCGTAATTGAACACTAAACCATGAACCAAGTTGAATTTGACCAATTAGCCGAGCAAGGCTATAACCGCATTCCTATTGCCCGTGAAGTATTAGCAGATTTAGATACGCCTTTAAGCACCTATCTTAAATTAGCTGATGCGCCCTACTCTTATCTTTTAGAGTCTGTGCATGGTGGTGAAAAATGGGGTCGTTATTCAATTATCGGCTTGCCTTGCGAAACAATTGTTCGCATTACCGGTCAAGATATTGAAGTTAAACACAATGGCGATGTCATTGAAACAGCGACATCAACTGATCCATTATCTTGGATTGAAACTTTCAAACAACAATATAAAGTTCCTGATTTAGATAATCTACCTCGTTTTAATGGCGGTTTAGTAGGCTATTTTGGCTATGATACAGTGCGTTACGTTGAACCTCGTTTAGGCGAATGTCCAAACCCTGATCCATTAGGCTGTCCTGATATCTTATTGATGGTATCAAATGACTTAATTGTGTTTGATAATCTAAGTGGGCGATTATTTTTAATTGTTCATGCTGATCCCAACACTGAGAATGCTTATCAAAATGCTCAAAAAAGTCTTGATACATTAACCACACATTTGAGAACGGCAACACCAAAATATAGTTCATCAAATACGGGCAAAGAAGTGAATGAAGAAGATTTCATTTCTGGCTTTACTCATGATGGTTTTATTGATGCTGTAGAAAAAGCAAAACAATACATTACTGATGGCGACATTATGCAAGTTGTATTGTCCCAACGCTTATCCATTCCATTCTCAGCTCAGCCGATGGACTTATATCGTGCATTACGCACATTAAACCCATCACCATATATGTATTATCTCAATTTAGAAGACTTCCATATTGTTGGGTCTTCTCCTGAGATTCTGGTTCGCATGGAAGATGATGAAGTCACTGTGCGCCCGATTGCAGGAACTCGCCCTCGCGGTAAAACAGAAGAAGAAGACTTAGCGTTAGAACAAGATCTTTTAGCCGATCCTAAAGAATTAGCAGAGCATCTTATGTTGATCGACTTAGGTCGTAATGATGCTGGTCGAGTTAGTCAAATCGGCACGGTGAAGTTAACTGCAAAAATGATTGTTGAGCGTTATTCTCATGTTATGCATATCGTTTCAAATGTTACTGGGAAAGTTGTGCCTGATATGACATGTATTGATGCACTAAGAGCCACCTTTCCTGCCGGAACGGTAAGTGGTGCAGCTAAAGTACGTGCTATGGAAGTCATTGATGAATTAGAACCTGTTAAACGTGGTGTCTATGCCGGTGCAGTCGGCTATTTATCATGGTCAGGTAATATGGATACGGCCATTGCTATTCGTACAGCTGTTATTAAAGATAATACACTTAACATTCAAGCTGGTGCAGGTATTGTTTACGACTCTGTACCTGAAATGGAATGGCAAGAAACAATGAATAAAGCACGAGCTATCTTCCGCGCTGTCGCTATGGCAGAAGCAGGATTAGATGTCTCTCGTCATAGTCAACATAAGTAGAATTCAGTCATGCTTTTAATGATAGATAATTACGACTCATTTACCTATAACCTTGTTCAATATTTTGGTGAACTAGGTGCTGATGTACATGTGCATCGTAATGATAAGATTTCCATTGAAGAAATCGAAGCCTTAGATCCTGAGAAGATTGTTATTTCACCAGGACCTTGTACGCCAAATGAAGCCGGTGTTTCACTTGATGTGATTAAACATTTTGCTGGAAAAAAACCTATTTTAGGGGTCTGTTTAGGTCATCAATCTATTGGCCAAGCATTTGGTGGCGAGATCATTCATGCCCGTGAAATTATGCATGGTAAAACATCACCAATTTATCACAATGACACTAGTGTATTTAAAGGTTTAAACAACCCTGTTATTGCTACACGTTATCATTCATTAGTGATTAACAAAGAATCATTACCCGATTGTTTTGACGTGACCGCTTGGACTCAAAATGAGGATGGCAGTCTAGATGAGATTATGGGTATTCAGCATAAGACATTACCTATTGAAGGTGTGCAGTTCCATCCTGAATCAATATTGACTGAACAAGGTCATGCTTTGTTAAAAAACTTTCTTGATCGTTAGAGATTTGCCATGAATTTACCTAGTGCTATTAAAACTGTAATCCAACAGCAAGACTTATCAAGTGATGATATGACTGCAGTGATGCAACAAATCATGACGGGTGAAGCAACCCCCGCTCAAATTGGTGGTTTTTTAGTTGGCCTGCAAATGAAAGGTGAAACAATCACTGAGATTGCCGCCGCTGCAAAAGTAATGCGTGGTTTAGCAACGCCCGTTGATATTTCTGGTGATCACGTCGTTGATACCTGCGGTACAGGTGGTGACGGTGCAAGTACATTCAATGTCTCTACTGCCAGTGCCTTTGTTGTCGCAGCAGCAGGTGCAAAAGTAGCTAAACATGGTAATCGTTCAATTAGCAGTAGTTCAGGTAGTGCAGACGTATTAGAAGCCGCAGGCGTTAATCTAGAAATAACGCCAGAACAAGTTAAACACTGTGTTGATACTGTTGGTGTTGGTTTTATGTTTGCTCAAAAACATCATGGTGCAATGAAACACGCTATCGGCCCTCGCCGTGAAATGGCTGTTCGTACTGTATTTAACCTGCTTGGTCCATTAACTAATCCAGCTCAAGCTCCCAATCAGGTATTAGGTGTGTTTGATAAAAAATGGGTTGAACCAATGGCGCATGTTTTAAAAGAACTTGGCAGCAAACATGTACTGATCGTTCATGCCGATGATGGCCTAGATGAAATTAGTATTGGTTCAAACAGTTCTGTTGCAGAACTTAAAGATGGTGTCATCTCTAACTACACTATCCAACCTGAAGATTTTGGCCTAACACGTTGTGATATCGGTCAGTTAGCTGTTAATAATGCACAAGAAAGCCTTGCCATTATTAAAGATATTTTTGCAGGAAAACTTGGAGCAGCTCGTGATATTGTTGCTCTTAATGCTGGCGCTGCTATATATGCCGCTGATCTTGCAACAACACTTGCTGATGGTATTAAACAAGCTCAAACAATTATTGATAGCGGTAAAGCACAAGATAAACTTGATGCACTTATTACTTGTAGTAACTCAAAATAAAAGAATTAAACATGACTGACACACCTGATATTTTAAAAAAGATTGTTCAACGTAAATATGAAGAAATCGCTGAACGCAAAGAAAAAGTGTCTCAACAACAATTAATTGAAGTGGCTGAAAAAGCAGATGAGCCGCGAGGTTTTGTGGCAGCGATTGAAGCGAAAATCAACTCAGGACAAGCAGCCGTAATTGCTGAAATTAAAAAAGCATCACCAAGTAAAGGGCTGTTAAGAGAAAACTTTATTCCTGCTGAAATTGCTAAAAGTTATGAACAACATGGTGCTGCATGTTTATCAGTATTAACAGATCATGACTTTTTTCAAGGTCATGAGTTTTACTTGCAAGAAGCACGTGAAGCTTGTTCTCTTCCTGTGATTCGTAAAGACTTTATTGTCGATCCTTATCAAGTATTTGAAGCGCGAGCTATTTCTGCTGATTGTATTTTGCTAATCGTGTCCTGCCTAAATGATGAACAATTAGTAGAGCTCTCTGATCTTGCCATGCAGTTAGGTATGGATGTTTTAGTAGAAGTACATGATTTAGCTGAACTTGAGCGCGCACTCATGCTAAATCTGCCTTTGATTGGCATTAACAACCGTAATTTAAGCACCTTTGAAACAAGTTTAGAGACAACGATTGATTTATTGGGTCAAATTCCAGAAAACCACACTGTTATTACAGAAAGTGGCATTCATAGCCCTGCTGATGTAGCTCTAATGCGTGAACATCATGTAAATGGATTTCTAGTAGGTGAAGCCTTTATGCGTGCAGATGATCCTGGTGCACAGTTGAGCGCTTTGTTTAGCTAATAGGAATATTAGTTTTTTGATGCTCTTTATCGTAAATAATCATCGTTTTACCATGAGCCCATATCAGGCCTTGGTTCTGAAGATCTTTTAATACACGTCCAGCCATCTCACGCGAACAGCCAACCATGCGGCTAATTTCTTGTCGTGTAATTCGAATCTGAACACCTTCTGGATGTTTCATTGCATCTGGCTGCTCAGACATTTCAAAAAGTGCTGCCGTGACACGACCCGCTACATCAAGAAATGCAAAGTCTCCCGCTTTCCTGTTTGCAGACAACAAGCGTTTTGCCATATGTTCTGCGATATATTTTAATAAGGTTGGGTAACAATCTTTTAGTTGATTATCAGCAAGAAGGTTTATTTGTTGATAGCTGATTTCTTCCATTTTACAATCCGTTCGAGCCCGCACAGTAACACCACGACTCTCTACATTTGTAAACAAACCAATTTCACCTAAAAAATCTCCTTGATTTAAGTAAGCAAAAATCAGTTCTTCACCCTCTTCATCTTCCATTGTTACGGAAACAGAGCCCTCTCGAACATAATATAAAGTGTCCGCAGAATCACCAGGTCGAATCAAGATCGACTTAGCTGGATAGGTTTTCGTATGACAAACACGAAAAAAATCAGCTAAGCCTTCTTCTAGTGCTTTATGCTTCAAATAGTCCATCAATATCCCTCAAATTCCCTCATTATTTCTTTTGCTAAGCAACAAAATATCTCTTAATAGTAAACTAACTCTGCCTTCAATCAAGTTAATATGGCAAAATTAGCACTATTATTTTAGATTATGTGAGCAAATTTAATGAAAGCAAGAGTCAAATGGGCAGAAGATTTACTATTTATTGGTGAGTCAGGAACTGGTCACACTATTGTTATGGATGGCCCTGAAGAGCTTGGTGGGCATGGGACAGGTATGAGACCCATGGAGCTTTTACTTTTAGGTATGGGTGGTTGCACATCATTTGATATGGTTCAGATGCTCAAAAAAGGTCGCCAAGACATCCGCGACTGTGTTGTTGAAATTGATAGTGAACGTAGCGATGAAATACCTAAGGTTTTCACTAAAATCCGCGTACATTACAAAGTAACAGGTAAAAATTTAAAAGAAGCCCAAGTTAAACGTGCCGTTGAATTATCCACTGAAAAATACTGTTCTGCGTCAATTATGCTTGGTAAAACAGCCGAAATAACTCATGACTACGAGATTATCGATGTCGACTAATGACCTAAACTCACATCAACAGGCTTTTGATCGTATAGAACATAGTTATATAACGACATGGTGTCGCTTCCATCCTGAAGAGGCTCTAGAAGCGGGTATTGAAGATCATGCCGGCAAACTTAAACCTCATGACGATGAAACGATTGGCATACAAATAGTACTTAACGAAAAGTGTATTGCCGCCTTAGATGAAGTTGATTTTGAGCAACTGGATGAAGAGCGAAAAATTCATTATAAAATCTTGCATGGTTGCGCAGAATTAGAACATCACTCTCTAATGGATCATGATTGGCGTCATCGTGACCCAACACAATTTCTGCCTATTAATGCTTTACATCAACTTACCATTCGACCCGTTGAAAATATCGAGTTGGCGTTAAAAGATCGCCTTGCAGCTATTCCAACGCATATTAGAGATGCCAAAAACTATTTAGCTACTGTGCCTGAAATTATTCCTAAAGTATGGCTTGAAATGGCTATTGCTGAAGCTGATGCCGGAATAAATTATCTACATCAACTACATCAGCACCCTGTTGTGGCTGATGCAATAAATGTTAATGACCAGATTGAACAGGCTATTGCTGATGCTACAAAATCTCTTGAGAGTTTTCTGCCAGCACTAAAACGTCTTTTATCAAAATGTGATGGCGACTTTTCTTGTGGCCGTGAACATTTTGAACGTCTTCTAAAACAGCGTCATTTTTTACCAATCAATAGTCAAAGTCTTTATGAGTTTGGGCAACGTTTATTTGATCAAACAAGACAAGAATTAGATGTTGAATTAAAAATAAGTGATGAAACACTCGCTTCCATTCAACAACAGCATCCTGAAGCAGATCAGTTGCTCGCTCACTATCAACAAGAAATGTTGGCTGCCCAAGACTTCTTGCGTGAATATGACCTCGTCACATTACCAGCACAACAAGAGCTCCAAGTTGTTACAACACCTGAGTTTTTACAGCACCAAATCCCCTTTGCTGCATACCTTGATCCAAGCATTGCTGATTTATCTCAGACGGGTTATTACTATGTCACTCCGATCAAGAATGATGATGAATTAACAGAACATAATCATGCTGCAATTAGCCAAACTAGTGTGCATGAGGCATGGCCTGGGCATCATTTACAATTTGTTACTGCCAATCAGTCAGCTCAAGGCAGCCACTTATTACGCCGTTTACACCCTAGTGCAACGTTATATGAAGGTTGGGCACTATATTGTGAACAAATGATGCTTGAGCAAGGTTTTGAGCGTCATTCCGGTCAAAAAATAGTGATGCTTCGTGACCGCCTCTGGCGAGCCCTTCGTATCATGATTGATGTTGAAATCCATACTCAGGGTTTATCACTTGAAGGTGCTGCTCAAAAAATGGTCGATGCACTTGGCTTTAGTTTTGACCAAGCAATGGGCGAGTTAAATTGGTATAGCCAAGCTCCTACCGTACCGATGAGTTACGCTGTAGGTTGGGCATTGATAAATGCACTCCGCGATATTGTTAATCCTGGAAATACTGCCGAATTAAAAGGATTCCATGATAAGTTGCTTGCTTCCGGCTCAGTTGCCCTATCTTTAGTTATCCAACGTCAATTTGGTCAAGATGTTTGGCAGAAATGTTGCCAACATGTATTTGGAGAACATTTATGAAGCGACCTCCAGCTACGGGCGGAATGCGTCATGTTGCCCTATTTGTAAATGACCTCGAGGCCTGTGAGACATTCTACATCGGCTTACTAGGTATGACCGTCGAATGGCGACCAGATCCTGATAATGTTTATATTACGTCAGGTAATGATAATTTAGCCTTACACCGAGCGACTAAAGACTTTGATACCAGTGGCCATCAGAAACTTGATCATATTGGTTTCATCATTAAAACGCCTGAACAAGTTGATGAATGGTTTGAGTTTCTACAACACAATGATGTTGAAATTCGTCAACCTCCCCGCACTCACCGAGATGGCGCTCGTAGCTTTTATTGCTACGACCCTGATAAAACGGTTGTGCAAATTATCTATCACCCACCTATATCGTGAACCCTATGATTGCTTATATCTATAAAAGCCGAACAAAAGACGAACTCTATCTTTATATCAATAAAAAAGATGACTTCTCACAAGTGCCTCAAGCACTTTATAACTCCATGGGGAAAGAACCCGTATTTGTGATGGAAGTTGAACTCTCACCAGAACGAAAACTCGCCCGAGAAGATGTTAATACAGTAATAAAAAGCTTAGAAACGCAAGGATTTCATCTACAAATTCCGCCGCCGATTGCTGCGGTAGTTGATTTCAAAGAACCGGCTAAATATCGCCACTAAACATTGTTGCTAATACCTTTATGACAAAAGTATCTATTTTTGTAGATGTTCAAAATGTCTACTACACAACAAAACACGCTTTTAACTGTAATTTTAATTACAATCAGTTTTGGGCTAAAGCAACTGCAGATAGAGATGTTGTGAATGCTTTTGCCTATGCCATTGATCGTGATGACGATAAGCAGAAACAATTTCAAAATATACTTAAAGCGATTGGCTTTAACGTTAAATTGAAACCTTATATTCAAAGACGAGATGGTTCAGCTAAAGGTGATTGGGATGTTGGTATAACTTTAGATGTAATGCAGCATGCCAAACAGTCTGATGTCATTATTATAGTTTCGGGTGATGGTGATTTTGATTTATTAGTCGATAAAGTCAAAGCTGACTTTGGTATTCCTGTAGAAGTGTATGGCGTTGCTCAACTCACCGCTCGATCATTGATAAACTCTGCTTCTAAGTTCGTGCCTATTGATGGTAACTTGCTGTTAAACAATAGTCAGCGACGATAAGCTTTCCATGCTGCAAATATCTTTAAATGTATCAATCCCTGATGATGAAATCGAACTTTCTGCTATCAGAGCACAGGGTGCTGGAGGGCAGAATGTTAATAAGGTGTCTAGTGCTATTCATCTTCGCTTTGATATTAAAGCCTCATCCCTGCCCGACTTTTATAAAGAACGTTTACTAAACCTAAAAGACCGCCGTATTAATAAAGAAGGCATTATTGTTATTAAGGCTCAGCAGCATCGAACACAAGAAAAAAATAGAGCAGATGCATTAGAACGCTTGCAAGAATTAATTAAAACCGTGACTGTAGTACAAAAAGTAAGACGTGCCACCAAGGCAACTAGAGGCTCACAGAAGCGTCGCATGGATAGCAAAACCTTACGTGGTAAAACGAAGGCCCTGCGGGGAAAGGTTTCCGATTGAAAACCACCTTCCTACTTTCATTCTTTCTGCTCAATACATTATTAGTTTGGTCATCACCAAGCTTGTCCAATGATGTGTTAAAACAATATTCTGAGCTCAAACATGCCGGAGTACTCATTACTGATTCACAAGGTAATGTTCTGCTTGAATCAGATAAAAACAAACCTTTTGTCCCTGCATCCACAACCAAACTCGTTACAGCATGGTTAGCACTCAATCATTGGGGAGAAAATCATTACTTTCGTACTCAGTTCTATTTCGATGCATCATCAAAGACTTTATGGATAAAAGGCAGCGGTGATCCCTTCTTGGTGTCTGAAGAGCTAATTATTATTGCCAAGAACCTGAGACAATTAGGTCTATCAGAAGTTAAAACTATTGCTTTAGACAATTCTCAATTCCAAGATAAGCTCGTCGTTCCTGGTGCTAGCAAAAGCAATAATCCCTATGATGCTATTCCGACAGCTATTGCTGCTAACTTCAATACCGTTGATGTGAAAAAAATAGCTGGAAAATATGTCAGCGCTGAAACTCAAACTCCAATTACACCCATTGCTCTTAAGCTTGCATCTCAGCAAAAAATTGGTACAAATCCTCTTCGCATCAATACCGGTTTTTCAGCCCAAACTGCCGAACAATATTTTGCAGAACTATTAGCGGTATTTTTACGTCAACAAGGCATCACGGTCGGTGAACAAATTATTTGGGCAAAAGCACCACCGCAGACGCCTTATTACATTCATATAAACAGTAAATCATTAGGTGAAATCATTCGCCCAATGATGAAATACTCGACAAACTTTATTGCTAACCAACTTGTGCTCATGCTCAGTCATGAACAGTTCAAACAGCCTGCAAGTTTCAGCGATGTGCAAAAATATATGGAA
>Ga0209495_1000583_pt1 | contig 27940 bp, 30 predicted proteins | sample EN1Hudsemesocosm_FD_184629 | JGI IMG/M metagenome (GOLD analysis project Ga0209495, IMG submission 184629) | Methane-oxidizing microbial communities from mesocosms in the Hudson Canyon - EN1E Hudson Canyon (SPAdes) (version 2) | ecosystem: Environmental > Aquatic > Marine > Cold seeps | place... | reverse complement strand
TTGCCCATAATGTACGTCCGGTTTGCAATATTTGATATTGCATCACCGTTGAAGCTAAACGCATATTCAATAAATCAACATCACAGCCGGCTATCTCTGTTAATTGGCTAGCAAGATCCCAAAGATCAAAAGTTTCTATAGGACCATCGACTAAAACAGCTAAATCCAGATCACTGTGTTCGTTGGCATGCCCTGTTATTTGACTTCCAAATGCATAAATAGCCAAAACACTGGGTAGTGCTGCTTTAATCTGTTTTATTAAGCGTTGATATTTTTTATCTTGAAACACAATTGCCTCTGAATCTATTCGCCGAATGAGTAGACTGCTAATCTTCACCATATTTTAACCATAAAACCACATATAACAGCAGCATATCTTTTTACCCACTCAGAAACATACTACTTTTACAACCAGGCTATGAAACCATGCGTCGACGTTCTGAAATTTGTCAATTCAAATTTGAAGATCTACACCATTTTGGCAATCATAAACAAGCGCTTTAACTTCGACACTCTAAAACCGATCAATACAATCAAGGGGGAATAATTCCAATATCTGGTGAATTGTCTGAGATGATCTCAAGCTGGTCATTGGTAATAAATCAAGATAGTGGAATTATCCTTAGAAGCTTCAAACGGAATCTATCTACCAACCCGTCTCTTACGCCTGCATCAATTAATCATATTTTAAAGAGTCTTCAAAAGCAAGCCGGCCTGAATCAAATTGGAGAACTCTCAGGCCACTCATTTAGAGTTGGCGCTGCACTTAATCTATTAGACAAAAATATCCCGCTTGAGAAAATTATGCTTAGAGGTGGTTGGAAATCAGAAACTAGTGCAATGAAATATCTTCAAAGCTGGAATGATAGCAACTGGCTGATAATTAATTGACTATAGAAAAACCAATAACCCAATTTAGTATTATCGCCCTTGTTAGTGACTCACACCATCGCGCTTCACAACCTTTAAGAAAGTCATCCACAATATTTTTATATCAAACCAAAACGATTGGCGATTTAAATAATCAGTATCTAAAGCCACTTTATCGGGAATTGATAATTCATCTCTGCCATTAACTTGCGCCCAACCTGTAATGCCTGATACTAATTTATCCACACCTTTCTCTTTACGTAAAGCAATTAAATCTTCTTAATTAAATAACGCAGGTCGCGGCCCTACAAAACTCATATCGCCTTTTAATACTGAGAATAACTGAGGAAGTTCGTCTAAACTAGAACGACGTAAAAAACCACCAATAGGAGATAAATAGACATCTGGATTATCTAATAGGTGGGTTGCCACAGGGCGTGTCAATCCTCATTGATCTAAACTTTGGCATTTTAAAGGTTTCATTATCTTTTCCAATTCGATCAGACCAATACAAAACACTCCCTTTTGAAGTTATGCGTAGAGCAATAGCTGTCAATATTATTGGAATGACCAATAGAATGATAATAATTATTACCAATAGAGAATCAAAAATTCTTTTCATCTAATCTTTACCTCTAACAAGCTTTAACAACTTATCAATCGTTTTTTCTTTATTAAAAATTGTGGCTAATAAATGATCATTTTCATTAGTAAAATTCTGTATTTCTGTCTGACCCATGTCGACACATCTCTGAAATATTGCCGTAATATCATCAATTTTTGATGGGTCAGCGCATAAACCGAGATTATTATCTTGAATAATTCTAGCTGTATCGCCATTAATAATAGCAAGTATAGGCTTCTTTGCTGCAATATAAGTTTGTGTTTTAGCAGGTACTGTGACTGAAAAAATAGGCTTGTCAATAAGGGAGATAATTAGGAAATCACTGGCCTTATAATAACCAGCCATATCTGGTCTTGGTTTTTTTCCATGAAAAACAATATTTGGATTATTATTAACAAGTAACTTTAGATTATCAAGATTAGACCCATCTCCGATAATATTAAGTTGAGATTTTTCTTGATACTCGTTCGAAAGCAAACAAAAAGCATTAATAATATTTTCTAGGTTTTGTACTTTTCCAATATTACCTGCAAAAGTAAAATGTATTGCTTCTTTAGACTTTCCAAGATTTTTCGATGTAAGATTATTATCTAAATCATCAGCCCAATTCGGCAAGTAGTGAAATATAAAATCTTTCTCAATATAAGGGGCTAATTTTGACTCAAAGCCTTTTCCAGAAACTGCAATCGCATCAATATTTCGATACATAAATCTGACGAATATATCAAGGACAGTCGAAAGTGTTTTAGTTTTCTTAAAGCCATACGCATACACACTGTCAGGCCAAACATCTTGCACCCAAAACGTCGTTGGCTTTTTGTACAGTTTGCGTATAAGTACTGCAGGCAACATGCCAGTTAAAGCGCTCATATTAAAACCAAAAACATAATCATATTTTCTGCCAATAAAAATCGCAGCAATACTGCCAAAGATCATAAAGTTTATATACTTAAAGATCTTTTTAATTGTACTATCCCTATATCCCGTAACAGCGCGCACTCTATAGATGTTTATGCCTTGGTATTCATCTTTTCGAAAGAAACGATTTTTATAGCCTAAGAAAACCTTTCCTAATGGATAAGTCGGGGCTAAAGTTAATACATCAACATCATAACCTTTGCCTTTCCATGACAAAGCAACATCATTTATCTTAAATTCTTCAGGGTAAAAGCACTCTGTAACAATTAATATTTTCTTAGGCACTAATACTTTTTCCAAACCACTCTATTTACGTAATCAACATAACTGTGGATTATACGAACCACCTTATCCGACACATTAGGCATAGAATAATCGTCAACTTGGCGTATTGTTCTATGCACACCTCTTGGTTGTTTGTCAATAACAGATAAAGACTGCATAATTCTTTCTTTCTGCAAGCCTGTCATAATAACTGCAGCCTCTTCCATGCCTTCTGGGCGCTCGTGTGCTTCGCGAATATTTAAAGCCGGGAAATTTAAAATAGAGGACTCTTCATTAATAGTACCACTATCTGATAACACCGCCTTGGCAGATATTTGAAGTTTGTTGTAGTCTTTGAATCCTAATGGCTTTAACAACTGAATCATTGGATTTAATTCAACTTTAATTTCATCAATACGCTTTTGCGTTCTTGGGTGTGTAGAAACAATAATCGGCATTTGATAAATCTCTGCAATTGCGTTTAATGACTCCATTAAATTCAAAAAGTTCTTATCAGAATCGATATTCTCTTCACGATGCGCACTGACAACAAAAAACCCATATTCTTTAACCCCTAAACGCGTCAACACATTGGAACTATCAATACCATCACGATAAGTATTCAACACTTCAAACATAGGACTGCCTGTTTTAACAATCATATCTGCCGGCAAACCTTCACTCAAAAGGTAGTCTCTCGCAATACTGCTATAAGTTAAATTAATGTCAGCCATATGGTCAACTAAACGACGATTAATTTCCTCTGGAACACGTTGATCAAAACAACGATTACCAGCCTCCATATGAAATGTTGGTATCTTTCTGCGCTTAGCAGGTAATAAGGCCATACAGCTATTTGTATCACCCAAAACAAGCATAGCCTCCGGCTGAATCTCTTCTAAAACTTTATCGACTTCAATGATAACATTTCCAATAGTTTCAGCACCCGTTGCACCAGCAGCGCCTAAAAAATAATCTGGCTTTCTAATTCCTAGATCATCGAAGAAAATTTCGTTTAATTCATAATCATAGTTCTGCCCTGTATGAATCAGAATGTGTTCACAATATTCATCAAGCTTCTTAAGGATGCATGCAAGACGTATGATTTCTGGACGTGTTCCAACCACTGTTGCAATTTTTAATTTTTTCATATCTTACTCACCTCTACACTTTGTGAGTTATGGTATCAGGATTATCAGGATCGAAAATTTCATTGGCCCAAAGCATGACAATCATATCTTCTGTACCGATATTGGTAATATCATGAGACCACCCCGGCACCGTTTCAATAATTTTTAACTCTTTGCTAGTTGTGACAATCTCATGCGTTTCATCTAAAGCTACATGTCTAAAGCCAAATCTTGCCTCACCCTGGATAACTAAAAACTTTTCAGTCTTCGAGTTATGATAATGACCACCTCTAGTCACCCCTGGTTTTGCAGTGAAAAATGAAAACTGGCCGCTATCTTTTGTTTTTAGCATTTCTGCAAACATTCCACGCTCATCACCATATGAGGGTATTGAATAGGCAAATTGCTCGGGAGAAATATAGCTGAGATATGTTGAATACAGTTTACGAACAATGCCACTGCCAACCCTTTCGGTAATAAGTGAATCTCGACTTTCTCTAAAAATCTTAATCTGTTCAGCCAAATCACCTAATTTAATTTTATACTCTGGCTGCACTGACAACTTTTTTTTGTCGTCTTTCACTTCCTGTATTATCTTAATAAACTCTTCAACCACATCATCAATATAAACCAGACTCAATTCAAAATCTGGATTATTAACTTGGATAGGTAAGTCATGACTTATATTGTGGCAAAAAGTCGCCACAACAGAATTATAATTAGGCTTACACCACTTTCCAAACACACCAGGCAAACGATACACATATACAGGACAACCTGTATCAATCTCAAGCGCTTTCAACACAACCTCAGCATCTAACTTGCTCTTACCATATGCATTGTCAAGCTCAGCTTGAGTAGATGATGCCAATATAATAGGAGTATTTTTACCTGAAGAGCGCACAAAATCACAAATAGACGAAGTCAACCCAGCATTAACAACATCAAAGTCTTTCTCATCTTTAGGTCTATTTTCCCCCGCCAAATGAACTACATAATCAGCGTCCTTAACAAGCCCTTTTAAATCTTGAGTTGAGTTCTCACGCGTATATGTTGCAACTTGAGCGTTCAATTCATTCAATCGAACAATTAGATTCTTGCCAATAAAGCCATTAGACCCAGTTACTAGTACATTCATCTCACTCTTCTGGATCTATGATCTCAACTATAGAGGCAGCTTGGATAAATTTTAGCTTTTTTAACAAAATTTTCATACCTTCAACATCTAATCGCTGTGTATTATCTGAATTATACTCACCTGCATTGGTAATAGTGTCTTCTCCAAGATCTACATATTTGGCATAATTCAAATCTCTCAAATCTGGCGGAATTCTATAATAATCGCCCATATCAATAGCGAATGCCATTTCTTCTCTAGATAATAAAGATTCGTATCGCTTCTCGCCATGTCTTGTGCCAATCACACGAGTTGGGTAATCAAATTTACCCATTAACTCACACAACGCCTGAGTCATAATCCCAACCGTTGCAGCAGGGGCTTTTTGCACAAAGATATCGCCCGAATTTCCATTGCTAAAAGCAAACAAAACAAGATCAACCGCATCATCTAAAGTCATCATAAAACGTGTCATATTTGGATCAGTGAGTGTTAATTCTTTATTCTCATGAATAAGTTCCACAAACAACGGAATAACTGAGCCTCTTGATGCCATAACATTTCCGTATCGAGTGCAACAAATTACTGTGGAATCGCCACCCTGGCGAGACTTTGCAACAATAACCTTTTCCATCATTGCTTTAGAAATTCCCATGGCGTTAATTGGGTATACCGCCTTATCAGTACTTAAGCAAATTACCCTCTTAACATTAGCATTTATAGCGGCAGTTAAAACATTTTCAGTGCCTATAATATTCGTCTTAACAGCTTCAATTGGGTGAAATTCACATGATGGAACCTGTTTTAATGCTGCAGAATGAAATATATAATCAACGCCTCTGACCGCATTCATTATTGATTCGTAATCCCTGACATCGCCAATATAAAACTTAATCCGATTATCGGCATATTTTCTCCTCATATCGTCTTGTTTTTTCTCATCTCTACTAAAAATACGTATCTCTTTAATATTCAAAGATAGGAATTTACGTAAAACTGCATTTCCAAACGACCCCGTTCCTCCCGTGATTAATAAGGTTTTATTTTTAAAGGTTTTTTCTATCACTTCTTACAACTCCAAGAATACAACTAATATATTGGCAACCTATTCATTATCAATTAAAACAATCACTTCAGAAACCTTTTTGGCAATTAAATTAGCTCCAGCATAGCTTAGGTGATCTTTGTCATAGTACAAGGGAACGCCATCTATTTGTGTAATACACTTTGAAGTACTATCATCGCAAAAAAGATCTAATATGCTTACATTGTAAATATTTTCATGCTTTGCGAGTTGCTTATATTTATCAGTAAAAAAAGACATTCTACTTTCAAACTCATCTTGGCTTTGTGTAATATGATCTAATTTTGAATCGTAAAATAATATATTTTTAGACATGTAGTCTGAAACATGAGTTTCATATGCAGGGACAGGATTAATAAGAATAATTTTTTTTCCCCTGTCTGCCAGGTTTAATACTGACTTTAAATGATTGGTAAATTCAACTTTTTGAGAGGTGGGCAAAATTTTATTCAAAAAATCACGCCTTGAAAAAATAACATAGAATTGTATATTATTCTTTGTAGAGTCCTGATAAATAGCGTCTTGGTACTTATTACAAGCACTATTTGATTTATTGTAAGAATCTTGACGGTAAAAATTAAGAGGACAGGAAGATTTAACATACGGTAAAAATGACTTTTTCTTATCATTGAAAATACCACTTAGCTCTTGTGTTATAGACTGCGCATGACTGTCTCCAACAAGAACCATATTAGGAATAAATTCCAAATGCCCTCGTAAACACTTACTGTTATTAAAAACACCATTAGCTATTTCACATCCGGACATTTTCATGAGCTTTTCACTTTCTCTAGAAATATGCACATCAGAAACTTTTTTTGGAATTCGTTGAGCAAATCCTTCGTTAAAATGACCAAACAATCCAAAACTAACAAATGCAAGTGATGCAAGCATAAAGGATATAAAAACCACCTTGCGATTAAATAATCTTTTATCTCTAAACGGCCCCTCTATATACCTATAGCTAATATATGCCATTATAAATGTTAGAATTATTAGTAAAATAATTTGATAATCACCTAAAGGGGCGATCAATCTGTGTCTAGATAAGGCAAACAAGGGATGATGCCAAAGATAAGCCCCATAACTCATCAGTCCAATATTAACAAGTATTTTATTGGATAATAATCTCCCGATAATCGTACTCTCTGTACAATAAACTATTATTATTGCCGCTCCTATTGTTGGAACAAGCGCATAAAAACCGGGAAACGGCGTCAATTTATCAAATAAAAATACAGAGAAAACAATCATCCCCGCCCCAATAAAACTCATTATTTCATTTAATAAATACTTTCTGTTAGTAGCGTTGATTTTTGACACATAAAAGGCTGAAAACGCCCCAACAATAAACTCATATGCTCGTGTTGGAAGTGTGTAATAAGAAAATTTAGCATCAATATCTAATAAATATTCAGAATACAAAAGACTTAAAAGAAAAACCAATAACAGCAATAAATACTGGTAATGTTTTTTAATTTTATATATAAGAATCAAAAATGCTGGGTATATAAAATAATATTGCTCCTCAACCGACAAACTCCAAACGTGAAGTAATGGCCTAAACTCACCACCACCAGTAAAATAATCAGTAGTTATATAAAAAAAAATGTTTGAAGCGAAAACTAATACTGACACCAAAGATTGAGAGAATCGCCTCATCTCATTTGGCAACAGCCAAAACCATGAAATAATTATAATTATAAACAGCATAAAAAAGAGCGCAGGTAATATACGTCTAGCGCGTCTTTCATAAAATCCAACAAAACTAAAATTTCCTGCATCTATCTCTTTGCTAAGTATTGTGGTAATAAGGTAACCACTGATAACAAAAAAAATATCTACACCCAAATACCCCCCCTTAAACATATCAAAACCAGCATGAAAAAAAATTATAGGGAGAACTGCAATAGCCCTCAACCCGCTAATCTCTGGTCGATAGTTCATGGATTTATTTAGTTTAATTTGTGCCATGGAGCGGAAGGCTTGTCGCCTGGGTGATAAAAAATATTCAATAAATATCGCGCTCCAGATTCTCCTCCTAGGCATTTTGACCAGTTAAATAAACTTAAACGATCATTATAATTTTGAAATCCATCGTTAAGAGTATCTTCTAGTATTGTACTTAAAGATTTTACATCGCCTGATAAAAAAACCCCCCCTCTTCCACTAGACCTTACAACATCCGCAGAGCCACAAGTATTGCTACAAATAGCCGGAGTTCCTAACATTAGCGCCTCAGAAACTACTGCGCCCCAACCATCGTAACGACTTGGCAGCACAAGGCAATCAGATGTGGCTATTTTAGCATGCGCATCAATCATTGATAGCTGACCTAGCCATAACACTTTATCCGGCAACAAATGATTGGCTTTTGTTATCAAATCCTTCTTGCATGGTCCATCTCCAACAATTAGCAACTGAAAATTAAAGTTTGATAATTTAGCAAGTGCAGAAATTAAAAGATCAATACGCTTAAGACTTACTACCCTGCCAACATAAATAAATTGAAATATCTTTTTTATGCTTTCATTTTGAATTGTAGTTTTTGCAATATCTGGTAAAAAATATGCAAAAGGAAATACTTTATTCTTATTCACTCCGCGCGAAATAAGCCAATTTGTCGTATTATGTCCTATAGCCAATACACCTTTAAATCTATTTTTATTTATCAAAAATATCCAGCGATATAAGGCGCGCTTTACAAGCCCATTAAAACCAAAATCATCTATTGTTTCCAGTATTACCCACGGGACAATTTTACGCTCATAAAGCACCTTTTGCGCCATACCCACTACACCATTCGCACGAATTCCTTGGCAAATATGAACAGAGTCATGCGGTGCATTCATTGCAATATTTCTAGCAATTTTTTTTGTCGGTGCAAACTGTATTTTAGCACCGCCAATAGATGGTAATACCCATCCTTGCTGTGCACGATCAACTGACATCTCCTTTTCTGCAACATAAATAACTGTACAGTCACTATAGAGCGCTAATGAAGATGCTAATCCAGCCATATGCGGACTAATAATGCGTTGCCATATATATATATTCATCGACTACTATTCGAACCTAATGAAGTCAATGGCTTCGATGCAGTAATTGACCATGTAAACATCATAATACATAGCGCACCAACACCTCCTGGTGAGAATAAAACCGATTCACCAAAATTCAACATCAGTATCGTGAAAAATACTGGTAATCCAAACAAATTTTTCTTAACAACCCTAAAATAAGAAAAAATAAGCCAGGCAAAAAATAACAACAATCCAATAAGCCCTAACTCCTCTAATACAGCTAAATATAAATTACCTTTTTCAATTGGAGCGCTAATAGGCAAATTAAAAACAGGATCCCTAGTGATTCTTATCATTGATTCACTAGATGCAATCCCAAATCCAATCCCAATTGGATTTTCGTTAATATTTTTCAACATTGGAATAAATAACACCCCTCTGGATTCCACATAAGCATCTACAATATTTTCAGTTTGTGTTGCGCCTGATTTTGAAAAAAAATAATCGTAATATTCAATATTACTTAATATGGAAATAATAGAAGTGGCGACCACAACTAAGAAAACCTTTCTAAATTTACGCACAGATACCGATTGAGAAATATGCCTCGGAACAAAAAACTGAACAATAATGAATGTCATTACATATCCTGTGGATATCGATAAAAGAGCAGTTCTTGATTCAGAAAGTAAAATTAAAAATAGCGATAAAATAAACACAAACAAATCAAAATTATAATTCCCCATCCTGCTTAGTAGGCGAGCCACCGAAAAAGATCCCAATATAGCAGCATAAACTCCAAAGGTCTGAGGGTGAGATAGAACCCCCTGAAAACCAGAACCATTTGTTAAGTACCCAACGGGGGAGTTGATAAATATAGTACTTATCAACAAAAATAAAACAAGTAAATAATATATGTCATTATAAAGTTTGTTATAGAGTTTCGGACTAAGACCCTTCCAAGCGCCAAAAAAAGTAATAAATGTCACTAACCAATAAGATAGCTTCAATAAAGAAACATCGATAACTTGACTTAATAACAAGGAATGCAACCCTATAAATAAACCCATCACAATAGTTATCAAAATAAACTTATCAAACTTAACCAATGAGAAACAACGAGAATGAATAAGCACTGATAAGAAGGCAAAAAAAAGAACTATGAATCTTCCAATAGTTGAAAAAGATGCGGTTGGTACCAAACCACTATTTAATGACCAAAAAATAAATACCAGTAACAACGATATGACGGCATGACGCAAACCTAACAATGCAAATCCAGCAATTATCAAAAAACTTATATTTGCAGAATCAGTAGAAATTAAACGAAAAAAGATTACAGAAATGATTACAACTGTATCTATGGAAGCGTATGATCTTTTCAAAGATAACATATCTACGGTTGAAAATAAGACATTTTCACTCTATTCATTAACTCTTTAAAACCACCTCGCTTTAGATACCAATAGGCACGACGAAATCGAAAAAAAAGACGCTTAACAGACCCTAAACTCTCGTATTTATCCATATATAAATAGTGTTGTGCTAAATATTTATGCTCGTTAATAACTATATCTGTAATTCCTGCAGTTTTCTGCCCATTGTATCTTCGAAATGCACCAATATTAACAGGTATTCTTAAAAAAAAATCATCCCCTTCATTAATGCCAAACTCTAAAATCATTTGATAATCCATGGTGTTATACAAACTAACAATAAATCCACTAAATCTTTCATGAGTTTCTTTTTGCCAAAACATTGACTGGGCATTTAGATGAAACCCTTCATACTTAAAATGGTTAACACTAAAATCAAACGCAAAATGATGATCTATGGCCTTATCATTTTCATCGATAGATAGCCAGTCACCAAAAACAATTGACTTGTTCTTATGTTTTTGCAAAGCATCTATTGCCACTTTTACCGAACCTGGCAAGTAAATATCATCAGAATTTAACCAGCCAAAAATATCTCCATCTGCAACTTTAAACCCTTTATTTAGCGCATCACTTTGTCCATTATCGGCCTCACTAATAAAATAATCTATATGTCTTTTATATTTTTCTATAATATCAAGTGTTCCATCAGAAGAGCCTCCGTCAATTATTATCAATTGCAAATTAGGATACTTTTGATTTATAATAGACAACATACTCCTCTCAATAAATTCAACCTGATTAAAACTTGGCATTACCACTGAAAGGCGTGGAATGTCACTATTCATATCTAGACCTTAAATTATTAAAGAATTTCACGTATATATTTAGGTAAATTCGAGGCGGTATGTATTTTAGGGTGTATGCTAACAATTCTCAAAGGGTACCTATCCTTACTGTTAATAGCTTTTAGAATCGCTAATCTATGACACCCATTGCCAGATTTTATTATCTGGCCATTTCTACCAATCATGCCGGTTGGTACCTCATCTGAAATTTCAGAATCCCAACCGTAAGTAGATAGTGACGTAATCAGTGGCTCCAAATATTCATAAAAGAAAGCATCTAATTCAGGCAATGTATGTATGTATAATTTTTTGTAAATATATACTCCATCTAAACTAATTAACCTTGTTGCATGAATATACCACTTACTACACTTAAAATTATTTTTGTTATCTATTAAATCACTTATAAAGATAAACCATTCTGTTTCTGTAAATTTTTTAGCCTTTATATCCCACGACCCAGAATACCAAATATTATCAGTAAGCTTTTTATAAAAGTAATTTGAAATACTTTTTATGAAACCTGGAACTGGATATGCTTGAATTCTACCGTACCACCACCAATGAGGTGGTACCTGAAAATAATTAATTTCTGCTGGTTTGATCCATATTACAGGCTTTAGATTACTCATATTAATTACTATTAAACTGTATTGTTGGAATAATCTACCCAAGGGGCATTCACATTAGGAGGTTTTGCGTTAAAAATATCATTAAAAATTTGTTCAGCTTGATGTTTTGTATATAAACCATTGCAAACATTTGGCCACCATTTTAAATCCTCTTTTCTAACAACACCCTCCACAAGAACATCGAGCTCATTATAACCAAGAGCTGAAGCTGCAATTGCCCTGTGATTCCCCTCTCCTCCAAGAATCCAACGCCAGTCACCATTATCAATAAGAATAAAAGCAGAAATGTAACCATATTTACCTCCCTGAAGCATTCCACGCCTAGTAATTGAAGTTAATAATTTAGAGAATTGTTTAATATGAGAATCAAGTGAGGCCAGTTTATCAAGCTCCATGATTTTAATTGGGTCATTACTATTAATTTTAAATCCACTTTTAAGCCTATCCGCCTTAACTGCAATAGGAAAAGTGTGGAGTTTATCTTGAATACTACCATCCTCCCATGGAAGCACAGAAGCCCATGGAGGATGTTTTGACAACAAAGATTCAGAAGCATCGTCAAGCCCTACAGAAGCTGCTGCATTTAAAGGGGTTACTAGTTTATGATAAATTTTAAGCTCTTTCTTTAAATAATCATACAACTCATTGACATCTAAATTATGACTTAAAGCCGCCCTCAAAGATACCAGTGGCGGATCTAAACTATCCTCAGATAAATTAAACCACCTGCTTGTCCTTCCCATGCTTAACGGTACGCGCAATAAAAATAAATGATTGAAATCTTTATACTGAAGAGCACAAGGGTGATGGCATTTATGTTTAACCGGATTGTATAATTTAGGAGTCTTATTGCGACTTAACTTTAGCCCGAAAACAGAAAGAATTCTATTAAGATATATTGATGCAGAAACAAGTTTACTCATCATAACTAAAAAAAGCAGTACGTTTGCATTTAGCAATCATTGAATAACCATATTTACTTAGATAATTTGCTATTCTATCGTTAAGAATATCATTAATTGTTAATTCAATAATTTCTATTGCAATAATACGTGGCTTGTATTTATTTAGGTTGATGGATCTTATTACATTAAAGTCATGCCCCTCTGCATCGATAGTTAAAAAATCAATTTGAGATATGGATTTTGGGAAGTATTCTTCTATAATATCGTCAAGGGTATATATCTCTATTGTCTTGGTATCAATAATACTATATTCACTTGAATTGTGGCGGGATAGCGATATCTCTTTATCAAATGAATTCAGTGCAGGCTCATCAAACATGTAAAAAATTTGATCCTCTGATTTATCAGAGACCCCCACTTCAAGATTAATATCTAGTGGGCGCAACTTATCAAACATCTTCATAGATCCAGGAGTAGGATCAACATTTATTCCTCTCCAGCCATTTTTATAAAATAAATGTGTATTGGAAAATCTTAACGGATGATGAGCCCCTATATCAATATAAAATCCATTTTTCTTATATTTTAAAAAACTCCATAAAATGAGATCCTCCCCATCTTGACTAAAAGATTTAATAGCCATTCTATTTTTTTTTAAAACTTGATTATACAAAGTTTTAATTTTATTTATCATTGTACTTACCTTATAGTAATTCCATATTACTTCTTAAAAAATCATCTGATATTCTGCTAAGCCCACTACTAGTCCATGTTCTAGGAAATAAGGAATTATAGTATAGCTGCAATGGAGTTCTTGGAATACACTCCTTATGTAAACATGTTTTAATCAACTCTAATAGAGCTAACTCAATATCCTTTTCTTTTGCATCAGTCGCTCTATACATTTCCTTTTGATAGCTTGACAAGCCTTTAGAATTAACCCCATCTAGGTCAATAAAAAATTTATATTGATCCTGAAAATTCATTTTTTTATTTTTGTTTAAAATAATCGTAGGGATGAATATTGTCCTCCTGCCAATACAATTTGACAACTGCCAGATATTTAACATAAGAAGTGGCTTGTCAAGTAAATCAGCCATAAGTGAAAAACCTGATGCTGATGATATTACAAGACTAGAATTATAAACAATATGATAGTCATTCAAGGGGCTTGCATATTTACTTTCAGAATAATTTATAACACCAAGAGATTTGAAATTATTTGGCATTTCTTCCCTTCCAGCAAGAACAACCCTATACCCCATCTCTTTAAGTATTAAAATTGCACTATTGTATGTGTTGGGGTCTACCACTTTCCATGTTGCATTTGCAGCAACATCTTTAATCTGTATAACGGCATACTTTCCAGGGCCTATTAATTCGATAAGATCTTCAGGCATTGGGTTTTCTTTTCCAAACTTTGACAAAGGGTAATACTCACTTGACTTTCTATAAAGTTCAGCATACCTCCTGAACTTACCCTCAAAGACATGCTTATGATTGTCCAACCCTCCACTCTTATGATAAGCATTAGAGGATAGCGAACAATCAACTCTAATTTCTTTAAATTTTAATGCTGCAAAGTAGAACAACATGTGAAGCACGCCACTTTGTATTATTTTAAAATTATCTCCAGAAAAAATAGTTGACAACTCATCAAGCATGTTGTTTTTAGGGTAAATATATAGAAATTTTTCATCTTTATATTTATCATCTACCGACAAAACCCTCAGCAAGTAATCTATCTCTGGATACAAATGTCCGATTGCAAATGGAATATTATTTACAGATATATAAATTTTATTTCTTAAGCAATATTTTCTTATAAGAAATAAAAAAGGATAAATAATAAAGGTTATCTTTTTTGTATATCCAATATAAAACAAATGACTCGGACTAATAAAAGAGTTATTCAGCCTGTACTCTGTAAATTTAATCCACCGTACGACATGTATTATTGCTCTTACAGAGATTGGTAAAAATCTATGTGCACGCTCTTTAAAAAATAAAATAAAATTATATATAGACATTAATTCTTACTGTTAAACAATTCTATTGGTGCAGTATCATCAGTATTAACAACCCGTAAAAGCATGAATTCTATTATTTGTACAACACAAAGAATGCTTTTTTTGGAATCCACTTTACGTATTTTAGCATCTCGACTCTACCATGTATCTTTACTTTGTCTCCTTGCTCATTAAGTATTCGATAAGCGTAAATCCAGTTAACAACACATGTTGAAAAAAAAGCAAAAGAATCCATTGGCCATAATAACTTAACTTGTGAGTTAAATTTATTTGGCATATCTTCCTTCATGTATTGATCCCAGCCATAAACATTTATTTTTTTTGCGTACATCATTAATGCGACCAAAACCGCAACTCCACTGCCCAGCTTGATATTAGGTATGCCTGACTTATGTAATAATGCAGATGAATAATAATCAGATGCAAAATTATCCACAACTTTAGGCATAAAATTTCTTCTTAGTTTTTCTGTATCTGCATAAGAAGTATGCCATTTTTCCATATTTGGCTCCATTTCTAACATATACCGATTGGTATATACAAAAAAAATATTTTCATCGTCTCTCACCTTATATCCTGCCCAATCTTTTTCCCTATATTGACCAAGGTATGTTCTTAAAACATTGTCGTCTGCAGTAGCTAGCCATCTATTATCAAATTCTGGATACTCATCCTCCTCAGTTGGATTAAGAAAAAAAGTAGGTAGCGACTTATCAATAATGTCGGTAGTTAACGATTCTCCGCGCATAATAAGATTTATCTCATTAAAATTATCAAGTTTATCAAGTTTGTAAAAGATAAAATCCTCTAGAAGATCATCACTATAATCAATTCTATTTTTTTTCTTTGGCAAACTTGAACCAAACGCTAAAATATTAATATGTTTAGGAAAAAAGTAAATTATAAATGGTGATAAACACTTTGCTATTATTATCTTTAAACCTCTAATAGCGTAGGATATTATTTTATTAAAAGTCAGATATAAGCCAACTTCACTTACTGATTTATTCAGTCTTCTTATTAACATTTTCTTTAAATTTAACCATTCTAAAAATTACAACCACCGTATTAGTATAAAAATCTATTACTCGTTTTGGAGTAATAGCTAAAATGAGAATTTTAATACTTCTAATCAAAATAGCATTATCAGAAGCTGGCAAAGGGTTTATCCAAATAAAATTTAATGGCATAGAAACATCTGAAGGGTTAACCCGATCCTTAACTACACCCTCAAGAGAATCTAATTTTTTCATGCTATAGAAAATTTCTTGTGCCGGCCATTTATAATTATCGGGCCATGTCCAGGCATTGTTTTCAATATAGAGCTTTTGTAGATTTTTTTGAAGATCATGATTGGTATCAAGCACGCAATATATCTTATCTAGCTTGAATCGCTGCATCATCATAAAACGCTGTGATTTTTCGCTAACATATCCTGTTACTATAGTATCAAACCCAAACTCATCTGATAATGAACACACAGCTCTATGAACTTGAACATGCTCTTCACTGCCATATTCACCCCAAGGATTATGTGTAATTACCACTTTAACCCCAATAAGAAAATCTCTTAATTTCTCTTTTAGGAGTAAATAATTTTTTTTATAATTGTGATTATCTTGCTCAACATGCATTCCATACTCTGTCTCTTTTGGGGCGGCCCATTTCCCTTTATCAAATACGTTTGCTTCTGTTAAATTTAAAAAAACCACATTAGAAAGTGGAAAATTATTGCGCAAAAGTTTTCGACCCAAGGTGGTGATTGAGTCCTTTTTATACTGATGAGTAAAACATATAATAACTTTACTTACAGAATTTAGAACGGAGCTTGCCCATAAAACTTCGTCATCAGGATGTGCAACTATTAAAACTGACTCGTTGATAATCTTTATTATTTTTTGCTTATAATCTTTTTCAATATTTTCAAAAGATTCACAATTTTTTTCTGAATTATTAAAGCCTATCATATTAAGTAGAGGCTTAAGACTTACTTATTAATGACTTATAAACTTTTTCGTACTTTCTTGAAACGACCTCATAACTAAAAAAATCAACTGCTTTTTTTCTAGAATTTAATGAAAGATGACTTCCTTTTCTTTGTTCAGCTAGAATCCATTCAATTCCATATGCCAAATCACTTGTATTAAAGGGTTCGGCCAAATACCCTGTGCTTCTATGGTCCACAACATCTTTTAACCCTCCTATAGAAAAAGCAACAACAGGTGTGCCACATGCATGAGCCTCAGCAGCAGCATACCCAAACGACTCTTTCCTTGAGGGAACCACCATAACATCTGCCGCACTATATATAATTTTAAGACTTAAATCATCATGTAAATGACCAAGATAATGAGTTTTATTTTTCGATTCTTTAGGAGAAGATTGGCCAAATATTGCTAAGCTAATATCATCTACTGATGTGCTTAACTTTGAAAGTGACTCTTTCAAAAGATCATACCCCTTATGGAAAGAAGCCGTTCCATCATGCGCACCAAATAAAATTAATGGCTTATCTAGAGGTATACCAATTAGAGATTTTGCAAGTTTTTTGTCCATTGGCTTCCATATATTTGTATCTATAGGGTTTGGAATTACAGTTACAGGCCAATTATTCATAAGTTTACTTTGATTTACGCATTCTGCCATCCATCTACTAGGTACTACCATCTGAATTGGAGAGCTCCAATTCTTAACCTTTCTATTCCATGTCCATCGATTTAAATCTATCCCGGACTCCTCAGAGGGTCGATTAGTGCTAGAGTACCCATCTTTCCAGCGTTCATCAGAAGATAAGTGCTCTGCTCCACAAAAAGCCCACATATCAACAATAGTCCAAACAAGTGGCTTATTTATTTTTCCAATATCAGCAATTGATAACATCTCTGCATTTATCCAATTAAGGTGGATTATGTCAGCATCTGATTTATTAATATATTTAGGCCATTTAGAAGGAAGTATTGCAGGAGAGCGAATTATAGGGTTTTTAGTTTTTAAAAGACGAGAGACTAAAGATCCAATAGACGCCCTAAGTGGTAAAAGTTTTCTAGAAAACCCATAATGATTCTGTTTTACAAATAAATCATCAGTTAATTTTTGATTTACATACATTGTTGAATCAACACCATTTTGATTCATTGCTTGATTAATTCGAAATGCCGCTCTAGCGGCGCCGCCACTATTGTCAGAATATGAAATATTAAATACTTTCATAAATTATAAGATCAACTCTTTTACATATGGTGAGGGCATCATATGAATATTTTCCTTTTTTACATATATACTAGTTAGGAACGTTCTCGCAGCAAAAATATAACCATTCTCTCTAAGAATAGAGTAAATCTTCCCTTGCGGAACTGTCTCAGCAGTCTTACTTATTTCCTCTATACACAAAATCCAAGGGGATAAGCCTTCTGAAAAAATTTGCTCCACTATCTCTAACTCCATACCTTCAACATCAATATTAATGAGATGTATTGTATCTTCGACATGATATTTATTACATATAGATTCAATTGTTAGAGTTTTTGTAGGGTGAACAGAAGTTGGAACTCTTCCATAAATTGATTTCAATGTGTCTACGCGCTCGGGACTAAAAGTACTATTATCAGTAATATTTTTATAATAATAAAAATCAAGAGACTGTGTTGCATCTGATGATACTCCAGCTCTAATAAATTTATCTCTGGGGCGCCAAAAATCATATCTTCGATTAAGACCTGGAAGCGGATCAATGCAGATTCCAGACCACCCATTCAAATAAAAACCAAACGTATTAGACCCCTCAATTGGATAATGTGCGCCAATATCAATATAAAATCCATCCTCAATACCGCTAAGATATTTTCTCAAAATTATATCTTCACCATCTGCAGAAAAACCAAAGGGCATTTTGAAAATACGATCAACAACCCTTATAGTTTTAAGGTGTACGTATTCTCTTATAGTTATAAGAAATTTAAAAAGTGTAGATATATTTTTAGTTATTTTCATTTAAATTACACTTGTTTGATTTTGATTATTTAAGGATTGATTTTACACTAACCACTGGACTTTCTAGAAAAAGACCCTCTCTTTCTGACTCCAATATCAAAACCCCTCTAGGTGTTTTGTCTTTTTCAGAAAAGCCCATTTCATTAAACTTGTTTAGTATTGGCTGATTACGGTTAGTAGGTGTAAAGCTAATTTTCACAAGTTTTGCCTGCTTAAGACTCGAGATAAGCCAGCTAAATAACGATTCTTCCACAGCTTTAGAGGCCACTCGGCAAGACATTAAAAATTCTTCAACTAAAACCTCTCTATTTACAACTTCATAAACCAATAAACCAACTGTTCCGTAATCACCGTAAATATCTGAAACACTCCAGCAAATTGAATTCTTATCATTCAATAACTCTCTAAATTCTCTCGATGTATATTTTTTTCCTGACACATTAAATTGGTTGGTTCTTTGCATCAACTCATAGCATCTATCAAAATGATTAAATGCATAATCAATTACCATATTCATTTGACATGACCTTAAAAAGTCTTCCAAACTTTGGCTGTTAATTGAACGATTTAATTTGCGTTTTGATTCTGTAATATACGATTTCCTTCGCTTTGACGATTGCTCTGTAACCTGAACATTAAAATCATCCAACTTCAGCATTTCTATATCAATGCCTTCATATATTCTAACTTTTGGAAGTTGCTTATTAACTAATATTCTTTCAAATTGACTATCATCAATGAAAGCCATTACGTCGATTCCAATATTCAACGACTCTGAAATTTTTACAATACTTTCTGCCTTGGAATTCCAATGTATTTGAGGAAATAAAAAATAATTATCCAAGCCTAAAGACTTTACCTTATTCCAAGCAATATCAAACTCATTTTTACTGGCTATTGAGCAAAGAATTCCTCTTTTGTCCAGCTCCTTAATAAATTCGATAACATTAGGAAACAACTTAATTAAAGAGGACTCCTCGTCACCTATCACCCCATCCCAAAGAGTATTGTCTAGATCAAAAACTACACACTTAATTTTAGCTTTTGGTTTATTAACACTCTTACCTGGGGGCTTCCCGTATAAATAATTTAAGTTATTTTTTAAGTTATTAAACTTTAATAAATGGGCCCATGAAATAATTACCTTTACTTCTCTATCGCTATCATTCCATAGTCGTGCTAAAGAATTCCCAGATAATTTTTTTGGAAGATCGTCATTATTAATAAAAAAATCATTCCAACCATTGTTAAGCTCTAATTTTTCTCTAAAACGAATCCCTATTGAATCATGAATTTCAAATTGAAATATTTGTACTTCAAGTTCCTGTAAATAAATTTGGAAAAAAATACCATCAACATCATGATTTTTTTCTTTAAGGCTGCTTATACGACTAAATATCTTATGAAGTGTAGATAAAAGTACATCATTTAGTTGCATATCAGGACTTAATTTTTTGATAAAATGAGAAATAAATGTTGTGCATGCTTCCATTGTATTAAGGAAGAGTGTAATTAATCTCATTTGAAAATAGGGGTACATTCTAGGATTGTTAGGCCAAGGCGTCTCAAGCTTTCCCCAACGTCGAAAATTAATATATACTGAAAAACCATCCCCTCCAATGGTTTTCTTTATTGGCATAATACCATTAACAAATCTTGCGCATCTTCCATCCTCACGCTTAACAAACAAAACGCAACTGTTATAACAGTCTGGGGCGCTACACTCAATACAATGTTCTTCCCACATCAGAAAAGCAGTATGTGAAGCGCTTATCTTTTTAGGTGGGTTTCTTTGCAATTCCTTAGAAAGAGAGATACCCTTTGCGTATTTCTTTTTCCAAGCCAACTGAAACATTAAATTAATCCAATTAAAGAACTACAGAATTAAACAAAAAAATCTCTAAAAAGAGAATTAATCTTACGCACAACCCTAGCTTTCAAATAGAAATTTTTCCCACCTAAAGCATTCAAAAAAACATATTCATCAGCTGCCGTATCAACCTTTACCAAATCTGGATGAATAATCTTACCAATTGATTGTGTTTTTATTTCTGAAGATGGATTTTCTTCATCATGTGTATGTGTTGCGTCTACTCCAAAACCAATATTACTAACAAGATTTACATTGGGCGTAACAGTCAGCCCATTATTAAACCAAATACTTGCTAACCATTGATAATCCCATGTGTCTATACGATTTTCATATGCTGTATCAAACACTCGTGACCAATGTTTTTTTTCCACACTATTTAGCATAAGCCGTTTTATGTGCTGAGATTTTTTCCATGCTGGCCAAAATGACATCTCTTTATCATAGTTTTGCCAAGCTTGGCGCCAACTAGCCCAACCCCAAACATGAATATATTTTGAAAAATAATATGAACCTGAGCCACGAATTTGTCCATCTTGGAAATTATCTCCAGTAATGGCCATAATACTTTTATTATCCCTATGATAATCCAGCATTTGTTCACAATAGATAAAAAAATCAGGGTGTGGCAAACAATCATCCTCCAAAATAATACCTTCTTCCTCATGTTCAAAAAACCATGAAATGGCTTTTGATACAGCATTTTTACAACCTAGATTTTCATCATGAAACAGCTTTATTAGTTTACAATCCCAGTCAATATTAGTCATTATCTCCCTAACTTCTTGAGTTTTAGATGTTTCATGTTTTCTCTGCCTTCTAGGGCCATCTGCAGCCACATAAAGTCTTGATGGTTTTCTTTTTCTTATCTCACTAAATACTAGCCTAGTTGTTTCAGGTCTGTTGAATGCAATTAGAAGAATTGGAACTTCAAAATTTAAATGATTTTTATCTATAATATCCATTAAGTGTTGCTCTTTTGAGATTGAATAAAGTCATCTTATAAAAAAGATTCAATTATACCGGCTATTATCTCTGCAATAATTTTATTCCCTCTTTCATTATGATGCCTTATGTCACTATAATATTCTTGATTTGAAAGGCTAGCAATATGAATATTACTGATACGACTAACGCCAAAAAATAAAATTCATTAGAGTGGATTAAAGAGTATAAAGCAATTACCAAGAATACAATCGAAAATACAATGCCAAATGATTTTTCAGAGGGTTTTTCAGTAGGAGTGTGAGTGGTTATATCAAACATTACTATATTTGTTAACCAATTTCACCTTAATAGTGATTTTTTTAATTATCTCCTCAAATGACCCTGGAGCATGTTGTGGATTATGAGCATCTTCTGGAAAGAATATAGCAAATACCCCCTTGCCAATAATGCAATCAGTTTTACAATGTGGCTCTTTAAAAAAAGTTCTATCATTTGCAACATCATATTTTGTACAGGCTTTCATTTTTTTTAACGAAGACCATTGAACAAGTTCAGATCCAATTATAGGGTACTGAATATCTATTACATACTTGTGCGCCTCATATTTCTCATTATTTTCAACTCTTGTTGGATATTCTGACACAATCATCTTTATATTTTCAGATACAGAGTATTCTCCAACATCTATATTTATGTCAATTTTTTTTAAAAATTGCAACCCTGCATATACATCCTTATTAAGACCAGAATAGCGGTCAATATTGTCCAAAATATCTAATATCATAAATAATTAACTTGGGTTGTAAAACTCAGCAGGTATATCCTTCTGAGTTTTTGATTTCAAAATAAATTCAGCTAGTTTAAAATCTTCTTCGTAGCTAACCTTTAAACATTTCTGTCGCTCCATTGGATAAAAACCTAACTTCCCACCAAAGGCGGCGTAATTATTATCGTTATACATTTCAATAAACTTAGAGGTGCGCCAAATTGTAACACTCCATGCGCATAGTTGAATTGGAGGAATATTTTGTGTTGGTTGTAATAATTCAAAAGGATTGATATTAATTGGATCTCCATTGCAAAAAGCTTGCTGACTGATTTCTTCTACTGTAACAACAGTATCATAATCACCATCTAAAAAATATTGAATTACATTATCAACATCTTTAGAAGTTATTAATGGTGAGACAGGGTTAACCATAACCAATATGTCGGCAGATGTTTTTTTAATAAAATCATAATTAAATTCCTCTTGCTTTGCACTATCAGAAGCTAATTCTTTTGACCGCTTATAATATTTAACACCATTCTCTATAGCTATCTTTCCCAATATATCACTATCAGAATTTACATACACTTCATCTATAAATTTTGAATTTTTTGCAGCTTGAATCGCATAAGATATCATTGGCATACCATCTAGTAATCTTAAATTTTTTTTCTTTAATCTTTTACTGCCGATTCTTGCTGGAATCTCTCCAATTATTTTCATTTGTAATTAGATTCCTTTATCACATTAATGTTTCGAATAAACTCGATCTGATAACTTCATAATTTCTAATGCATCTCTGCTCGTACCATTAACAATATTACTATCACCTCTTACAGCATGAATAAACTCTTCCAACTCTAACTCCCACGAATTATCGTACTCGTAATATGTAATGGATTCTTTAGGCTTCCCCATTGCAAAAGTTATATCTTCAAATTCTCGCTTACCAATAATCATTGTTTCTGGTGCGTAACTCCTAGTTGATGACAGAATCCCGTCTAAATTAATATATCCATTTTCAAATGTCATTTCTAAAAGAAATTTATGCTTCCATTGGGTGGCTGAAGAATGAAGTGTAGCCAAAATATCATTTTTTGATTTTAAAGTTAAAAATGCATTATCTTCACACTCTACATTCCAGAATGATGATACAAGATGTGAACTTAAACATGTGAATTCATCATTGGTAAAATATCTAAAAAGATCGACCATATGAATCCCTTGATCTAGAAAAATACCTCCACCAGAATAGTTTCTATAGTTTCTCCAATTATCATGGAAATCAATACTTCCTGCCTTTCCATATACTCCGCGCATCCATAACATTTTCCCCATATTGCCACTATTAATAACTTTTTTTGCCTCCATTACTGAGTAATGAAATCTATGATTAAATCCATACTTAAGCACCAAGCCAGTTTTCTTTTCAGTTTCGATAACTTTTCGCATTTCTTTAGCTGTCATCGCAGGCGGCTTCTCACAAAAGACATGTTTTCCCGCGTTTAATGCTTTTATTACATACTCTGCTGCAACTGAAACATAAGCAGATACAATAACTGCGTCAATATTTGTTGCTAATAATTCATTAAAAGATTTACACTGAATTATATTTTTATCAGGATGGGTGTGGCCTACCACCTCATAAATGGACACAAGAACCGCATCAGGAGAATCAAATACAGACCTCTCTCTAATCTTTCCCATCTTGCCATAACCAGCTATTCCAAATCTTATTGTCTTCATCTTGTTTAATGGTTTACAAAAAATCCAACGGATCTTTTGAGTTTTTAAGTCCGTCAATTGCAGCCATACCCATGGCGAATATAGCTTCTTCTGTACTACCTCCAATATGTGGCGTAATCAATACATTATCCATGGTTGAAAAGTCTGGGTCAGCTGGAGGCTCCACCTCAAAAACATCAATCGCCGCTCCAGCAATTTTTTTATTAACTAACAACTCTTTTAATGCAGCTTCATCAATTAACCCGCCTCTAGCTAGATTTAACAACACAGCATCTCTTTTAAGAAGATTAAGCTTGTCACTATCAAATATATTTTTAGTAGACTTGTCTAATGGTAAATGTAGTGTTACTACATCAGACTTTTGAATTAATTCTTCTAGGTTAACAGGGGTAACATTATTCTCTTTATAAAAATCTTTAAAGTTTAAAATATCGTAGGCTAAAATTTTACAGTTGAACGGCTTTAGCAGTTTAACCAAATCCTTACCTACATGCCCACAACCAACAATTCCAACAGTACAATCTGACAATTGCCGGCCTTTAACTTGGTACCATTCACCCTTTTTTACTTCAGAATTAGCAAATACAGCGTGATGCAACAAAGCCACAGAGAATGAAACTACCAACTCTGATACTGATCTTTTATTTACACCGCCTGTCCATCCTAGATTTACACCGTGCTTTTTCATGGCGTGAAGGTCTATCATATCTAAGCCTACACCATATTTGGCAATAACTTTTAATTTTGGCAATTGTTTAAGAATTGAGTCATCAATTTTTTCTAGAGCGGTAATTGCTTTTTCATGTCCATCTAAAAACTCTATTAAGCTCTCACCATTTAGCACCAAATCTTCATCATTAAATTTAGCATTCGGATAGCGCTTTAATACCTCTCTTCTTAGTGCTGGATGCTTTGAAAATGAGCGAGATGTAACTGCTAGAGAGCTCATAATTAAGCAACCCTGCCATATTTAGAAAAATATTCATTAATAACTTCAGATAGCTTACTGTCATTATCGTACAAGCCTATTGTAATATTTCCACTTTTATCTGGAAGAATTAAACGCAATTGTGTGGCGCTATTTTTTTTATCTTTTTTTAGGGCTGATATGAGAAAATCTGTATTGATATTAATATGACGATACGAAGCGCAATTTTTATCTAATACAGTGTGCATGCGTTCAAAATGTTTTTTAGTCGAGATCCCAACATTTGATGCATAATAATTTGCAATATCCATCCCAATTGTAACCGCTATACCATGTGGTATTTCATAATTCGTCGCTGTTTCAATTGCATGCCCAAAACTATGACCATAATTCATCACATTACGCGGGCCCGTATCAAATTCATCAACTTCTATTAACCCCTTCTTCATTATTAAAGAATTAAAAATAAACTTTTCCATAAAATTAAAATTAGATATTATTTCTTCATAAGAGCTTGCTATCTTGTCAAAACTCTCTGGAGAATTAATTGCATGAACTTTGATCATCTCTCCAATACCAGAGAAAATTTCTTTTTTTTCTAATGTTTGTAAAAAATCAACATCCACCACAATGTTTTTTGGTGGAGTAAATGTTCCTAATATATTTTTTATATCACCTGAATTAATAGAAGATTTAGACCCAATACAAGAATCAGATTGTGCCAATAATGTTGTTGGATAGAATGACCACGACAAGCCCCGCATCATTGTTGTGGCTAAAAAACAAGTGATATCTTGAACAATCCCTCCACCAATGGCAACCAATGTTTGCCCTCTTCTAACATTTAACTTAACTAATGCCTCAATATAATCTGGGAAGTGGCTTAAGGATTTATTCTCTTCATTTGCTTCAATAATCAACGTTCTAGCAGAAAGAACATTATTGAGGCGATTACCATATAGTTGAGCAATATTCTGATCCACTATATAAATAGCATTCTCTATTGGATTATTATTTAATTGATCCATCCCACCTCGAATAAAATTAGCGGAATATTCGCCTTTATGGGATTGTATTGTAATTTGATTAGACACGAGAAACCCCCCCATCAATCATTAAATTTTGCCCAGAAATATAGGTATTTTCCTCGCTCACTAGCCAACTCACTAGTGATGCAATCTCATCTATTCTCCCTAAGCGCTTCATCGGTATGCCTTTTTGTATTTCAGAAATACCCTTATCTCCCAATACATTTCTTGTTAAATCTGTGTCAATAAATCCAGGCCCAACACTATTTGCTAGAATACCAAATTCTGACACCTCAGCTGAAAGTGCTGCAGTCATACCATCTAAGCCGAATTTACTTGAAGAGTATGATGCACGATATTTTTTGGAAATATTTCCAAAAATAGATGTCAAGTTTACAATTCGCCCCCAATTGTTATTTTTCATATTAGGAATAACAGCCTGACATAGTTGAAATGGGGTTCGCAGATTAACTCGCAAAATTTGGTCAAAATCTTTAACATCAATTAAGGCAAACTCATCAATTTTATTAATCCCTGCATTATTTATCAGTATATCAATTCGCTGTTTTTTTAAAAAAGCAATAAAACTATTAACTGATTCATCATTTAAAAAATCTACAGAGCGATAAATTGCACCATCGGGATATTTGGCGTCTTTTTTTGTCCCTGTGGCAATAACCTCTATACCATCTTTTATCAGTCGTTCCGCAATTGCAAAACCAATACCCCTAGTGGCGCCAGTTACAACTGCACGGTACTTTAATTTAGACATATGAATTAATTTATAATGAAACGCATCAAATAATTTGATACCAAATGATCTAGCGCCATATGAGCATCTTCAGCTGGTCCGTACTCACCTTTACTAGTAGGCACATGAACAGAAATGTCAGCCTTATCTTTTAATTTTCCACCATCAAATGCAGACAGCCCTACTGTTATAGCGCCTTTCTGCTTTGCCACATCAAAGGCATTTAGTAGATTAACTGAATTCCCAGATGCTGAGATAGCAACAACCACATCATTCTCTTGAAGTAATACTTCTAATTGCTGGCTAAAGATTTTTTCAAACCCATAATCATTGCCAATTGCAGTGATTATAGCGTTATTATCACACAGACTTATAACTCTAAAAGGCTTCTTATATGATTTTGTTCCAATTGCAATATCGTTAGCAAAATGACTTGCTGTGGCAGCACTGCCTCCATTACCAATGAAATATATTTTTGCACCTCGGCCTCTTGCATTAAGTAGAGTTATTATAAATTTCTCTATCTCAGGCAATGAAATACTTGCCAAGATTTCACCTAAATATTTAAAGTATGATTGACAATATCTCTGGACACTATCACTATCTTTATAAATTTCATCAATTTTATTCATTTATAACTCGCCTTGTTATGCGGCTCATTCGCCATTAATTATTAATTTTTGTTCTGTAGTATAATTGGCCTCATTCGACGATAAATAAACAACCGAACTGAAAATCGGTAGTGTTCAAAAATCTGTGTCATTCCTTTAATATTAATGCACAAGCATTAAGGAGTGATACATTATGTCCAATTCATTTAATTTCGATGAAGCCCTTAAAGACCTACAGGCAGGAAAAGACTTAACCGGTAAAGACGGTATTTTAATGCCGTTAATCAAACAGCTTACAGAAGCGGCTATTACAGCAGAACTCGATCATCACTTGGCTAATAATGATGAAGCTAATCGAAAAAATGGTAAAGGCTCTAAAACAATCAAAACAGGCACTGGTAGTTTTGAACTGAATGCACCGAGAGATCGTTCGGGTACTTTTGAACCTCAACTTATTAAAAAGAACCAAACACAACT
>Ga0209495_1000579_pt1 | contig 28240 bp, 24 predicted proteins | sample EN1Hudsemesocosm_FD_184629 | JGI IMG/M metagenome (GOLD analysis project Ga0209495, IMG submission 184629) | Methane-oxidizing microbial communities from mesocosms in the Hudson Canyon - EN1E Hudson Canyon (SPAdes) (version 2) | ecosystem: Environmental > Aquatic > Marine > Cold seeps | place... | reverse complement strand
GTGACTTGATAGAGTTTGGGCCGACGGATGAGTTATTTACTAATCCGCAGAAGAAACAAACAGAAGACTATATAACGGGCCGTTACGGTTAAGTTAACTACACATTTTACATTTAAAACTCACCATTACTTCGTTCGAAAATGGTCATTCACGATTGTGAATTCACATTTTCTGCCTTGAACTGGCAAGTTTTAAAAGCAAACTGAGCAGTTAAAACAAGATAAAGATAGGAGTAAACAATGGCAGCAAACAATTCACAGCATATTTCTCAGCAATTTGAACAAGAGTTGCAGGATATTCGTTCACGCGTTTTAGCAATGGGTGGCCTGGTTGAACAGCAAGTTGGCAATGCCTTAAAATCATTAAAAAGAGCAGATGTTGATTTGGCGAGAACGGTGATGGAAGAAGATAATCTCGTTAATGACTTTGAAATGAAAATTGATGAGGAATGCATTCAAATTATTGCTTTGCGTCAGCCTACAGCAAGTGATTTGAGATTAGTTACCGTGATCTTAAAAGCAATTACGGATTTAGAGCGTATCGGTGATGAAGCCTTTAATATTGCTCAAAAGACATTGAATTTAAATACCAATGAACATTCTAAAAAGAATTATAGTGAGCTATCTAAATTAGGCAACCATGTGAGAGGGCTATTACGCGATGCCTTGGATGCTTTTGCTCGTTTAGATGTGGATGCGGCCCTTAATGTGGCTCGTGAAGCACAAGATGCTGACACCGAATATGAAAGTTTTATGCGTACAATGCTGACCTATATGATGGAAGATCCTCGTACTATTTCACGTGTACTTGATTTAATGTGGTCAGCTAGAGCGTTAGAGCGAATTACCGCGCATACTCATAATTTATGTGAATATGTGATTTATTTGGTGGAAGGTAAAGATGTGCGACACTTGACTGTTGATAAGATGGAACAGCTGTTACAGCGAGATGACTAAGCTTATATAATTCGCCTGAGCCACTAAAAAAGCCTGTACTTTATTAAGTGCGGGCTTTTTATTGCTTGTGGCTTAATCATTGCTGATGCAGAATGACGATATCTTCACAAATAGATATGATTTTATGACTCAGCATACTGACGACAGCATTCTAGCCGCCATCGATTTAGGTTCAAATAGTTTCCATATGATCATTGCCCGTCTGCGTGACGGTCATTTTCAAGTGGTGGATAAATTACGTGAGATGGTTCAGCTTCGTGCTGGTTTAGATGATGAGGGTCGACTTAGTCCTGAGTCTCAAGAACGAGCTATTGCCTGTTTGCAACGGTTTGGTGAGCGGATTAAAGATTTACCATCGACAAGTGTTCGTATCGTTGGTACCAATACATTACGTGTTGCTAAGAATAGCCAAGTTTTTTTACGACGAGCACGTTTAGCATTAGGTCATCCTATTGAAATTGTTGCTGGTGAAGAAGAAGCACGATTGATTTATTTAGGGGTTGCTCATGCTTTAGCCTTTGATGATTCGCGCCGATTGGTCATGGATATTGGTGGTGGTAGTACCGAGTTTATTATTGGTGAAGGGTTTAAGGGCTTAAAGCGTGAAAGTTTAGAAATGGGCTGTGTTAGTTTTTCTAAACGTTTTTTTGCTGGTGGCAAAGTGTCTAAAACCGGTATGAAAACAGCACTTATTGCTGCTGGTACGCGCTTGAGATCGATTCAACGACCCTATCGTCACTTAGGCTGGACTGATGCCATTGGTGCATCAGGAACGATTAGAACCGTGGCTAATATTGTCAACCAAAATGGCTGGGCTGATGATGGCGTGATTACGCCTCACTCTTTAGAGAAACTGATCGATGCCATGGTGGATGCCGGGCATACGGATGAATTTGACTTAGAAGGTTTAAGTGAAGAGCGACGATCTGTCCTGCCTGGCGGTGTTGCTGTCTTGAAAGCCGCCTTTGATCGCTTAAAGATTGAACGAATGGTGGTGTCAGATGGTGCTTTACGTGAAGGTTTATTGTATGACCTTTTAGGTCGTATTCAGCATGATGATGAGCGTGATCGCACAATCTTATCCTTGGCGCGGCGTTATCAAACGGATGAAAAACATGCTCAGCGCGTTAGTGATATGGTAACTCAGTTATTTGAACAAGTTTCACAAAGCTGGAATATTAACCAAGCGCAATTCTTAGATCGCTTGCAATGGGCTGCACAATCACATGAAATAGGTTTAGCTATTGCTCATGACCAGTTCCACAAACACTCAGCCTATTTGGTCGCCCATTCTGATTTGCCTGGCTTTTCACGTGAGGAACAGCATGCGTTGGCAACTATTGTCAGTGGTCAGCGAAAAAAGATCTCAAAAAAAGACATTAAAGCGTTACCTGATGAGTTACAGAAATCAACCCGATACTTAAGCATTCTATTACGTTTAGCACTGGTATTTAATCGAGGTCGTAGTGAGACAACAGATACCTTTATTAAATTAAAAGCAAAGAAAAAAGGACTTCACTTGCAGTTGCCAGAAGCTTGGTTAGACAAACATCCCTTAACTGAAGCCGACTTATTACAAGAAGTAGAGTATCTTAAATCGATAGATTTCAAGCTTAAGATTAAGTAGTTTGGATATATACCCATGATAGATGAAGATGCACGATTCAGTGGGATTTAAAAACGATTTAGGCAAGGCATTGATTGTAGGTAATGGTTATTCCCTTAGCAAAATCAATAACGCAGCATAAAGCGTTTTTAAACCCATCAAAGAAGCGCTTGAGCAATCCCACTTCGTCGTTCCATCTATTTGCAAGGGAATAACCATTGCCACATAAATGCGCCTAGAATTGGAATTGCTCAAGCACTCTGAAATATGCATCTTCATCTATCATGGGTATTGAGAACCAATTGTGTTTTAGTGTGTCAGAATATTAAGATATGCTTATTTGGGGGCGCACGATGCAATTATTTAAATTGTTTGGTTTAGCTTTGTTTTGTGTCGCCTTGTCAGCACAAGCAATAGAGTCGATTACATTGCCGAGTGAAACAGGTGATACGTTAATGATTCACCGTTTAAACAATGGTGAGATCTGGGGCAGTTTGATCATTACCGATCAAGTTGCGGACAGTTTTGCTGATCATGAACTGATTGTATTGCAAATCGATCAACATCAACCGATTAAATTAGATCAAGAGAAACGCTGTAATACACCTGCAGGTGAAGAGCAAAAAGTAAGCTATTCATTTGAGTCCGAACAATCTCAGCAACAATGGCAGTTTAGTGCAGTTTCAACAGCAAAAGATGATTTTTTGAAATTAAGCGGTTGGGATAAAGATATTTATCAGCATATGAAGTCTGATAGACGGCCAGAAGTTGTTGATTTTCCGATCAAGGCAACGATTGCTATTGAGTCGTTATGGCAACAATTTAAGCAAGGGGATAGCATCAGTTTTCTTTATACCACCGATGCAGATGAACCTAGACAAGCCGTGTTTCAGTTAAAGAATAAACGCGAACAAATTCAATCGCTTATTAATTAAGCAAGCTGAAAACTGATCGTATTATTGACCCTTCGGTTATTTCGTTTCGGTAGGTTTTAGCTGGGATTCATATTTTAATCACCAGATTCCCGCTAAAACATGCGGGAATGAACTATCTTATTCATAGTCTGGGTTTATTAATTAACCACAGAGACACGAAGTTCACAGAGAAAAGCACTTTTCTGTGTCCTCGGTGTCTCTGTGGTGAAAAGTAAAATTACCAGTTAACGTTTACACCTACATAAGCACTACGACCTAGACCGGGCAAGCGCTCCATGCGAGCAATGTCAGGATTATCAGAGATACGGTTATAACCACCGAGGTGATTTTGGTAGTCACGATCCAATAGATTGTTCATACCTGCCGTTACAATGATATTTTCACTTGCTTGGTAATTACCAGATACGTTGAACAAGGCATACCCCGCTGTTTTTTGCTCTTCATTTTCTGATGAGATTTGATTTTGAGAGGCCACGGTCACAGCTTCAACGCCTACACGCCAGTCTGTTTGTACAAAGCTCAGCATGGTACGAGCAGTTAATGGTGCGACACGATATAGATTATCGCTAGTATCACGTCGTTTACCACGAACATAACTGATGGTTCCATCGAGTTGCCATGTGTTGGTCACGGCTACAAACCAGTTAGCATCAAGGCCATACAATTTGGCATCAACATTACTGTATTGAAGAGGTGTTGCATCCCCCATCATGGTGCTCAGAGCAATCACTTTAGGATCTGTTGACGCAGTACCTTGAATGTAATCATTGATGTGATGGTAGAACATGCGTGGTGAAAATGCGGCTTTTTGACTGTGCCAATCAAAACCAAGCTCGGCTTGATACGCAGTTTCTGGATCAAGATTTACATCACCGACATAATTATTACCATCAGCTAAGCCTGATGTTGATTCCATTGTGGCCCATAAATAACGCTCTTGGTAACTCGGAGCACGTTCTTTTCGAGCTAGACCCATTTCAAGATCAATGTTGTTATTCAGTTTATGGGTAAATACGGCAGTGAGATCTAGCAAATTATCTTTTTGATCTCGATCGGCATTATTGAATGCCATTGCCTGCATATTGACTTGCATTTGCATCATGGCGGGCATCGCTGGAGCTGCTAGTGCCATTGGATTTACATTGCTAGCAACTTGGCCTGCATCCATGGCAACACGGGTATAACGGGCACCTGTTTCTAATTTCCAGCTGTCATTTATAAGTCCTTTCCATTCGACAAAGACGCTGTTGCGGTCGCGCTCTACGTCTTTGTAGTTTTCCAGAAAGAAATTGCCATTATTGGGATCAAACATGGTGGCATTATGTTCAGCTTGGTCACCATCAAACCCGACTAACCAATTTTCTTGGCCGTAACTAAAATGATAGCCAAATGATTCAACATCCGTGTCAGCAAAACGATGCATTGGCATGGTCATCATGCCCATTGTCATCATAGGGCCGGTGCGTAATTCATAGTTGCTCATTAGATGTTCGGCATCTTGATAATTTAATCGTGCCTTAAATTTGCCACCATTGACTAAATCTTTGCTGAATTTAATTTTGTAGTTTTCACCACGGGCATAGATGATATCCATGGGTAAGGCTGCTGTACCTGTTTCACCGGTATCGTGGTGTTCAAAATCAAGTTCGAGTTCATGGCCTAGTTGTCGAAAGGCATAGTTAATACCAACCGTCTCACGTTCGTGTTGACTTGGATCGATGCTGCCACCATCAAATTCAATATCATCACCACGATCAGCACTGCCAGCAATTTGCAGACGATGATTTTGATTCGCGACACTGGCGAGTATGCCAGCATAACGGCTATTACCATTTTCAGCATATCCTGCGCTTAAATTACCGCGCAGTTCTATTTCATCAGTTGATGCAAATTCTGCTTGTTTAGAATTAGCCATAATAGTGCCACCAATAGTTTCTATACCAGAACTAACTGGGGCGATACCGCGATACAAGGCAACATCAGCTACACGTGAGGCAGGTAAATAACTGAGTGGTGAATCCATACGGTTTGGACCGGCTTGACTGATGCGAACACCATCAATAAGAACATTCACTCGATCGCCAAACAGGCCTCGGTATTGTGCAATGCTGCTTAGTGGACCGTTACTATTAATATTGGCACCTGGGAGACGTTTAATCATGTCTCCAGTATCGGGTGTAGCTATAGACAGTGGTGGAATGGCATAGGGGGTTGCCTCGCCAGCAATGCCTTCAACAGAGATGGTCGGCAGGCTAATATGTTCTGCATGTAATGGTGTCTGAAGCCCCATCATCAATAATGGCAAAGGTAATAACTTAAAAGATTTCACGGCGTGCTCCTAAAATAGTTACCGGCTATTTTAGGGGGTTTACAGACAATAAAATTGTGTTTTATAGGTTATAACTGTGTGAAATGACGCAATTTAATTTTCAAATCACATGTTAATGTGCCACTATTTGCTTTCAATATCGTAAGGTTTTCAATGATGGATGGTTTTACCGGTTCATATATCACAGCGTTTCTCCTTGGCTTGTTCAGTACTGTTCACTGTATTGCTATGTGTGGCTCAGTGATTGGCGCATTAACCTTAAGTTTGCCGACAGAAATTAGAGAAAGTCAGAAAAAGATGTTTCCTTACGTATTCAATTATAACTTAGGACGATTACTAAGTTATGGTGTGGCTGGTGCAATTGTCGGCTTAATCAGCTCACCATTAGCACAATTTGATGGTCATCTAATCTTACGCTACGTGTCTGTTTTTGTGATGATTGCTATGGGGCTTTATCTGGCCGGTTGGTTTCCTAAGTTTGCTCGGATGGAGCGTTTAGGAGGTCCTATTTGGAAACTATTACAGCCTATTGGGCAAAAATTATTGCCGGTACGCAAACATTCTCAAGCCTTCTTTTTAGGCATGATCTGGGGCTGGTTGCCTTGCGGTTTGGTGTATGCCGGTTTGGCAGTGGCCGTTACGGCGGGTGATCCAGTCCATGGCGCATTAATTATGTTAGCTTTTGGTGCAGGGACTTTACCTGCTGTGATGGGAGCAGGCATGTTTACAGGTTTTCTTGCCGCAATGGCGAGAATCAAACATTTACGCCAAATTGCCGGTGTTTCTATTATTTTAATGGCGCTTGCAACTGCCTTTTGGCCAATGGATCATAGTGGGGGTCATGACCATTCGGTCAATCATGTGCATCCAGTAGATCATTCACAAATGAATATGGAGTGAAGAGATGACAACGCTATTAGGAACTTCTCCTCAAATAACTCATATTTTACGTACACTGCCGATGATCGCCGCGAGTGATGCTAGTGTCTTGATCTACGGTGAAACAGGGACAGGCAAGGAGTTATTAGCTCAGGCTCTACATGCAGAAAGTGGTCGAAAAGATAAACCTTTGATAACGATTAACTGTACTTCATTACAAACGGAAGGTATCGAATTAGATTTATTTGGACGCTGTAATAGCGAAGGGGAAATTGAACATCGAGGTCGATTATTAGCCGCAGATGGTGGTACGGTTTTTCTTGACGAGGTTAATGCTTTGCCACTTTCTGTTCAGGCAAAAGTATTACGTTTTTTAGAAGTGGGCGAATGTCAGTTACAAGGCAGCCATAAATTGCAGTTGGCGAATGTACGTATTCTCGCTGCAACAAGTGCAAACTTGCAAGATGAAGTGGCAGCAGCTCGTTTTCGAGCAGATTTGTTTTATCGTCTACAAGTGGTGCCGATAACGATGCCGCCGTTAAGAGAGCGTAGTGAAGATATCACGGTGTTATTACGATATTTTGGCCGTGAACTTGCGGGCACGAATGCCGTAGTACGTTATTCGAAAGATGCAGAACACTGCTTGTTTACCTATGCTTGGCCGGGCAATGTACGAGAGTTAAGCAATTTTTGTCAGCGAATGGCTTTATTAAATCCGGGTAAATTATTACATGCTGAAGACTTGCCGCATGAAATGATGCCGGAAGTGGCTGCAAATGAGCATTTATTTACCTTACCGCCAACCGGGATCAAATTAGCACAAGTTGAATTAGATTTAATCGAGCAAGCATTAGAAATGGCAGCTGGTAATCGCTCACGTGCAGCACGTTTATTGGGTATTAGCCGTGATACGCTTTTGTATCGAATGCAGAAATACTCGCTGTAGTAGCGTGCAGAACGTCATCCTCGCGTATGCGGGGCTCTATGGGCTTGGATAAATAGTAGCAATCATTGCATTAGACCTAGTTAATGCATAATATTGTTACCTTAATTTTAGCTAAGGCTTGCCATGAAACAGTATCTTGATCTATGTAATCGAATTATCGACCAAGGCCATTGGATAGAAAATCAGCGTACTGGCAAGCGATGTCTCACCGTGGTTAATGCCGATCTAAATTATGATGTGGCAAACAATCAATTTCCTTTAATCACCACACGTAAAAGCTATTGGAAGTCCGCGATTGCCGAGATTCTTGGTTATATTCGAGCTTATGATAATGCCGCTGATTTTCGTGCATTAGGTACTAAGACTTGGGATGCTAATGCCAACGACAACGAGCAGTGGTTAGCTAATCCTTATCGCAAAGGCTCTGATGATATGGGCCGTGTTTATGGTATTCAAGGGCGCTCATGGGCGAAACCTGATGGTGGTCATTTAGACCAACTACGTAAGTTAGTCGATAACTTATCACAAGGAATAGATGATCGGGGGGAGATCCTAAGCTTTTATAATCCCGGTGAATTCCATATGGGCTGCTTGCGTCCCTGTATGCATACTCATACCTTTTCACTATTAGGTGATACGCTTTATTTAACATCTTATCAGCGCTCTTGTGATGTGCCTCTGGGTTTAAATTTTAATCAGGTGCAAGTCTTCACTCTACTCGCATTGATTGCTCAGATTACTGGCCATAAAGCAGGTATGGCATATCATAAAATAATTAATGCTCATATTTATGAAGATCAGCTTGAGTTAATGCGTGATGTACAGGTAAAACGTGAACCCTTAGCATCACCGCAATTAATAATAAATCCTGATATTAAATCACTCGAGGATCTCGAAACCTGGGTCACGATGGATGATTTTGACGTGGTGGGTTATGAATGCCACGAGGCAATCAAATACCCATTTTCAGTTTGAAAAAAAGTACTTGAGCCGTATAAGTTTAACAATGGTGGATCTTTGTTAATACTTAGCTAAGAATTAGCTGCTGTAATACTTGTTAATAATAAGCAAGAGAGGATCAGACAATGACAGATTCAACATCACCATTAACAGCTTATCCAGTATGGGATAAAACCGTACGTATTTTTCACTGGCTGAACGTACTTTGTGTATTAGGGCTTATTGCTATTGGTACGGTGATCTTAAATGCCAAAGCATTAGGCGTGCCTAGTGATGGCAAAATCCTATTAAAAACAGTTCATGTCTATATCGGTTATGTATTTGCAGCGAATCTCACTTGGCGAATTATCTGGGGCTTTATCGGCAGTCGCTATGCCCGTTGGTCTGCCATCCTACCCTTTGGCACGGAGTATCGACGCCAATTATCAGCGATGATAACGGGGGTGAAGTCCGCCAAGCCAGTTGGCTTTTTAGGCCATAATCCAATTGCACGACTAATGGTGGCTTTGCTTTTTCTATTATTAACGATTCAAGCCATCAGTGGTTTGGTTCTAGCGGGCACGGATGTTTATATGCCGCCTTTTGGTAATACGATAAAGGAATGGGTTGCTACTGATTCGACGACGATAGAGCTGGTTAAACCCTATTCAAAAGAGGGCGTTGATGAACAAGCTTATAAGGCGATGCGTGACTTTAGAAAACCCTTTATCAGCACCCATTATTATGTGTTTTACATTTTATTAGTCGCTGTATTTTTACATCTTGTCGGTGTTGTAGTGACGGAAGTAAAAGAGCGTAATGGCCTTGTTTCAGCCATGTTTACGGGTAACAAAGTATTTTCTGATAAACCCTTCGATTCTTAACTTAACTTAGAGCTGGCCTCTTTCGGCAAATGAAACGGTTTCACCATCACCAATAACAATGTGATCAAGCACTCGAATATTGACTAGATCTAATGCTGCTTTCAGTTGTTGGGTGATGTTGTGATCGGCAAGGCTGGGTTCAGCAATACCTGAAGGGTGATTATGAGCCAATATAACCGCTGCAGCATTGTGAGCTAGTGCGCGTTTAACAACCTCTCTGGGGTAGACGCTGGCACTATCAATGGTGCCAGAAAATAGCTCGTCAAATGAAATCATGCGATGTTTGGTATCTAAAAACAAGCAAGCAAAGACTTCATGTGGATACGCGCGTAAACGTTGCTGTAGATATTGTTTGGTTGTCTCTGCATCCGTCAATGCATCACCCCGACTGAGTGTAGACTCAAGGTGACGGTGACTCATTTCTAACACCGCTTGTAGCTGAGCATATTTTGCCGGCCCTAGACCATGTTCTTGGCAAAAGTGCTGCTGATCGGATTCGAGTAGGGCGCGTAAACTACCAAAATGATTTAATAGTCGTCGTGCGAGTTCAACTGCAGATAGTCCGGTCACACCGGTGCGTAGAAAAATTGCCAATAACTCAGCATCAGATAATACTTGCGCGCCACGCTGTAAGAGTTTTTCGCGGGGTCTTTCATCGGCAGGCCAGTCCTTGATTGCCATATCATTATTCCTTAATGAATTGTGGTGTATATTTCTCTCTGTTGCTTAGCGATGTTGCAAGGCAATAAAAATGACACCGTTATGCCTTTTGCATTCGGTGCCATTTTGTATTTTGCTATACGAGCTTTTATAGAGCCCAATCTCCAGGCGTCACTTCTGTTAAGCCACTGAGTTGCAGTTCAGTATTGATTTTATTTTCCAGTGAGTTTGAGAACTCAAGCAATACATCAGCTTCGGATATGCCATTAGATAGACCATTAGTCCAGAAATCTAAGCCGCCTTGATCGGGTGTACGATTCAAAACATTAGCATAAAGTTGAGTGACATAGTCATTGTTACTTAAGCTACCGTAAGTATCAGTGAATTCTTGTGAGGCAAAAAACTCATCAGAAATTCGCGTCAGACTTAAGTTGACGCCTTCCCATTGATCAATCCAGAAATTCAAACCACCTTCATCAGGACTACGATCAAACGCGGCTTGATAAAGTCGAGCGATAGACAGCGTTGTATCATAATCAATATGACGATAATTTTCAATTTGTGCAGATAGGCTGACCGCTTCAGAAATGGTACTTGTTAGTTCAGTCATAGTGGTACGGCTAAGACCTAAGGCTTCAGAGTCTAAGCTACCAAACCAGAAGTCACTACTATTCAATTTGTTATTAAATTGTTCAAAACTATAATGTTCATTGATGCCGTTATTATCGAAGTCAAACCAGAAGTTCTCAATTTTTGCATTGGGCGCATTATAATCCCAGATGACGACAATATCTGTTTGGGTTTCATCTGTTAGGATGAGGTGTTGACCATCAATATCACCGGCAAAAGCCCAATCATTATTGTAACTAATGAGCACATCATTATCATCGCCACCTTGTTCAACTACTTGAACAAATGTTGTTGTCTCCGAATCATTGGTGACGCCATCTAAAATATAGGAGTCATCGCCAGAACCACCCATTAACATAGCGGTGTCAGTATTCTCTGAATACAGCGCATCATCACCAGAGAAACCCACTAATGCACCTGTTATAGCTTTTGGTACACCTGTGGTGTCCGCCGGCGTGCTGAAAAATGTATTACGCAAATGATCGTTGCCATCGGTTCCACCAAGGGCGAAGATAATATCGGCACCGACATCAACTTCTTCAACTTCTTCAACTTCTTCTAGCTCTACCGCTGTTAGTTCTGTAACAATCTCACCATCATCATCACGGACTAGGAAATCTGTTTGTGCAAGGGTCACATTAGATGATAAAAACGGGATATCACCTGCAGCCCAAAAACTGCCATTAGGTTTCACTAAGACGGTTTCAGTGATGACCTCCGTATTAGTCATATAACCATCTTCATGTGGTGTAAAACGCCAGATATCAATATCTGCTGTTTGAAAACCTAGGGCGATGGCATCAGCGGTTGGCATGATCCGACCAAAGGGATCAATTAAGACAAATTCAGTTTGTTGTTGGAATAAGGAGTTACCGATTTGAACGGGAACCAGAAGCTCTGGAGTACCACCATCACCACCTCTAACAACATTGCCATCGGCATCACGTAGGTAAAAAGGCACTTCTTGAATGGTGTAATTACCAATCACAGAGACATTGTCAGGAGTAATGATAGTACCTAAACTGTCCGCCAGTACTTTTTCTGTAATAGGCAATAATTCAGTACTGTCTTCATTGTATTTATAAACATCAGCATCTACCAGCGTATAGCCTGCCAATGATGCAAGCTCATCATCGCTCATGATATTGCCAAATAAGTCAATGACCACATATTCTTGTAGTGGATCACCGGAGATATTTCGTACAATGATTTCACTGTCGACGAGTATCTCACCAGTGCTGACGTTAGACGACATAAAGACGGTCACCGATTCAAGATCATCAGTGTCGGTATAGTCAGGAAGGGCAGTGTCAGCAGGAATAAATGACCAGTCAATATTGCTCCAACTGATTTGGGAGGCATTCAAACCAGTTTGAAAATTTGCCGCCAGTGTCACAAAGCTGACAGGAGCAGGGATTACGGGATCAAGTACGACATCCTCATCCGGCGTGTTAACGTTGAAGCTCATATTGTTGTCCTTACTATATATTTATAAAGGACTTTATACCCACCACATGGGCCATGTCAACCGCTTATCCATTAAAGGTGTGTAATAGCTAACAAAATAGACTATTTATGGCTTTGTGACCATGTGAATTTCTTTATCTACTAAGTAAATCAATAATATGGCTGGAATGACTTAGTGTGACTAATTTTGAATTGAACTATAAAAGTATAGTATTCTGTATGATCTTTATTTATATATGATTTTTGAGTGAATGGCCGGTAAACTTTTTATTAGAACTTTTGGCTGTCAGATGAATGAATACGATTCATCAAAAATGGCAGATGTACTTGCAGAATCACATCAGTTAGAAATAACCGATATTGCAGAAGAAGCAGACGTATTACTACTGAATACCTGCTCTATCCGTGAAAAAGCGCAAGAAAAAGTGTTTCATCAACTGGGTCGCTGGAAGACCTGGAAGGATGACAAACCCCACTTAATTATCGGTGTTGGCGGCTGTGTGGCCAGCCAAGAAGGCGATGCAATTCGTCGTCGTGCTCCGTATGTGGATGTGATTTTTGGCCCGCAAACACTGCATCGTTTGCCCGCAATGTTAGATGATGTTAAAAAAAGTCATCAACCAAGAATCGATATTACTTTTCCTGAAATAGAAAAATTTGATAATTTGCCGGAAGCTAAAGCAGATGGTCCTTCAGCATTTGTATCGATTATGGAAGGCTGTAGTAAATACTGTACTTTCTGTGTTGTGCCTTATACGCGTGGTGAAGAAGTTAGCCGTCCCGTTGATAAGGTGTTGATCGAGATTCGTGCCTTAGCAGCGCAAGGTGTACGTGAAATAAATTTATTAGGTCAAAATGTGAATGCCTATCAGGGCGAGATGGATGGTGATGATAGTGCTGATTTAGCTTTATTAATTCATTATGTAGCTGCGATTGACGGCATTGACCGCATTCGTTTTACCACCTCTCATCCGGTTGAATTTTCAGATAGTTTGATTGAAGCCTTTGCTGAAATACCTGAGCTTGTTGACCATGTTCATTTGCCGATACAATCAGGCTCAGATCGTATTTTAGCGATGATGAAACGAGGCCATACGGCATTAGAATACAAAGCTAAACTTCGTCGTCTGCAACAAGTGCGACCTAATATTAGTTTGTCGAGTGATTTTATTATTGGCTTTCCTGATGAAGGCGATGCTGATTTCCAAGCGACTTTAGATTTGGTTAAAGAAATGAATTTTGATCATTCTTTCAGCTTCATTTATAGCGCGCGTCCTGGTACACCAGCGGCAGCCTTTACTGATTCTGTCCCTGATGAGGTTAAAAAGAATCGTTTGAAGCTGATTCAAGAGCAATTGCTTGAACAAGAGGCCGCGCACAGTCAAGCGATGTTGGGCACGACACAGCGAATTTTAGTTGAACGTGTTGCCGAACGTGTTGACGGCGAGATGAAAGGACGTACTGAAAATAACCGTTCGGTTGTTTTTGCTGGAGACCAGGCATTATTGGGCAAGTTTGTCGACGTTAATATTACTGAAGCTTATAGTAACTCCCTACGTGGTGAATTGCTTGCTGACAGTATTATTCTTTAACATATTGAGACCTTCATTTTGACAATAGAAAAACCTTCATTGGACAGCATTAGTTTTGAGCTTAGTCCTGCCGATAATCCTCGTTTAGCAAATCTATGTGGTCACCTTGATGAACATTTAAGAATGATGGAGCGCGGCTTTGGTGTCGAGATTAATAACCGCGGTGTTAAATTTCAGATCATTGGTAAGGCTGAAGTATTGGCTAATGTGCAAGAGGTTGTGCATGAACTGTATGCTGAAACAGCACAAACGGTCTTAGTGCCCGAGCAAGTGCATATGACCATTCGCCAAGCGGATGGTGAAGAAACACTAGCGGTTGTTGAACAGCAGCAAGTGGTGATAAAAACGAAACGCGGCCTAGTCAAAGCGCGCGGTGAAAATCAACACGATTATTTACGTAAAGCGATGACCTATGATATTAATTTTGGGGTTGGTCCAGCAGGAACAGGTAAAACATATTTAGCGGTTGCCTGTGCTGTTGAAGCTTTAGAGCGTGATTTCGTACGCCGCATATTACTGGTAAGGCCTGCTGTAGAAGCGGGTGAAAATCTCGGTTTCCTTCCGGGTGATTTGAGTCAGAAAGTCGACCCATATTTACGTCCCTTATATGATGCTTTGTATGAAATGTTAGGTTTTGAGCGGGTAGCAAAACTGATTGAGCGAAATGTGATTGAAGTGGCACCACTGGCTTATATGCGGGGGCGCACATTAAACGAATCATTTATCATTTTGGATGAGGCGCAAAATACCACTAAAGAACAAATGAAAATGTTTTTGACCCGTATGGGCTATAACTCGACAGTCATGATTACCGGCGATATTACGCAAATTGATTTACCTAATCCACAAGCCTCGGGTTTACGTCATGCTATTGAAGTATTGAAAGATATCGAAGGCATTGGTTTTACTTTTTTCCAAGCAAAAGATATTGTCCGCCACGCCTTGGTACAAAAGGTAGTTGTCGCCTATGAAAGTGCGGAGCGAGCATAGTTATGACCATCATTACTGATGTGCAGGTAGCCTGTGAAGGTGATGTGCCAAGTCAGAAGCAGTTCCAGCAGTGGGTCGAAGCGGCCTTGCAATCGGTGCCCGAAGAGTGTGAATTAAGTATTCGTTTGGTTGAGATTGAAGAAAGCGCAGAGTTAAATTCGACCTATCGTGGCAAATCAGGTCCAACGAATGTTTTATCTTTTCCTTTTGATTCTCCTGTACCGATGGAGCCTCGCTTATTAGGTGATTTAATTATCTGCACGCCGATTGTTGCAAAAGAAGCACGAGAACAGCAAAAAGAACAGCACCATCATTGGGCGCATTTAGTGGTTCATGGTTGCTTACATTTATTAGGCTATGATCATATTGAAGATGATGAGGCAGAGATCATGGAAGAGCTCGAGAAAAAAATTCTACACAGCTTAGCGATTGATAATCCGTATCAAGAAGAGACAAACTCATGAGTGATGGACGATCGAGTAGCCCACAAACTAGTCTGACCTGGGTTCAACGTCTGGGTAAGGGGCTGCTAGAGCCTCAAGATCAAGAGCAACTTATTGAACTCATCCGTGATGCATCAGAGCGTCATATTTTGGATGCAGAAGCGCTATCGATAGTAGAAGGCGCTTTAAGTGTGTCGCAAATGCAGGCACGTGATGTGATGATTCCTCGCTCGCAAGTGGTGATGGTGTCACGTGATGCCTCAGCAGAAGATACCTTAAAATTAATTACTGAAATGGCACATTCTCGTTTCCCCGTAATTGATGATGACCGAGATGACGTCATCGGTATTTTACTGGCAAAAGATCTACTCGCAGCAGTTGTTGCTGCCGATAAGTTTGAGTTTGATCTCAAAGAAATTATGCGTCCCGCTGTCTTTATTCCTGAAAGTAAACGGTTGAATGTATTATTGCGAGAGTTTCGTGCGCGTAGAAACCATATGGCTATTGTTGTCGATGAATATGGTGGTGTTGCGGGCATGGTTACGATCGAAAATGTACTTGAACAAATTGTCGGTGAGATTGAGGATGAGCATGATATTGATGATGATGCGCCGATCTTAAAACATGATGATTCAAGTTATACCATCAAGGCATTAACAACGGTAGAAGACTTCAATGACTATTTTTCTGCTGATTGGGATGATGATGACTTTGATACCGTGGGCGGCTTTGTCATGAACAACTTTGGCCATTTACCCGCACGTGATGAGCAAGTGACAATAGGTCAATTCAAATTCACCGTAATGAGGGCGGATCATCGTCGAATTCATTTATTAGAAATGACTATCTTGCAGGAAAAAGACAAGCAAGATATGGATGATTCTGCGGTCTGACATTAAAAGGGAAAATAAGTAATGCCTAACTCATCTTGCTATGGTCATTTGATTGCTTTGACAGCAGGTGCATTGCTTCCACTTTCTTTCTCTCCTTTTCATTATTATCCCGTCGCCGTATTCAGTTTAGCATTACTATTTTTATCGTGGCATAACACGACGGCAAAACAAGCCGCATTACGTGGCTTTCTCTTTGGTATCGGCATGTTTGGCGTTGGTATTTCTTGGATTTATGTCGCGATCCACGATTTTGGTCAAGCTCCTGTGCTTTTAGCTGCATTGTTGACCGGGCTATTTGTCAGCTTCTTAGCGTCTTATCTCGCTCTTCTGGGCTGGGGAATTCAGCGAATCACGGGAGGAAAGTTAGTAACACGAGACACTATTTTATTGCTCCCTGTTGCATGGCTATTATTTGAGATCTTTAAAGGCTGGTTCTTAACTGGCTTGGCCTGGTTGGATGTGGGGGTAGGACAAATTGATGGCCCTTTAGCGGGCTATACCCCAGTGATAAGTGCCCTCGGTGTCTCATTACTCACCGCAGTATCCGCAGGCTTACTTGCGGTGGTATACCAAAAAAGATACTGGTGGCCATTGTTGGTCATCTCCTTGATATGGCTCGGTGGCGACTGGCTCAAGCAAAAGCAATGGACCCAGCCCGTTGATGAAGAAATACAAATCAGTATTATTCAAGGCAATATTCCACAAGCGATTAAATGGGATCCACAGCAATTTTTTAAGACTCTTGCCTTATATGAAGCGAGAACAAAAGAAAATTGGCAAAGTGATTTAATTGTGTGGCCCGAAAATGCCGTTCCTGTATTTCATCATCAAGCAAAAGAAATATTCCTCGATCCACTGGCACAACTAGCCAAGCAAAATGATACTGCAATACTGTTAGGCTTGCCGGTGATGAATAGCGCAACAGGTGATTATTACAATAGTATTTTGGCATTAGAAAATGGCCAAGAAGGTTTTTATTATAAAAATCATTTAGTGCCATTTGGTGACTATATTCCTTTTGAATGGTTGCGAGGACTAATTAAATTCTTTGATTTACCGATGTCGGCATTTCGGGTTGGACCTCTTGCAACAGACTTATTACAGGTGGCCGGTCAGCCAATAGGGCTATCTATTTGTTATGAAGATATTTTCTCAACAGAAGTTTTACGTAGCTTACCGAAAGCGACGATGCTAGTTAATGCCACTAATAATGCGTGGTATGGGGATTCTTTTGCTGCCCATCAACATCTACAGATCTCTCAGAACCGTGCATTAGAGATGGGGCGGCCATTGGTGCGAGCTACAACCAATGGTATTTCAGCATTAATTGATTTTAAAGGTGATATCAGCCAGCAAACGGCCCAGTTTGAACAAGCTGTCTTAACTGGAATGGTTCAGCCTAGGAAGGGTAAAACGCCCTATGTAAATTGGCGACAAACACCTTTATTAGTATTGTCTCTGTTCATGTTGCTAGTGTGGGCGTATTATCGGCAAATTAGTAGACGTAATCAGGCAAATTAATGCAGTTTTTAACCATACAACGCATTCTAGGTATTTTATTGGGGCTCTTTAGTTTTACACTATTGCCGCCTATTGCGGTCTCTCTTTATTATCAAGATGGATCCACGCAAGCTTTTGTAGATGCTTTTTTACTGCTGCTCCTTGCCGGCATTGCATTTTGGTTCCCGGTACGTAAACACCGAAAAGAGTTAAAGATCCGTGATGGCTTTTTAGTGGTGGTCATGTTTTGGGTGACTTTAGGTATCTCTGGGGCAATTCCCTTTTTCATGACGCAAGTGCCAGCAATGTCCTTTACTGACGCCGTTTTCGAATCAATGTCAGGCCTAACAACAACAGGGGCTACCGTGTTAACAGGCTTAGATGGCCTGCCAGAGGCGGTGTTGTTTTACCGTCAATTTTTGCAATGGCTAGGGGGGATGGGAATCGTGGTTTTAGCCGTTGCCATCTTACCGTTACTTGGGATCGGGGGAATGCAGTTATATCGTGCTGAAACGCCAGGTCCGATGAAAGACTCTAAATTGACACCGCGAATTACAGAGACTGCAAAAGCACTGTGGTATATCTATTTAACCCTTACCGTTGCTTGTGCAGTGTCCTTTCATTGGGCTGGAATGACGTGGTTTGATGCAATAGGACATAGTTTCTCGACGGTTGCTATCGGTGGTTTCTCGACTCATGATGCGAGTATAGGCTTTTTTAATAGTGCCACGATTGAAATGATTACGGTCGTATTTATGTTGCTGGCAGGGATGAATTTTTCCTTACACTTTTTGGCATGGCGACATCGTTCCATTAAACACTATTTAGCGGATTCAGAATTACGTGTGTATTTATGGATCTTAGCGATTATTTCTATTGTCACATCAACCTATCTTTATTTTACCCACACCTTTGATACGCCTTGGACGGCCATTCATCAAGGTATATTTCAAGCTGTATCTATTGGTACTACAACAGGTTTTACTACCACTGATTATTCTTTATGGCCTGGTTTTTTACCGATATTATTATTAATGACTAGCTATATTGGCGGTTGTGCAGGATCGACCGGCGGAGGGATGAAAGTAATTCGTGTCATGCTGTTATTCAAGCAGGGTTATCGTGAAGTTTTACGGCTAATTCATCCCAATGCGATCTATGCGATTAAAGTGAACAATAAAGCTTTACCACCCAAAGTCGTCGGTGCTGTATGGGGCTTTTTTGCTTTATACATTTTTTGTTTCAGTATTATGCATTTGTTTTTAATGGCAACGGGGCTGGATATTGTGACCTCCTTTTCAGCTGTAACTGCGTGTCTGAATAATCTTGGACCTGGTTTGGGTGAGGTCGGGGCTAATTATGGTGACATTAACTCACCTTCAAAATGGGTATTATGTATTGCGATGTTATTAGGTCGCTTAGAAATATTTACCTTATTAGTGGTGTTGACACCAGCATTTTGGCGACGTTAACCTTATCATGGTGACAATGCAATCAAAGTGGGACCGAATTTATAGTGAGAAAAAGGCTGAGCCGACAGCCTGTTATGTCTTAACTCAAAATCAGCATTTACTGCCTACACAAGGCCGGGCTTTAGATTTAGCGTGTGGCCAAGGGGCAAATGCACGACTACTTGCTCAAGCTGGTTTGGATGTTGAAGCATGGGATGCCTCAGCCGTTGCCATTGAGCAGTTGAGTGACGTTGCCGCTGAAGCTTCCCTCACAATCGATGCGCAAGTGCGAGATGTGATTAAATCACCACCAAAAGAAAACAGTTTAGATGTATTAGTGGTGAGTTTTTTCTTAGATCGAGGCTTGTGCCCCCGCCTAATAGCCGCTTTAAAACCGGGTGGATTATTGTTTTATCAAACTTATTGCCAACAAAAAGTGACGGATCAGGGACCGAATAACCCGGACTTCTTATTAGCAGATAATGAGTTGTTAAAGCTTTTTTCACCAATGAAACCAAGAGTTTACCGTGAAGAATCCTTGTTGGGCGATGTTGAGCAAGGTTGGCGGAACCAGGCATTATTGGTGGCAGAAAAGCGCTTTATTTAGTATCATAGTTCATAGATTTAAATAAAAGCTTGCCGTTAGCATGATTGATCAGTAAAATTGCACGGTTCTAAAGCCTTGATTATATTTTAGGTCAGGCTAATATATTTTTACAAACATTAACGAGAATAGATATGAAAGCGGATATCCATCCAGAATACAGCGAGATCGAAGTTACTTGTAGCTGTGGTAACTCATTTAAAACACGTTCTACTCGCAGCAGTGCTTTGAGCTTGGATGTTTGTGCTGAGTGTCACCCGTTCTACACAGGCAAGCAAAAAATGCTTGATACTGCTGGTCGTGTTGATAAATTCCGTCAAAAATACGGAAAATAATTCGACAGGCCTATTTAAAGGGTCAAGAAAGAATATGAACGTAATTGTATTATTAAATATAGTGCGTGAGAAATTTCAAAGCCTCTGCTTTTTAGCAGGGGCTTTGTTGTTTTTAAGCCTCGCAGGCTGCGCCCAAAACCCGGTCAGTGGCAATCATGACTTTGTCATGTTGAGCGAAGACAGTGAACTTGCTCTAGGCCGAACCAATCATCCCAAAATAATTGCCCAATATGGTCGTTATGATGATGAAATTTTGCAAACCTATGTCCAGTCAATTGGTGAGCGATTAGCCGCCGTCAGTCATCGAGATAATCTTATTTATCGGTTTACTGTACTCGACTCGCCGGTCATTAATGCCTTTGCTCTACCAGGAGGTTATATCTATATTACCCGTGGATTGATGGCCTATCTCAATTCCGAAGCTGAGTTGGCTGCTGTACTAGGCCATGAAATAGGTCATGTCACGGCAAGACATGGTGTGCGTCAACAAAGTGCATCTCAGGCGGCAGGTCTTGGTTATATGATCGGTTCGATATTATTCCCTGAGCTAAGAGGGGCGGCATCGCAGGATGTATTTAATATCATGAGCGGCGCTTTGTTAAGTGGTTATGGCCGTGAGCATGAGTTAGAGTCAGATGGACTAGGTGCTGAATATCTTGCTCGTGCAGGCTATGAGCCGAAAGCAATGATTGATGTGATTCGAGTATTAAAAGCACAAGAAATCTTTGCCGCGGCAGAAGCTAAAAAACAAGGTCGTGAGACGCAGGGTTACCATGGTTTATTTGCTAGCCATCCTGATAATGATACGCGATTGCATGAGGTGGTCGGTGCAGCCGAACAGTTTTCCACTGCGGGCAATGGGCAGGTGTTACTACGCCGAGAATACCTTGATCAAATTGAAGGCTTGGTGTTTGGTGATAGTGAAAAGCAGGGAATTCGATCTGGCCGCCATTTTTATCACTTAGCGATGAATTTTGCCGTCGATTTCCCTCTTGCTTGGCAAATTAATAATAAGCCAGATAGCTTGCAGGCCGTATCTGCTGGCGGGCAGGCTTTTATTGAAATGCGAGCTGCAGATATTAATCGTAAATTATCACCAAAAGAGTTCATTAAACAGCGCTTGAAATTAGCGAATTTAAGTGCGGGTAAAAAACTTAAAGTGAATGGCTTAAATGCTTATACAGGCTTAACTGTTTTACAAGATAAGCCGCTACGGATCACGGTGATTTATTTGCGAGATCGTGCCTTTATATTCTTTTCCGGTGTGAAAGATAATGAAGACTTTGCTCGCTTTGATGTCGATTTTCTAAGTACAGCTAAAAGCTTTCATCGCCTAGGCAAAAAAGAACAGCATTTAGCCAAGGCAAAAAATTTAGAAATAGTAGCGGTAAAAAAATATGATAATTACGCTCGCTGGGCACAAAAGTCTCGCATCAGTAATAGCCCACTATTACAGTTGAAATTACTCAATGGTCATTATCCTGATGGTGAATTGCAGGCGGGGCAGCTGGCAAAAAGAGTAAAGTAATTAAAGCGGTATTAAAATAACTCTTCCTCATTGTCACTATTGGGGTTTGAGCTCTCTGTATCTAACTGTTTTGTTGGTGTGATCTCGGTAGGCACATATTGTCCACGGAATGTTTCTGCAACAGCTTTTACGGTATCAGGGCCCGCTAATAATCCTGTGTCAGGATCTATTTGTACCGTTATCATGTCGACGGGCTGCTGTAATGGCTCCTCAGGTACGTCTTCCAAGGCGATTTTCATAAAGTCTATCCACATAGGCAATGCTGCACGACCACCGGTTTCATAACGACCAAGCGTTCTTGGCGCATCAAATCCTACCCAGCTAATAGCCACTAATTCTGGATGAAAGCCATTGAACCAAGCGTCGACCTGATCATTGGTTGTGCCGGTCTTACCGGCAAGATCATGTCGACCTAAAGCCATGGCCTTACGACCAGTACCGTAGCGAACAACATCACGTAATAGACTATTCATGATGTAATTATTTTGTGGTGTCATAATGCGTGGAGCTGCTTGTAAGTTTGCTGATGACACGTCTGCAATGTCCGTTGAAGTGTTCACAATACATGTTTCACAGACCGTTAATGGTTCTGCTTGCATGATAACCTCACCATCAGCATTTTCGATGCGTTGAATAATGTAGGGTTCTACTCGGTAACCACCATTAGCGAGAGAGGCGTAAGCTCGCGCCATATCCCATGGAGCTGCACTGCCGCTACCTAGTGCGAGCGAGAGGCTTTTGGGCATTTGGGTGGTGTCAAAACCAAATTTCTTTGCGTAGTCAATAACGTAGCCAGCACCAATATCACGAAGGATTCTGATCGAGACTAGATTACGCGAGTTGGTGAGGGCGACTCGCAGGCGTGTTGGGCCAAAAAACTTACCGCTGTAGTTCTCGGGACGCCACACATTTTCATCACTCGGGTTGTCAAATACCACGGGAGCGTCATTAATAATGCTTGCGGCGGTATACCCTTTCTCTAAGGCGGCCGAGTAGATAAACGGTTTAAAGCCTGACCCTGGTTGGCGACGAGACTGAGTAACACGATTAAACTTATTTTGGAAATATTCGAAGCCACCATTCAATGCTGTCACTGCACCATCAAATGGCGATACGGCAATGAGGGCACCTTCAGCTTGAGGCAGTTGAGCTAATTTCCATATTCCATCACCACCTTGATGAAGTTGAATAATATCGCCAACAGCAAGCACATCAGTAGTTTTTTTAACGGCTTTGCCGCGGCGGTTGGTGGATAGTTGTTTTCTAGCCCAAGCTATTGAGTCGAGTGACAGCTCAATGATTTCATTGTTTTTTACATAAACCTGGGCGACATCGTCTAGTGAAGCAATTACCAGCCCTGGATGTAATGGGCCGATAGTGTCAAAGCTAGATAGAAGTTGTTCATAATCTTCTTCTTTCATTGACTCGTCGATAGCTGAGTTATTTTTAGCCCCGCGGAAACCATGACGTTTATCATAAGAAATTAATGCTGATTGCAAGGCTGTATTGGCTGCGGATTGATGTTTGGCGCGAATAGTTGTAAATACATTGAGACCAATACTATAGGCTTCATTACCATATTGTTCGATTAATTGGGTGCGAACCATTTCAGCAATATAGGGTGCATAAACTTCTACATTGCGACTATGGTAGCTGGAGGTAATAGGTGCTTGGATAGCGGTTTGGAAGTCTTCTTGACTAATATGGCCAACTTCCCACATTCGGCGCAATACGTAATCACGGCGTAATTGAGCTCGTTCAGGATTAGCAATAGGATTGAATGTAGAGGGGGCTTTGGGAAGACCGGCAATCATTGCAAACTGAGGTAAAGTAAGCTCAGCTAATGACTTTCCATAATACACTTTGGCTGCTGCACCGACGCCATAAGCACGATTACCTAAATAAATCTTATTTAAATAAAGCGCTAAAATCTCTTCTTTACTAAGCTTTTGTTCGATTTGTAGGGCAAGAATAATTTCATTGAGTTTGCGTAAATATGTCTTTTCATTACTCAAAAAGAAGTTTCGGGCCACTTGCATGGTGATAGTACTACCACCTTGAGCTTTAACACCTGTTGTTGCCAGTGAATAAACCGCACGTAAAAGACCATGGTAATCAACGCCCGGATGTTGAAAAAAGCGGTCATCCTCGGAGGCTAAGATCGCTTGGATCAAATAGGTAGGAATATCATTGTATAAAACAGGGATTCGGCGTTTCTCGCCAAACTCGGCTATTAATTGACCTTCAGCACTAAATATTCTTAAAGGTATTTGAAGTTGGGTTTCTTTTAAACTCGCTGCATCAGGGAGTTTAGGTGCAAGTAAAAAATACACAATAGCGATTGCAATTGCAATGAGCGAGGTAAACAATAAGCCTAATTTAAATAGCTTGCGTAGAAAAGTGAGCATAAACAGTCTTTAATTTGGAGTTTCAATAACTAATGCCATCCAGTATAGCCAATGGTAAGCTTTACACAATAGAAATAAACTATAATTTAGACATAAGACCATGAAAAATGTGATTTTGTTCTGTTTGTTATAAAAATATACAAAAAACATTGGTAACTTTGATTGTATTTTAATTATTTATGCACTATAGTCTTAAGAAACTACATTAGGTTTGAGTAGTAAGTAATTTTTTATTATTGGTAATTGAGGCGGTATATGTTTGGACGATCCCCCCAATCTCTACTAGGGATAGATATAAGCTCGTCAGTGGTTAAAGTGCTGGAACTGAGTTTAAAAGGAGGCAAGTATAGTGTTGAATCCTATGCTGTTGAACCTTTGCCTGCTAATGCAGTTGTTGAGAGCAAAATCGAGAATAAAGAAGATGTTGCTACAGCAATCAAGCGGGCAGTAAAAAGATCAGGCGCTAAAATAAAAGATGCTGCGGTTGCAGTACCTGCAAACTCGGCGATTACCAAAGTTATTTCATACCCAGCCTCTCTTTCAGATCGTGAAATGGAAGAGCAAATTATGCTGGAAGCAGAAAGTCATATTCCTTATCCATTAGAAGAAGTTCGTTTAGACTTTGAAGTGTTAGGTGTTTCTGAGTCTGATATTGATGCTGTTGACGTATTACTGGCCGCATCGCGAAGTGAAAATGTTGATGTGCGGACAGAAGTCCTTGAAATGGCAGGTTTAAAGCCAAAGCTGGTCGATGTTGAAGCCTATACCGTAGAAAATGCCTTTTCTTTAATTGCACCTCAGTTGCCGCTTCATGGTCAAGGGTTAACCGTTGCTGTAGTAGATATCGGTGCGACGGTGACAACATTGCATGTACTGGTTGATGGTAAAATTGTTTTCACCAGAGAGCAGACATTTGGTGGTCGTATGTTGACGGAAAATATCAGTCAACATTATGGTATGTCCTATCAGGATGCAGGACGAGCAAAGAAAGAAAATAACTTGCCAGATGACTATGCTCCGAAAGTATTGGACCCGTTTAAACTGTTGATGACGACAACGGTGACACGAGCGCTACAATTTTTCTTCTCAACATCGACACAATATCAGTCAATTGATCATATCTTGCTGGCTGGAGGCTGTGCTTCTATTCAGGGTGTTGATGCGATGATTGAAGAAGATACTGATACAACAACATCAATTGCCAATCCTTTTGTTGATATGGTTTTGGGCTCAAAGGTAACAATATCCTCATTGGGTAATGATGCTCCTTCAATGTTAATTGCATGTGGTCTTGCAATGAGGAGTTTTGATTAATGGCTCATATTAATTTACTCCCGTGGCGTGAAGAGCGACGCCAAGAACGTCAGCAACAGTTTATTGCTGCATTGCTTGGTGGTTTTATATTTGCTGCTGCGACACTTTATGGTGCCATTTTATTTGCTGATGGCTTAATAGATAATCAAAAGTCACGTAATACTTATTTGCAAGCTGAAATCACTAAGTTAGATATCAAAATAAAAGAGATTAGTGAGCTCGAACAAGAACGCGATAAATTAATTGCTCGTATGCAGGTTATACAAGAATTACAGTCGAGCCGACCTAAGGTGGTCAAAGTGTTTGATGCTTTAGTTAGAACGGTTCCTGACGGCATTCATCTTAATAAGGTGACAAGAGTGGGGGCTGCATTAACCTTTGATGGTGTTGCGCAGTCCAATGCTCGGGTATCTGTTTTCATGAGAGAAATAGACGATAATTTAGAGTTTAATGAGTCAAACTTACAAGTTATTCAGCGAACATCTACCCAAGATGATGCAATTCGACAATTTACCCTAGCAGTACAGGAATCGAAGCCAAAAAATGAAGATGGAGAGCTTTAAGCTATGGAATTAACCTCTTTAACTGATTTGGACTTTAATGAGAGTGGTGAATGGCCATTTGCTATTAAGGCTATCGCTATTGCTTTGTTATGCATCGTTGTTTGGGGTGGCGGCTATTACTATATTATAAAAGACAAAGAGCTTGTACTTGCTACTGAGGAACAGAAGGAAGTGACACTAAAAACCTCTTTAGAAGTAAAATATGCCAAAGCGGTGAATTTAGAAGCTTATAAGAAACAAATGAAGGAAATGAAAGTTGTTTTTTCTTCGATGTTACAACAGTTACCACGAAAAAGTGAAGTTGCAGATTTATTAATAGATATTTCAAGATCCGGCCTTGTAAATGGACTTGAATTCCAATTGTTTAAACCTGGTGGCGAAAATCCAGTTGATTTTTATGCTGAATTACCTATCCAAATGACAGTTGTCGGAACGTTTCATCAGTTTGGCGAGTTTGTCAGTGCGGTAGCATCACTGCCACGTATTGTAACCATGCATGATTTAACATTGACGCCTTTGGATAAGGATACGGATAAAATGACAATGAATATTACTGCAAAAACATACCGTTATTTTGATGAGCAGTAGGAATATAGCTAATATGGGACATTCTAATAAAATCATTCTTTTAGCTGTCGCCAGTCTTCTTTTGGCTGGGTGCCAGCAAGATAAAGAGGATTTGACGGTATTTGTTGCCGATGTCAAAGCAAAACAAAAAGCAGACATCGAACCCATGCCAGTGATGAAGGCTTATGAAAAATTCGCTTATTCTGCGGCAGAGTTAAGAGATCCTTTTGTATCTACGGTCATTGATATTAATGTGCCACTTGAAGAAGAAATCAAAATAGTGGTAGATAACGGTATTCATCCTGATCACACAAGATTGAAAGAAGTGTTGGAAGCTTATGCTTTAGATGAATTAAGATTGGTTGGCACTTTAGAGAAAGAAGATATCTGGGCTTTGGTTCAGGCACCAGAAGGTGTTATCCATAAGGTGAGAGCAGGTGATTATATCGGCCAGAATAATGGTCAAATTTTGAGTGTGTCAGACTCTGGTTTAGCTTTGAAAGAGATAGTGTCAGACGGAGATGGTGGTTATGTCGAACGAGACTCATCCCTTTCAGTCATCGATGTGAATTAAAGGCATAGAAATATGACTAGAAACAATAAAATAATGATGTTGAAGAAGAAACTTATGACATATAACAATAAAGTGAATGGACGGACGTTAGCTATGGGTCGATTAAAAAACGCAATGATAGGGATATTTGTAAGCTTCGTTGCCACAACAACAATGGCGGTGGCTGTCGATCTGCAATCATTAGGTTATTCTTCACTACCCGGCGAGAAGGCACAAATAGTGCTGACTTTTTCTGAAGCGGTAGACAAACCCAACACATTTTCTATTGATGATCCTGCTCGCGTGGTATTAGACTTTGCTGGCGTAACTAATCAACTCGATAAAAAAACCCAGCAGATTAATGTCGGTGCAACTAAAAGTGTATCTGTTATAGAAGCGGGTGAACGCACTCGAATGGTTATCAATTTGGATCAGAAAGTACCTTATACAATTGAGCAAGACGGTAATGTTATCTTAGTGACAGTTGCGGGTGGCGAGCAAAATCTAGCGGTTGCGGACGGTCAACAAAATCAGGTATCCGATATTGATTTTCGCCGTGGAGAGAATGGCGAAGCACGCTTAATGATTCAACTTAATGAGGAAGGCCAAGCAGTCGATGTTCAACAAGAGAGAGATACGATTGTCGTCGAGCTTAGCAGTGTTGAGCTACCAGAAAGTTTGCAGCGTCGCTTAGATGTTGTTGATTTTGGCACACCGGTTCAGATCGTTGATAGTGTGCAATCAGGAAAAAATACACGAATCACCTTGTCAACATCAGGAAAATTTGAACATTTAGCTTATCAGACTGACAAAACATTGGTGATTGAAGTTAAACCAATTTCTGATGAGTTGAAGGCAGAAGCGCGTAAAGAAGAGTTTGGTTATCAAGGTGAGCAGCTATCTTTGAACTTCCAAAATATTGAAGTGCGTGCTGTATTACAGTTACTTGCTGATTTTACCGGTATGAACTTAGTCACTAGTGATACCGTGCAAGGTAATTTAACCCTAAGATTGAAAAATGTGCCATGGGATCAGGCTTTAGATATTATTCTAAAAACAAAAGGCCTTGCCATGCGACAAAATGGTAATGTGATGTTGATTGCACCGGCGACTGAAATTGCTGCACGTGAAAAGCAAGAGTTAGCAGCCAAGAAACAATTAGTTGAATTAGAACCACTCTATTCTGAAATCATTGAAATTAATTTTGCTAAAGCAACAGCGCTAGCGGAATTGTTGGATAGCGATGATGAAGAGGAGAATACGGGTAG
>Ga0209495_1000574_pt1 | contig 28404 bp, 22 predicted proteins | sample EN1Hudsemesocosm_FD_184629 | JGI IMG/M metagenome (GOLD analysis project Ga0209495, IMG submission 184629) | Methane-oxidizing microbial communities from mesocosms in the Hudson Canyon - EN1E Hudson Canyon (SPAdes) (version 2) | ecosystem: Environmental > Aquatic > Marine > Cold seeps | place... | reverse complement strand
TGATATCGCAAAGGCGCGTCTCGCTCTGTTAGCCTGTAGCGATGAACTAACGGGAACGTTTAACCGCCGTGGGATAGAGGCAAAAGTTCAAGATGAGCTGCATCGCGTGGTGCGAAATAAAACCGAAATGAGTATCGTGTTGTGCGACGTTGACTGGTTTAAGCGCATTAACGACCGTTATGGTCATGATGTTGGTGACGCGGCGTTGCAGCATATTGCAAAAGTATTGGGTGATACGGTTCGCGTGACCGATATGGTTGGACGATGGGGCGGTGAAGAATTTCTGATTATGCTCCCCAATACCTCTCTGCAGAAAGGCTATCAACTCATTGAACGTGTGCGTGAAAAAGTGGCCTCTGAGCGGATCGTGATTGGCGAGCACGAACTTAGCCTGTCAATTAGCTGCGGTATTTGTTCGACGCGTTTTTTCAGCCGCTTCGGCGATCTAATCAAAGCGGCCGATACTAGTCTTTATGAGGCGAAAGCGCAGGGAAGAAACTGCACTCGACCTGAGCTCAAAGAGGCCTAATTTTAAGGCGTGCTTGAGTTTTTTTGTTCGTTTTTTGCTTCTTCGTCCGCTTGGCTCAGTGTTTTACTTGTCTGTTCGAGTCGCTTCTGAATTCTTTCTTGAGCTCTTCGGCCAAATGTCGCGGCGTGTTTTTTGGCATGCTCCATACTGCGCCTTTGGATGCTGTCGCCCACTTCTAACAACCTTCTTCCAGCGGATGAGGTATAGAATCTAACGAGCTCTCGTAGTTGAGCTGCCGTGTAGTATTCATCGTAGAGGTTATAGAAAATATCGTTTAGCTTGCCGTTCAGAATGAACTCTTCGTACATGATGACTTTCGCTTCATCGTAAATAATATGACCGACTGCACCATCAAGTTTGCCGTATTTCTGGCTTAGTGCGTACATCATAGATTGCGTGAGATTTTGTGCGATTAGGTCGCTGAGCTGACGTGTTTGGAATATCTTGAGTAACTTATCGATCTCGACTCGTTTTTCCTCTTCCAAAAGCGTCGCATGTGCTTGAAATGGCAATGCTAAAAACAAAATTAAAGGTAGCATCACCCTCAGGTGTCTCAATTTCGGCATAATAAGTGTCTTCCCTTTTCACTGTTTTTATCGTTGTGCAGCGTTTATTGTTTTTGTTTTTCGTTTAACGCTTGCTGTTCAAAGTGTAATCCTGCCCACTCATGTTGTATAAAATTACGGATATTCTGATGGTCTGATCCCTCTGGATGACCCAGCACGTCCTTTCTATAATAGTCTCCAAAAAGGTTTAAGGTTTGCGCTACATCTAGTGAATGAAGCTTTGCGAAGGCAAATATTTTGCATGAGCCATTGTTTTGCCCCGCGTCGTTTTTCAAATCACCGTTAACGAATGAGGATGGCTCAAAGTCGTAATGAGCGTCGATTGCACTCATAGCGTCTAAGAATTGAACGGACTCGGGGTTTTCGCTAAGTTGCTTGAGAAGGTCTTGTTCGGTCAAAATAAATTCCTTAATAGGTGATGTAAGCGCGCGACGTTATTTGGCCAAATTAAAACAGTCTGTTTCATTATGCTGCGCTATTGCGCATTTTATAGGATATTTTAGTTAAACCGAAATAGCCTTAGCTAGTGTGTCGATTTTTTAGTCATAACGCTGAGCTAGTTTGTTTAACGTTCGTATGGATAATTAGTATGAGTGATCAATGCCTTGCATTTTATCTTAGGAGGAACTGATAGTTTGTTCGCTGAGCGTAATCGATATGATGGTAACGATGCCTAATGACTAGTTGTAAGCGCGAGGGCGTGTTTTTTTATCGCTCGATAGACGATATTGGCCGAGAAGATTGGGGTGCCCTGGTCGGGCCAGATCAGCCATTTTTGTCGTTTGCGTTTTTGTACGCGTTAGAGGTGAGTGGTTGTGTGGCTATAGATCGCGGGTGGGAACCTTTTCATTTTGCATATTATAGTGCAGAGGGAGAATTACTGGCCGCCGCGCCACAGTATATTAAGCATCATTCCTATGGCGAGTATGTGTTCGATTGGGCATGGGCTGACGCTTACCAGCGGCACGGCTTAAATTACTACCCTAAGCTGTTAACCGCCATTCCGTTTACGCCATGCACCGGGCCACGCTTATTAGTCAGTTCATCTGCAACGAATAGCGCTGCAGCGTCTGACATAGCGAGCGTATATCGTGATGCGTGTGTGTCGAGCTGTCATGAGCGGAGCTTGTCTTCTTGGCATATATTGTTCCCTCCGCCGGAAAACTCGAAGAGCGATACTCAAAAAGGCCTGCATCGTCGTAACGGGGTGCAATATCATTGGTTTAACCGAGGTTATCAGGACTTTGATGCGTTTCTCGATGCGCTGGTATCTCGAAAGCGTAAAAATATACGCAAAGAGCGACAAGCTATCGCGCGTCAAGCGCTTACATTTCGTTGGGTCGAAGGCCCTGATTTTGCAGAGTCGGAACTCGAACGGTTTTATCTGTTATACCGTGCGACTTATTTGAAGCGTGGTCAGGAAGGCTACCTTAATAAGACTTTCTTTCAGGAGTTACTGCTAACAATGCCTAGCGCTATGTGTTTTTTGCTGGTGGAATCATCGGTAGAAATTGTCGCAGGTGCATTGTTTTTCAAAGGAGATAAAACCCTATATGGCCGCTATTGGGGCTGTATCGAGTCGTATCATGCCTTGCATTTTGAGACATGCTACTACCGTGGCGTCGAGTATTGTATTGAACATGGCTTTGCCAAATTTGATGCGGGAGCTCAAGGTGAGCATAAGCTATTGCGGGGCTTTGAGCCTATGCCGACGTGTTCTTATCACTGGATAGAAAATCCTGATTTCGAGCGCGCTATTGTCGATTTTTTGGAGGACGAGTCTGCCCATGTCGCGGAGTATATTCTCGAAGCGCGTGAAGGTTTACCTTATAAAGTGACAATGGATACCCCCTTACGTAAATAAAGTTGTTAATCGCGCTTTACTTGTTTTTTGAATCCTATTAAACTTCGCGCCCCTGAATAGAACCGTGTCAGTTTAAAAGATGCGGTGAGTTTGATTTTGACACGTTATGGTAATTTAAATGCCTTCAGTAAAAATTAAAGAAAACGAGCCTTTTGATATTGCACTACGTCGCTTTAAGCGTTCTTGTGAAAAAGCAGGCGTATTGTCTGAAGTTCGTCGTCGTGAGTTCTACGAAAAGCCAACTTCAGTTCGTAAGCGCAAAGCCGCTGCAGCTGTAAAGCGTCACGCTAAGAAAGTTCAGCGTGAGCAACGTCGTTTCGAAAGACTGTACTAAGCTACTCTCGCTTATAGTCGCCCTAGCATAGGGGGTCATGTTTAGCATGTCCGAACAGAGCTTAAAAGCTGATATTACATCGGCAATGAAAGTCGCCATGCGTGCTCGCGATAAAGATCGCTTAGGCACCGTGCGGCTTATTTTGTCCGAAATAAAACGCATTGAGGTCGATGAACGCATCGAGCTTGATAACGCGCGTATATTGGCGGTTCTAGACAAAATGCTAAAACAGCGTCGCGATTCGATTCAGCAATACGAAGCGGCAGGCCGTCAAGACTTGGCCGATATCGAAGCGGCGGAAGTGTTGGTAATTGACAGTTTCTTGCCGTCACCGTTAAGCGAGCAAGAAATTTCGGCGCTGATGGATCAATCTATCGCGAACTCCGGTGCAGAGTCAGTAAGAGACATGGGTAAGGTAATGGCTCTTCTCAAACCTGAGCTTCAAGGTCGCGCGGACGTTGGTGCAGTTAGCCAGCTAGTAAAACAACGCCTCTCAAGTTAATCTCTTTATTTTCGCACGCACTGTACTGATGTCCTTTGTTAGTTTGCGTAGCGCTATTCTGTCGCCGTTTTTTTCGCTAGAGAGATGACATGTCTGGGATGATTCCGCAAAGCTTCATTGATGACTTGCTAGATCGCGCACCGCTTGCTGAAGTGGTACGTAGTCGTGTGGACCTAAAAAAAAGCGGCTCTACTCTTAAAGCTTGCTGCCCTTTCCATAACGAAAAAACCCCTTCTTTTAACGTTAATACGCGTAAGAATTTCTATCACTGCTTTGGTTGTGGTGCCAGTGGCAATGCAATTAACTTTTTGCGAGAGCATGACAATCTTTCGTTTATTGAAGCCGTTGAAGAGCTGGCTAAAATTGCTGGTGTCGAAGTACCACGAGATGAACGTGTTCAGGCTCAGTATACAGCGCAGCGCGGTATACAGGATGCGCTTGATTTTGCCTGTCATCAGTATCGAGATGCTCTGAGTGGTCATAAAGACAAATCGATTGCAAAGCAATATCTAGAGAAACGTGGTTTGTCCGCGGCGATTGTCGAGCGTTTTTCGATAGGGTTTGCGCCGGGTCAAAAAGACTTTTTATGGTCACATTCCGGGCAGTCGATTCGCTCAGCGTTGGTCAAAGCTAAAATGGTTTCTGACCGTTACGATAGCGCCTATGAGTTGTTTCAGAGTCGTTTAATGTTCCCGATTCGTAATCCGCGCGGGAGAGTGGTCGCGTTCGGCGGCCGTACGCTAATTGATGACAAAGCGAAGTATATAAACTCGCCAGAATCCGAGGTGTTTCATAAGAGCCGTGAAATCTATGGGCTTTACGAGGCGATGCAGGCGAGTCGGCAATTAGATACGCTGCTTGTCGTCGAAGGCTATATGGATGTTGTGTCATTGGCGCAATATGGCATCGACTATGCGGTGGCCACGTTAGGGACTGCAACCAACGAGGAAAACCTCAGCCACTTATTGACGCGTTGCCACAATATCGTTTTTTGTTTTGACGGCGACGCAGCTGGCTTGAAAGCAGCGAAAAAAGCGATGGAAAACGCCTTGCCCTTAATTCAGGACGGCATGCGGATATCATTTTTATTGCTCCCTGACGGGGAAGACCCAGACACTTTAGTAAGAAAAGACGGCAAAGAGGCGTTTGAGAAACGAATTCAGCGCGCCAAGCCTTTGTCAGAGTTTTTCTTTCAGATCTACGCCTCTGGCCTAGATATGCGACAAGTAGAAAGTCGCGGTGCGCTCAAACAAAAAGCTGAAGTCCAGATAGAAAAAGTACGCGCAAAGGTGCTTAAAAGCGCGTTGAGGCAGCAGCTAAATGGCTTGGTTTACCAATACAAAGGGCGTGCGGGAAAGAAACAGGGGGATTCGTTTCAGGTATCCGGCGTTAGCGGTGACTTGGCCGGCGTTAAGATTGTTCGTGAATTGGAGACGGTTTATTGCTTGGCTATATTGTACAAGCCACAGATGGCAGAAGAGCTGCTAAGTGACTTTGACGGAGACTTTCACAGCGACATGGCGGAAGATTTTGCGCGATATGCGCTGTCAGTGTCCGCGAGCACGACCGACGAATTGCTGTACAGTCTAGCGACAGATCGAAAAGGAGCGCGGGAGCGTTATTGGCGGTTATTTGAATCGCTCGACTGGACACCTAGTCCAAATGAAATTGACGCAGAGCTAAACGAAATTAGGACGCGCCAAAAAGGCGAGAAAAAACGCTCAGATGCGCTAAGGTTTGCTAAGGGGAATAAACTTCCTAGTCAGATGTCTGACGCAGAAAAAAACGCTCTCAGATCAATATCCGGCTCCGAGCGCTCATAATTGACAGAATTTTGCCTCTAGGGTTGATTTATTTAGAATTAGGCCCATATTCATTTGGTTCAATTTTGTAATTTCCGTATAATGGCCGACCATTTTTTGGCCACCAACTGATAGGGTGAATATGTCAGGCAAAACGCAACAGTCTCGTCTCAAAGATCTCATTGCTCGCGGTAAAGAACAAGGGTACCTGACTTACTCAGAAGTTAACGACCATCTCCCCGAAGATATAGCTGACCCAGATCAGGTTGAAGACATTATCCGAATGATCAACGACATGGGTATTCAGGTCGTTGAGGTTGCTCCTGATTCAGACACATTGTTAATGTCTGATGGCGATTCTACCGACGAAGTAGCGGCGGCTGAAGCGGCGGCTGCATTAGCTGCGGTTGAAACCGAAGCGGGTCGAACGACTGATCCGGTGCGTATGTATATGCGTGAAATGGGGACGGTCGAGCTATTAACACGTGAAGGCGAAATTCGTATTGCCAAGCGTATAGAAGAGGGCCTTCGTGATGTGATGGCTTCTTTAGTCTATTACCCTGGCGCCGTTGAGCGAGTCCTGAATACCTACGATCGAATTGTCGAAGAAGAAGGTCGCTTGAGCGATATCCTAACAGGGTATTTGGATCCGGATGACGAAGTTGCCGTGCCAACGCCTGTTGTGCCAGCTGCGGCTAGCGACAATAAAGACGACGATGATGACGAAGAAGAAGGCGACAAAGGTCCAGACCCTGAAATTGCTAAAGAGCGTTTTGGCGGGATTCGTAAGCAATATCAAAAAGCGCTAAAAACAGAAGAGAAACATGGCCGTGGCTCGAAGCAGTTGATTAAAGAGCTGAATGCGCTAGGTGAACTATTCGCCCCAATTAAACTGAATGCTAAACAGTTTGACGCTTTGGTCATCGAAGTTCGTACAACGAACGAAATCATCAGAATTAATGAGCGCTTAATTATCAATCTCTGTTCGCGAAAGTGCGGCATGGATCGTAAGGAATTTATTAAACGTTTCCCTGGTAACGAAGCGAATCTAGAGTGGCTTCAGGACGTCATTGACGAAGGTCACCCTGCTGCAAACAAGTTGGTAGAATACAAAGGCGAAATTGTTCGAGCTCAGCGTAAAATATCCGCGATGTCTCAAGCGTCTGGTTTAAAAGTTTCAGAAATTAAAGATGTTAACCGCCGAATTTCAATTGGCGAAGCGAAAGCGCGTCGCGCGAAGAAAGAAATGGTAGAGGCTAACCTCCGTCTTGTTATTTCGATCGCCAAAAAGTACACCAACCGTGGTTTGCAGTTCCTTGATCTGATTCAAGAAGGCAACATTGGTCTAATGAAAGCGGTTGATAAGTTCGAGTACCGTCGAGGCTATAAGTTCTCTACTTATGCGACGTGGTGGATTCGACAAGCAATTACACGCTCTATCGCCGACCAAGCGCGTACCATCCGTATTCCTGTCCATATGATAGAAACGATTAACAAGTTAAATCGTATTTCTCGTCAAATGCTTCAAGAAATGGGACGAGAGCCGACGCCTGAAGAGCTGGGCGAGCGCATGGAAATGCCAGAAGATAAAGTGCGAAAAGTACTTAAAATTGCCAAAGAGCCTATTTCTATGGAAACGCCCATTGGTGACGATGAAGATTCGCACTTAGGCGACTTTATTGAAGACAACATGGCAGAGTCTCCAATCGATACAGCAACCGGTCAGGGTTTGAAAGAAACGACGCGTTCTGTTCTTTCTGGCTTGACTGCTCGTGAGGCGAAGGTCCTTCGTATGCGTTTCGGTATCGAAATGAACACGGATCATACCTTGGAAGAGGTCGGTAAGCAGTTTGATGTAACGCGAGAGCGTATTCGTCAGATTGAAGCGAAGGCGCTGCGTAAACTGCGTCATCCAAGCCGATCAGATCACCTGCGTAGCTTCTTAGACGAATAAGCCGCTAGATTCTTGCTAACGGGCGCATTATAATGCGCCCGCTTTGATTTTAGGCTTATTAGAGTAATATCCTCGTCATGCCGGCATGACGTTAAAAAAGCCGCATAGTGTGCCCCCTTAGCTCAGTTGGGTGAGACTGGCGTTTTATGCAAAGCATCGCTTTGCGCCAGACGAACGACGCAAATCTATGATTTGTGGCCGGGGAGAGCACGCGACCAGCCTGCAAGGCTGGCAAGTCTCAGAAGGCAAGGACTTTAAACGAAGCCCTCATATGTGCCCCCTTAGCTCAGTTGGTTAGAGCACCCGACTCATAATCGGTAGGTCCCCTGTTCAAGTCAGGGAGGGGGCACCATTTTTTCTTCTTTTTTGTAGTTCTTGTTTAATTCCGCTTCTTCAGTGCAACGATCGAGTTGCGCGTAAGTAGCTTGGCTTTGATTTCCCTTCTCTTGTTCTTGGCAATATTGCCAGTACTTCTGTTTCGCAAAGCAGGTCTGGGCGACAGACTTCCGCGTGGACAAAAATACTTGGAAAACCTTCGAGTCCCGCTTCCTTAAACTTATCTCTAAGTAGTTGTTCATCTGCAGGGTCCTTAAGGTAGTTATAGGCATAGGCGATATCGCTAAAGCTTGCTCCTTGGTTTTCTAATAAGGTAGAGATGTTCAGAATCATTCGGTCGATTTGAGCACCAATATCGTCTAAGTGTGCCGTTCGGCCTTGTTCGTCGATGCTGGCGGTGCCAGAAACATGCAAGGCAATTTTATTGGCTTCGGTCATGCTCATACCGCGCGTAAAGTCGGCGCCGTACTCGCCTGCCTCGTTTAAGGTTGGTGTCGTCATCACCGTTCGCATTAATTCCTTACCAGATTTCACGGCATAGAAGCCCATGCAGATATCGTGTTGGCTACTGACCATGCCGCCGTCAATGCCCGTACTGGCGGGTACAGGATCAATGCCGCGTGAATCGAAGAACTCTCGGCGCGCTTTGTTTAGGCCGGGATAATAGTCACGTTCCATTTCACGTAGATAAATCCAGGTACGTACCACATCGGTAAATTCCATTCCGGCTTCGTGTAGTAGTTTTTCAGCAAGCGTAAACATGCTCCAGGTCTGCTCATACGCGTTATCACCCGCACCGCATAGACCTCCCGCCATCAAGCGGTTTTCATCGCCCATTTGCAACAATAAGCCCGTTGAGGTTTTACACTGACCACAGGTACAGCCGGTGCTTGCGCACACTTGCTGTTTATTGATTTCAATAGTGCTTGGTACTATGGCTTGCACGGCTACTTCGACTTGAGCGTTCGTATCGAGAGGTGGTTGTTGAATTTCTGTTACTGCAGGAGTGAGTGTGCGCCCGCCACTTGCGTCAATGACGCTTTGTTTACTGAGCCGCACTGATTCTATGTCGTTTGCCATGTTACGCATAAAAATAGTTTCAGAAATGATCGAGCTTAGATCGCCGCCTTCGTCTAAAAGAGCGTCTCGAATAGCGATGTAAATGTCTTTTGCTTGTTCTCCAGCAGAGGCGCACGTGCCATCAGGTTTGACGGTATAAAACAATTCGGTGGCGTTAGGCCCTTCTATGCGGCGGAGCGCAATCAAGCAGCCTTTCGAGGTGCGCTTTTCAAGCAATGAATCTTTAGATAGTTCGGCGTGTGATGCACTTGGGTTAACAGCAGGCATGATAAACTTCCTTCAAAGTGATTGGCTCAAAATTCCCGAGCCTTTACATGCAAAACAAACACGAAAGGCTCGGGTATCAGACGTTTAGAATGTACGACTAACAGCCATCAGTCGGTAGAATTCCACCATCAGCAACAGCGGAAACTGTATAGCTTCCATCATCGCTTTCGTTGTCCTCGAAGCAGTTGCCCTCCGAGAACTCAACAAGGCCCTGTAACTCTGGAACATTGAAGTAGGTCAAGTCTGCAGCCAGAAACTCAAATGGCTCCAACGGCGTACCGCCAAGATTCCCTGCCCAGAAACCGTTGTTATTGACTGAGTTGTCTTTAACAAGGTTTCGGCTAACCGACGCATCAAGCACGGTGTTGTCAGGGTCGTTAAACGGAGGGTCAACAAGCACTAATTGCCCTGTGTTCAAATCAACATCGAAACAAGAGTTCGCGGTACCAAAGGTGGCAGAGCACCAACCCATGAGCGCAACACCGGTTAAGCCATGATCGTCAATACGATTATCTCGAATCTTATGATCGCTTACACCCAGAGCAAGAACGCCACCACCCGGAGGAAGTGCTGCTTGAAAGGTACCAGGAACGGCCATATTGGGACGGTTATTATTGTAGATATCGTTCTTCTCAATAATCCAATCCTTCATCTCATTCAGCGCAGGGTTCCCCGCGCCGTTGGGGTGAAATAGGCCGACACCAACGGTGTTGTTGTGAACTTCGTTATTGCGGAATTTAACGTTATTGGAGACCGTAATCTCAAAGCCGATAACGCTGTCGTAAAGCTCATTGCCCACAACACGAACATTCTCAGATCCTGCCACCCACATTGCAGTATCAAGCGAGCCGTAAGAGGTGTTGTTACGCACCAAGCCATTCGCCGAAAGTGTTGGGTAGATTCCGTTGTTCAAGTTGTTGGCTGACTCGTTGCGAATCATTTTGAAGCCATCTACAAAACGCGTTTGGATGCCGTTAACACCAAAACCCTCTACCGTGAAGCCACGAACATAGAAGTTTTTAAGGTCAGGCGCATGGCACTGATCACGGCCAAAGTTATACTCACAACCCGCAGGTGCGGCGTAAATGCCCGTGCCGACTTCGGTTTGTGTTCCGGTTGCGACTAGGCGTACCTTGCCCGCCTCACCGTTACGACGTTTAACTTTTCCGATCAGCCGAATATTGTCTTTTTCGATACGTAGGCCATAAGTGCCGCCTTCGTTCTCAATATAAGTACCAGGCCATACCAGAACCGTATCGCCAGAAGAGGCGGCGTCTAGAGCGGACTGTATTGAGTCACCAGGGTGAACTTTGTGAACGGCGGCTTGTGCCGCGCCAGCGGCGACCAGAGCGGTTGCCGCGAGAATGGAACCCATACTTCGCTTGTTAATCTTCATTATTTTTCTCCAAGCTGCTAAATGTTAGTTTTATTATTTTATTCAGCCAGCCAAAAGACGGGCTGATACATCTACTGCCACTCCTCTATATGTGAATTTTATTCACATTGCAATTAATTAGATATCAGGTGTGACGCATGTCACGGCTGTAGAGCTTGTAACCGTAACTAGATTGACGCTTGGTATAGTGAATTTATATTAGCGTCATGAGAACCATGAATTGATCTTTCGATTTCAACAGAGTCGTAGTTTGATCTCGAAAGCACACAATAAAAATAATGAGAAAGGTGCGAGAGTGATGAATAAACAGCCCAAGTCTGGCTATCGAACTATTTCAGTTAAAACCTTATTGATGTCCGTTTCTGCCTTGCTGGTTTTTACGACCTTAAGCGCATGTAAATCTACATCAGGCAAACAAGCGGACGCTGCAAGCGATCCGTTTGGACAGCTCAGTATCCAATATCCGCTAGATGAAACCTTGTTCCCGCCAGATATTGTTGCACCGAAATTCATTTGGGAAGACAAAACAGCAGGCGTCACTGAGTGGCATGTAGCGTTAAGGTTCGAAGGCCAAACTGAAGGGCTCAGTTTCACCTCACAGCAAGCTAATTGGCAGCCTTCAGAAGAGGTATGGAGCGACATTAAGCGACGATCCACTGGGAGTGAAGCGCAGGTACTAGTGAGCGGACTGAACAATGATGGCGAAACGTTATCTTTTAATCGGACCGGAATCGAGACCTCTACCGACCCGGTAGGCGATTCGATTTTCTATCGAGAAGTGCCTCTTCCATTCATTGATGCGGTGAAAGACCCTTCGCAAATTCGCTGGCGGTTTGGTTCGGTCGACTCAGTCGATCGACCTGATATTGTGCTCGAAGACTTACCAGTGTGTGGTAACTGTCACTCATTTTCTGGCGATGGAAAAACGCTAGGGCTGGATGTCGACTATGGTAACGATAAAGGAGGCTATGCGATTTTAGATGTTGAGAAAGACATGGTCTTGAATGACGAAAAAATCATTACTTGGAGTGATTACAAACGCGAAGATGAAGAGCAAACATTTGGCTTGCTGTCGCAAGTATCACCAGATGGCCGTTACGTTGTTAGCACGGTGAAAGACCGAGCGGTATTTGTTGCAACGCCGGGTATAGAGTACTCGCAGTTGTTTTTCCCGATTAAAGGCGTGCTGGTGGTATACGACCGAGAGAAAGAAACCTATACCGCTCTCGCTGGCGCTGATGACCCTGAGTATGCGCAGAGCAACCCTACGTGGAGTCCCGACGGAAAGTACATCGTCTTTACGCGTTCGAAAACATATACCAAGCCTTCAATCGAAAATTCGACCAGTGTGTTATTGAGTGAAAAAGATGTGCCCGAATTTATAGAAGACCGCGAACCCTATAAATATGACCTTTACCGAGTGCCATTCAACGACGGCAAAGGCGGTAAAGCAGAGCCAATTGAAGGCGCATCACATAATGGAAAAAGTAACTTTTTTGCTAAATTCTCGCCGGACGGTAAGTGGATTGTGTTCACTCAGGCTGAGAATTATATGCTGCTGATGCCGGACAGCGAGTTGTTCATTATTCCTGCGGAAGGCGGTGAAGCGCGTCGTCTTCGGGCGAATACCTCAAATATGAACTCTTGGCATAGCTTCTCATCGAATAGTCGTTGGTTAGTATTTTCGTCAAAAGAGAATACGCCCTATACACAGCTATTTCTTACCCATATCGATGAAGAGGGCAATTCGACACCGCCAGTGGTACTCGACCGGTTTACGGGTCAAGACCGAGCGGCGAATATCCCTGAATTTGTGCCATTGCCTTCGAACAGCATTGCGAAAATTGACGAGCAGTTTTTGGATGCCTACTCGTTTCTTAGAGCGGGTATGGCGAACGAGCGCACCGGAAACTATGAGGATGCCGTTGTTTCTTACTTAAAGGGGCTTGAGGCTGAACCTAATAATGTCGAGTTGTTAAACTCGATGGGCTTTGCGTTGTTTCAACAAGGCAAAAGCGATGAAGCGATCGTCTCGCTGGAAAAAGCACTTACAGTCGATCCGAAGCACTTCAAAGCACACAACAATATGGCGCTCGCGTCGATTGATATCGGCGAGTTAGAACTGGCAGAGATTCACTACCGGGAGTCGCTTGCAGTAGAGCCTCAACCGTCAATCTATAACGACCTAGGGTATGTGTTAGAGCGGCAAGGTATGGTCGATGAAGCAATTGAAGCCTATCGAGAAGCGCTTCTCTTAGATCCTAAATCGGCGACGGCACACTACAACTTGGCCACGCACCTTGCGAGTGAAAAAGATTACGTTAATGCGGAGAGTCACCTTCGTAAGGTAATTGACATTCAACCGAACACGCAGGTTTACGCGAGCCTCGGTGCGGTGCAGTGGCAGCAGGGTAAGGCTGACGATGCTATATCAAGTTTGCAATCCTCAATACAGGCTGACCCAACCAATACGGGCGCGTCTGACTCTCTCGGGAAAATCTACCTGGAGCAAGGCAAGCTAGGTCAGGCTGAATCAACATATCGTCTTCTCATAGAGACGACGCCAAGTGCTTTAGCTTTTAACGGTCTCGCTGATGTGCTTAAACGAGCGGGTAAATCAGAAGAAGCTCGTCAAGCAATGGCGAAAGCCAAGGCGCTAGAGTCGAAGTAGACAGCACTCATATCGCACGGTCTATCCAAAATACTTTTTGATTGGGCCGTGCGTTTGTTATTTGTTGCCCTGTGATGAACCCTTCGCGCATCCTCACAATCGTTTTAAATAAGCCGCAATTTTTTGCGCCTCGGCGTCACTCATGTTGTCGAAGATAGGCATTTTTCGGCCGTCTTTGTCATTTCGTATTTTGTGCGATACCTGTGATGCAGAAAGTTTCGTATCTTTGTTGGCTGGAACGCCTCTTAAAAACTTCCCGATGCCAGACTTGTTATGGCATTCGGAGCAATGGTGCTCGAAAAGCTGTTTTCCTGTCGTTAATTCCGGGTGGTCATGGGCGTCCCTAGAGCAGCCGCTCAAGACGAGTACCGTAACCAGAAGAAGGGTTATGGAAGGGATAGCGGATACCCTTATTTTCAATCACAAAATGATTATGTTTTTGTTATTTGCCTTATCCTTATTGAGCATCGCTCATGTTTTTGAGTGCTCAGGATAGCGACCTAATAAGTGAACGCCCCAGGCGGTTGATATGACGACTAAGGCGCCTACGGCTTGGTGCAGAACGGCGTAGTTGATATCGACACTGCTCATTACCGTCGCAATGCCAAGCAAAATTTGAGTGCCAAAGGCGGTGTGAATGGCGATAGATGCTGCTCTAGACTGCTTGCGAACGCGCCTGGCTAACACGATAAGAAAACCGACGGCTACCCACGCCCACCAGCGGTGAATATAGTAGACAATATAGGGGTCATTATTCAGCATGCTCCAGACGCCGCCACTCCAATCTATACCGATGAGGAAAAGCGAACCATGCATCAGAGGCCAAGTGTCCGACATGGGGCCAGCATTCAAGCCTGCGGTATAGGCACCGAACAACAACTGTATAAACAATACACCAAAAACAGTGGCGCCAAAGGCTGTTAGTCGTGATGGTTTTTGTTGTCCTGCAGCAAGTTGACGAAGGTCCAAGGCGGTCCAGACTAGCCCGGTCAAAATAACAAGCGCGGTCAATAAATGGGTCGCTAGCCGAAAGTGGCTAACATCCGTGCGCTCCGTTAAACCGGAGCTAACCATCCACCAGCCGATTACACCTTGCATGCCGCCAAGAATCAGGAGCCCACTAAGTCGCCCGCCATACCCTTGAGGTATGGCCCGTTTGAACGCAAACCAGGCAAGAGGCAATGCAAACGCCAGACCAATCAGGCGTCCCAGGAGGCGGTGAATCCACTCCCAAAAATAGATCAGTTTAAAGTCTTCTAAACCCATCCCTGCGGGGCCATTTATCTCTTGGTATTCTGGAATCTGCTGATACTTTTCGAACTCGGAGGCCCAAGTTTCTTGACTTAACGGAGGTATGGCGCCAGTGATTGGCTTCCATTCGGTGATTGAAAGCCCTGACTCGGTGAGTCGTGTAATGCCCCCAACAACCACGATAATAAACACTAAGAAGGCGACAGAGTACAGCCAATTTGAAATAGCAATGGGGCGCTTAAAGTGTTCGGCGGGCGTGTTAAGACTGTGGCTCATGGCGGGATAGCATAGCTGGAAAAAACGGCAGTATAGCAACATAAACGACAGGCAGAAATACGCTATTCGCGTAATTGAGGGGTGTTCGTGACTAGGGTGTTATTGTGTCTTTTTTCTTTTAACGGCCCGTAAAATCAGCGGCCCGTTAAAGTAGGACAAGGCCTTAGCTATCGGTTAGCACACAGTGCTAAGGCCTTGTATTTTGTTAAAGCGCTGCTGTTAGTATTTGATGACTGACATCGGGCGTGATATCTCGTTTTTCACCGAGTTTAACCATGCCATGGGCTGTGAGTTTTTCAATAATTCCTTCGATCTCCGAGCGCTCGATGCCGACATGGGACAAGCGGGTGGGCACATCCATGGTATGGAAAAACTGCTCGGTTTTTTGAATGGCTGCATCGATCCTGCTCTGTTCGTCGCCATCGTTTATCTCCCAAACGCGAGAGGCATATTGCAGTAGTTTTTCGCGCTTTTCGTTACGCCTAATTTTCATCACGCCGGGTAATACGATCGATAAAGTTCGGGCATGGTCGATACCATAGCCGCCAGTCAGCTCGTGACCGATCATGTGGGTTGCCCAGTCTTGCGGAACGCCTGCGCCAATTAAGCCATTTAGCGCCAAGGTCGCAGACCACATAATATTCGCCCGTACTTCTAGGTCTTTTTTCGTATCAGCGTTTAGTGCTTTAGGACCTTCCTCGATAAGCGTAAGAAGGAGGCCTTCTGCCATGCGGTCCTGCACCTTTGCGTTAACAGGAAAGGTCAAATACTGCTCCATCGTATGAACAAAGGCATCCACCACACCGTTGCTAATTTGGCGGTCAGACAGCGTTAGCGTTACCGAGGGGTCGAGCACCGCAAACTGCGGCCTTACTAAGGGGTTGCTGAATGGGAGTTTGTTACCGTTTCGCGTGACTACCGCGCCGGTATTTGTTTCGGATCCTGTTGCAGGAAGCGTCAGAACTGCGCCGATAGGTAAGGCGCTAGAAATAGGAGCCTGCTTGGTAACGATATCCCATGGATCTTCACCTTCAAACAGCGCTGCTGCGGCAATAAATTTTGTGCCGTCAACAACAGAGCCGCCACCGACGGCAAGCAAGTAATCAATGTCATGAGCTTTAATTAGATCAAGAGCCTTTATGAGCGTGTCATAGATTGGGTTAGGCTCAATGCCTGAAAACTCAAACCAAGTATGATTTTCTAGTGCGCTTTTAACCTGATCGTACACTTCATTTTTCTTAATGGAGCCGCCACCATAGGTGACTAAAATGCGCGAATTGGCGGGGATCTCTGCACCAATCGCTTTAATCTGTCCCTCGCCAAAGTGGATGCGAGTCGGGTTATGGAATGTAAAATTCAACATGCTTTTCAATACCTAGTAGATTAATGGGTAGTAACTCGATGGTTTACTTATCCTGATCAAGAAGGGCTAATAGCTTTTCTGCTACCAGCTCTGATGAAGCAGGATTTTGCCCTGTGATTAACAATCCGTCCTGAACGGCAAAGGGCGTCCAATCGGCTACTTTTTGGTAGTCACCGCCGCGCGCCTTTAGTTCGTCTTCCAATAAGAATGGAACGACGTCGGTCAGCTGTACTGCTTCTTCTTCAGTATTGCTAAAGCCTGTCACGGCTTTGTTTTTGACTAGATTCTCACCGTCGGCATCCTTAACATTTAAGAACACTGAAGGAGCGTGGCATACAGCGGAAACAGGTTTATTGCTCCGTACGAAAGCTTCGGCTAGGGCGACGGAGTACTGATCGTTAGTTAAATCCCATAGCGGCCCATGCCCTCCGGGATAAAAAATAGCGTCATAATCTTCTTCGTTTACCTCGGCGAGTTTAGCGGTTGTTGCTAATGCGCTTTGTGCCTTGCTGTCTTCATCAAAGCGGCGCGTTGCGTCGGTCTGAAAGTCGGGCTGTTCACTTTTCGGGTCGATAGGCGGTTGACCTCCCTTAGGCGACGCTAAGGTAATTTCCGCGCCTGCATCTAAAAAAACGTAATAAGGTGCGGCGAACTCTTCGACCCAGAAGCCTGTTTTCTCGCCGGTGTTACCCAGCTCACTGTGGGAAGTTAAAACCATTAGTATTTTTGCTGAAGCGTTTGTCATTGTGTTGCTCTCGTTGTTTTTTAGTCAATGCATAGGAAATGAATACGGTGAAAAGCAATGCGCCTCGAACGCCGTTCCAAGCGATGGCAGGTAGTCTGACTCGTCACTCTCTGTCTAACAATGCATATAAATTAGACTTGATTGTTTTAATTTTTGAAACAAAGTGGCATTCTCCAACAATCATTCAATAAGACGTTAGTACGAGGATAAGGTGTGTGAATGTTTCGTTTGAGCAGTTAAAAAGCATGGTGGTGTTTGCCCAAGTGGTTGAACAAGGTAGCCTGACCGGTGCGGCGAAACGAATTGGTTTATCGCGCGCAGTGGTCAGCTATCACATCAAAAAACTAGAAACACAGTTGGGCGTTACGCTAATGAACCGTTCAACGCGCAGTCTCAAACTGACTGAAGCGGGCCAACAATATTACGAGCGATGCCGCGCTATTGCAGAAGAAGCAGAAGCGGCGAATCAGCAAATCGAAAACCTAAAGGAAGAGCCAGAAGGGTTATTGAAAATTACCTGCCCGGTAAATATTGGGTTGCAAACCATCGTGCCTGCTCTGAATGAATTTAAAAAGCTGTATCCGAAAATCGAGCTGAATGTGATGCTCACTGATGACGTCGTAAACATCATTCAAGAGGGTGTAGATCTCGCTATCCGCGGAGCGCCCCTTGCTGATTCGGGGTTACAAGCGAGCAAACTATCGACACTAAAAACCTGCTTGTGCGGTTCTCCTGACTATTTCAAAAAAAATGGTAGACCGAAAATACCTACTGATTTGGACGCGCATGACTGGGTCATCTACCAGTTAACATCAGGCACCTTAACCTTAAGCAAAGGCAGCCGTTCATACAGCGTAAAGGTGAGCGGAGGGATCAGTACGAACAATGCTGCTGCCAGAACAGCGTTTGTTGAAGGCGGTCATGGCTTGGGTCGTATTCCGATTTACGATGCATGGCCAAAAATACAAAGCGGTAACTTAGAGGCGGTTTTGGAAGACTACAGCTTGCCGGATATCAATATTTATGGCGTCTTCCCGCCGGGGACAACCGGTGCTAAAAAGCTTCGACTTCTGATTGATTTCTTAAAAGAGTATTTTGAAAAAGAGAGCCGAAGAGCGTGCTACTAAGTTGTACTCGGTGGGCAGCGACAGGTTTTAGCTTTTGAATTTGGCAGCTGCTCTGAACTTGATTCGATTGAACATAGATGGGTCCTTACCGAAACATGAGGGCCAAACCTTACTGATACATTTGTGACCTATCGCCATGCAAGGTGATTCGCAGAGCGATACAAAACTCTCGCTAGATTGATCTAAACAAGCCCTTTAGCGCGTAACATTCTTACTACATTTGGTTTGTTTGGCGAAGGCATAGCTGTGGCGCGCTGCTGAAACAAACTCTAAATTCGCGAGACATTTTTTTCGGAGACGCTTAGATGATCAGTATTGACAAGGTCGGTATGAATTATCAGCTTGATGGTGAGCAGGTAAAGGTTCTGTCTGACTTATCACTCACGATTGAACAAGGTGAGTCACTTGCTATCGTAGGCCCCTCTGGCTCTGGAAAGACAACATTGTTGTTGCTACTGGCTGCACTGGAGTCCCCGTCTGTCGGCTCGATCGCTATAAAAGGGCAAGACCTTTCGGCACTAAGCCAAGACCAGCTCGCTGATTTGCGCCGAGACAATATGGGGATTATTTTTCAGTCTTTTCACTTAATTCCTAGCTTGGACGCGTTGTCTAATGTGGCGTTGCCGATGGAAATAGCGGGACGCAACAACGCGAGAAGTATCGCGACTGCGATGATAAAAAGCGTTGGGCTTGAACACCGGATGAAACATTACCCCTTGCAGCTGTCTGGTGGTGAGCAGCAGCGCGTTGCCATTGCTCGTGCCCTTGCTCACTCGCCCTCTTTGCTGCTGGCCGACGAGCCAACGGGCAACCTCGATGCGTCAACGGGCAGTCGTATCTCTGACCTATTGTTTGATCTTCATCGAGAGATGAACACCACCTTGGTGCTGGTGACGCATGATGAACAGCTGGCACAACGCTGCCAACGCGTGGTCAGAATGGATGGTGGCAGGCTGGTTGAAGAGCACGCTCATCATGGAGAATAAAGCGCGCTTCCTGTTAAGTTTTGCGTGGCATGACCTGCGCGCCAGCGGCCGTCAGCTTTGGGTCTTTTGTGCGTGCTTGATGCTGGGTGTTACCTTAGTGACGGCTTCGGCGGCGATGCATGGCTTATTGAGCAACAGTCTGCTTGATGACACGCGGGCGCTGATGGGTGGCGATATTGAAGTGAGTGCGAATCAGCCGTTACCGGATGACAGCCTAGAATGGATGGCTGCATCTGGACAGGTGTCTCTGACACGAGAGCTGAATACGATGCTCGGCACCCAGAACGGAGATTTCTTATTAGTCGAGCTCCTGAGTACCGATGAAAACTACCCGCTTTATGGTGAGTTAGTGCTTTCGGAAACCGGTTCATTGCAGGATTTGACGGGTTTTGTGAACGGATTTTGGGGCGTTCTAATCGACCCCGTTTTGGCCGAGCGCTTAAGCATTGATCCGGGAGACAACGTCAGCATTGGCACATTAATGATGGAGGTACGAGGGTTAGTTTTGCAACAACCCGATCGACGTCTCAGTGCAAACTGGCGAGGAGCGCCGGTACTCATCTCGGATGCGGGCTTGGAGGCGACCGGTTTAATGGGGCCTGTGAGCCGAATCGATTACGAATACAAGGTCCGTACGGATGTCGCTCCGCAATCTTGGAAAAACGAATTTTATCAGGCATTTCCGGGCTCTGAGTGGGAGGTTCGCAGCTTTGCTGACCGCAGCGAGCGCATTGCGGAACGGCTTGGCCAAATCGCATCAGGCTTGCTGATTGTTGCTTTTAGCACCTTATTCATTGGTGGGCTGGGTGTATTCAACAGTATCCATACGTACCTGCAAAGCAAGCTTAAAACGATGGCCACATTAAAAGCAGTTGGCATGCGTCAGGGCGCATTGATTGCAGTGTATTGTTTGCAGGTAGGCTTGCTTGCTGGCTTGTCGGGTTTAGTGGGTGTGTTGGCGGGAGGTCTTTTGACGGGCGTTGGGGCGCAGCTAGTTGCGCAAGAAGTTCCCCTAGATGATTCCTTTGGGCCCTTCTTGATGGCGGCAGTCGTTGCGTGGTGTTTTGGTCTATTGACCTCGTTTACGTTTGCGCTGCCAGCATTAGGGAAGGCCTTATCCGTTAACGCGGCGGTTCTTTTTCGTGGCGACAGTCACGGCTCAGGACAGCTTAGTTTTCCATGGCGTTTACTAACGGTATTGCTTGCTCTATTGCTGGGTGCCTTGATTCTAATGGCGGTGCCAGACCTTCGATTCGGTTTGGCTTTTCTAGCGGTCGTGTTGTTTTGCTTAGCCTTTTTTGAAGGGATTGTTCGGGCGTTAAAAAAGCTGGCGGTCATGTTAGAAAGTACCGCATGGCTTCAGCGCAGAGTGATCACTCGATTAGCGATTGCCAACCTGCACCGCCCTGGCGCGCCCTTGCGCACGGCCTTGCTGTCGCTTGGCACCTCGTTGACGTTGTTGGTGGCCTGTACCTTAGTCGTCACCGCGTTGCTAAGGCTTATTAACACGACGGTTCCTGATGAATCTCCGGCTCTTGTGCTCTATGACGTTTTTCCAGACCAGCTGGAAAAGGTAGAAGCGTTAGTCAGCGATTACGCCAGCACGGAGCGTATCGCGTTGTCACCGATCGTGCGCGCGCGAGTAACAAGAATTAATGGGCAAAGCCTGAGCGAGATGGACTTCCCTGATAGCGACTGGGAAGAGATGGCCCGCGATGAGCACAAACTGAGCTATCGCTCAGGTAATATCGATAGTGTCAAAATGGTTGAAGGGAGTTGGTGGCCACAATCCGCCGAGGCGACCAGTTCGAACGATCAAGTCTATATCGTGATGGAAGACCGTGAAGCAAATCAAATGAATCTCAAGCCTGGCGACACGTTGCGCTTTAGCGGAGCAGGACACGAGGTGGAAGGGATACTAAGCGGTATTTACAGTCAGAAGGGGCTGCAAACGCGGTTTTGGTTTGAAGCAATTATGTCTGACGGTGCGTTAGACTCCTTTATTAATCGCTACGTGGGCACGGCATACATGAGTGATGAAGACGCACTGAATGCGCAGCAGGCCTTGGCCAAGATAGCACCGAACGTCATTAGTGTTCGCACGGCAAACATTGTAGACAGTGCCAGGGAATTACTTGCTAAAGCGTCTTCCGGCTTAGCGGTGATCGCATCCATTAGTTTGCTGACGAGTTTATTAGTACTGGCAAGTGTGATGGCCGCCGGCCGACGTCAGCAAATCTATGACGCTAGCGTTCTGTATGCACTGGGTACTCGCATATCGGTTATTAAGGCGGCTATTCGTCGAGAATATAGCATTCTTGCGCTGATTACGGCGTTGTTTTCGATGTGCTTGGGAACCACTATTGCGCTGCTGCTGTTGGAGTTTCGTTTGAAGCTTGAGTCAACAGACCTAGTTTGGCTTGGGCTAGTGACGGCGATCGGGGCTAGCAGTTTAATATTTGCGATCGGAGCGAGCTATTTGTTCCGCCACCTTAAAGTCAGCCCTTCAATACTGCTACGAGACAATGAGGCATAGTCATGAATGCTGAAGTAAAAGCGGATCTAAACACTCATAAAGGAACTAGCGTCATGGCTCGAATCATGGCGCGCTCTGTCGTGTTAATGATGGTCCTGCTGATCTCGGGTTGTAGTACATTTGGCTTTGTTTTCGAACGACTTGATTGGTTTACACTTTGGCGGCTCGATAACATGTTTGAGCTTAGTGATGAGCAAGAGGACCAGATTCGTCCTGATTTGATTGCGCTGCAAGAATGGATGCGTGAAGAAGGGTTTGTGCAGACCATTACTAAACTCGAAGAGTTGCTGGTGATATGGGAATCTGATGAGCCCGAACTAGCTTATCGTCACCTGATGTCATCGCTGACGAGCCTTAACGACATGTACCTCGATGCTTTAAAGGGCGGTGTGGTGAAGTTTAGTCTCGTGCTCACCGAAGAAAATGCCCAGCACTATCGAGACTACAGTGATGACCAACAAAAAGACTGGTTTGATTCGGCTCGTTCCAAAGAAGCGCGCAGTGACAGAGAGATCGAACGTTTGGAAGATTGGTTTGGTCATCTGAATGACGAGCAAGTTGAGATGATAGAGCGGTGGGCTTCGCTCACGGACAACGAGCTTCAGATTCGCATCGACAACCATGTTAGTTGGCGTGAAGGCTATTTGCAGGCAGCGCTCAACCGAGACGCTAACTTGATAGAGGCCTGGCTCAATGATTTAAGTATTTTCTGGACGCCGGAATATGCATTATTGAAAAAGCATAATGCACAGCAACGCGAAGTTTTGCTGTTTAAATTATTCCCTTCATTGTCTGATAAGCAAAAGCGCCATGCTCGTGAATATGTTGAAGACTTGATCGAAAAGCTGAGTGACGTGCTACCAAGTGAAGCAGCTTAAGGTGCGCTGACTCACTTGGTTTTTCTCTTTTAGGGCTCTTTTCGCCGCACCCTTCTTGCATGAGTGTTAAGCGGCGTCTTCTAGTTTATTTTCCTTAGAGAACGAGCTTAGTTCAAAGTCAGCTAAGTTCGGTTCCGCCATTTCTTTTACCCATTTTTCCCAAGTATAAGGCCATAGTATCGGGTCGCCATCTTTGTCTAAATACCAGCTATTGCAACCACCCAACCACACTGTATTCTTCATGCCTTCTCGAATATATTGCAGGAATCGTTTGGCGGTTTTTTCGCTCACATCAATTTCGTCAAAACGTTCATTGCGCCAATGGTCCAACATTTTTAGCACGTAGCCGCATTGCACTTCGCTCATGGCGATAACCGAGTAATTACCAATCGGCGTGTTGGGACCCAGCATTAAGAAATTATTGGGGAACCCCGGCATAAATAGCGAGCGGTAGGTCAGTATTTTATTTTCCCACGCATCATCGATGGAACGTGCATTTTTGCCCTTCATGTTCATCGGACGCATAAATGCTGTCGGGTTGAAGCCTGTCGAGATGATCATGGCATCCAACTCATGCTCTACGCCGTCTTTGGTGCGTATGCCGTTAGTGGTTATTTCTTCAATTCCCTCGGTGACGAGTTTGACATTGGGTCGCTGCATTGCTTTGTAGAACAAGGTACTCACGATGATGCGCTTGCAACCAACTTTATAGCGAGGGGTTAGCTTGTCACGTAGGTCGGGGTCTTTCACTGCAAAGCGAAGGTACAATTTACTGATCGCACTGAATAGAAAGTTCTGCACTTTATGACCCGTTACCGCCTTAGTAATAAAGTGACTGAAGCCAAATAGGTAGGCCTTGCGCAGGCGATGCAGTTTATTGGGGTTGCGTCTAAACGCTTTTTTCGCGCGTTCCGATGTATTGGTGTTAGGCAGCGGAAAGTACCATTGTGGCGTGCGTTGAAAAACCGAGAAGGTCCCCGCTTCTTTTGCGACTTCGGGTATAACTTGAGAGGCCGTTGAGCCGTTGCCGATAATCCCGACACGCTTTCCTTTAAGGTCTACTGAATGGTCCCAGTTTGCCGTGTGGAACGAGTCACCCTCAAACTGTTCGATGCCCTTAATGTCTGGGAACGCGGGATGGTGCAGAATGCCGGTACAGTTAATGACAAAGTCCACCACCATCGTATCGTCTTTGCTGGTGGTGACAGTCCATTTGCCCTCATCATAAATTGCACTGGTGACGGACTCGTTAAAGCGCACAGAGCTCGTAACACCGTACTTTCGCGCAACACGCTCAAAGTATTCTTGTATTTCAGAGCCATAAGCAAAGCGATGGCTCCACTCAGGGTTGGGTTCAAACGAATAGGTATACATGTGCGCAGGCACATCACAGGCAACGCCCGGATAGGTATTTTCTCGCCATGTGCCACCCACCTTGTCCGATTTTTCAAGTACGGTTAGGTCGGTATAGCCTGCTTCACGCAGCTTGATTGTCATTAAAATACCGGTCATTCCCGCGCCGATAATAACGATCGATGGCATTCGTTTTTGTTTTGTCATGGCTGCTTACTCTAACTAATAGATAGGCGCTAGTTTAGGAGGAAACGTGAACCTATAAAATGTTGAGGGAGGCCTCAATATGCTAATTTTGGCCACGCAAGGCAAACTACGAAAACTCTTCCTATACTCAATGAATTGTTAGCTCCGAATAAGGATATGTTGTGTCAGGTACGCCGAACTCATTAATTCAACGCTTCATGTTGCCGGCGGCAACAGGAAATCATCAAGAAGAACTGCATCATAAAATTGTGGCGTTTATTGCTTCGGTTGGATTTGTTGTCGGCATTTACAGTTTGGTTAAGTGGTACACCGTGGGCTATTACGACCTTGCTCACACCTCATGGGTGTTAGTGGTGGGCCTAGCGGCGGTTATTGGTCTTAACAAAGCTGACGTTTTACCTAGAGTGTTGCTAGGTAACCTCTGTGTGATACCGATGGCAGCATATGCTTTTTGCATGTTGTATTTTTTGGGTGGATTACAGTCCGCTCATATCCTCTGGCCTCTTGGCGTTATTGTTATTGCGTATCTCATTACTGATCAACGCTGGGGCCTTTTTTGGGTCTTTGCAATGGCCGGCGTTTTACTCACATTAATCGGTTGGAGTCGCAGCGGTCATGAATTACCCCTATTTGCGATGGACGCGAAGCAAGAGGCAGTGAATGTCTATTCGGGATTCTTATTACCAGTGATTGCGGTCGGCAGTGGCATGTCATTCATTCTTCGTCTTAACCAACAATCGTTAAGGCAAGTGACTGAATCAATGAAAGAGACGAGAGTGCAAACGGAAACCTCTGCAAGTTTGTCTGAGCAGTTAGTAAATATCTTGCAGCAAGCGTCTATTAGTGCAAAAACCTTACTGCAATCGGCTGATCAATTGTCGAAAACGACCACAAAAATGAATGAGCAAAGCCAGGAAATTAGCGTCGGTGTCGATGACCAGCTGACGAAATCGAGCAGTGTTAATCAAACGCTCAATGAGATGGTGGAATCGGTGAATCAAACGAGCCAAGCGATGGAAGTGGTTCGCCAGCGTTCGCGTCACGCTCAAGAGAACACCACGCGAAGCTCTGAGGCCATGAACGAAGCGATTCGTTTTATGGCGCAAATTCAAGAGAGCAACGACAATATTAAAGAGTATATCGGTGTCATTACGGGTATCGCAGAACAAACTAACCTGCTTGCACTTAATGCCGCGATTGAAGCGGCACGAGCCGGTGAGCAAGGTCGCGGGTTTGCCGTCGTGGCGGATGAAGTCCGTAGCTTATCTGTGCGCAGCAATGAATCGTCTGAAGAAATTAAGTCGCTACTTGCAACCGCTGAAAAGACTATTCTTGATGGCGGGAGCGCCGTCAATCAGTCTGGGGAGCAACTAAAGCTGGTAGTGGGTGAAATTGAAACGATCGACAACGAAATTAACGTCTCTGCTGACTTATTGATTCGTCAAAATGAAGGTATCGCCGGTATCTTGCAAAACAGCCGCGAGATGGACGACATTTGTCAAAGCAACCAAGTTGGTGCAACTAGCCTGTCCGAAAATGCGCAAAGTTTGCTAGAGATCGCCAAGCACCTAGTAGAGTTGTCGCACGTGATGGACGAGACCGTCGCCAAAGCGGAAGGCATCGAAGGCCTAGAAGCGCCCGACGAACCGGGCACTGCTGAGTTGTTTTAACGCTGCGTGGGGGCGCTAATCTGCATCTGGGATGATGCTGTAGTTTTTTGAGGCCTTGCTAATAATTAGGTCTCGCTTGTCTTTACCAAGCGCTAACTTACCTTGCATCGCTTTTTTCAAATTCGACTCTAGCTGTGATTGGAAGTCTTTAACGTCCCAGTCGATAAAGCCATCATGCTCTAATAGATCGTAGATGCCTTCCACTTTAGGTGTATTACTGCGAAAGGCTATGCAAGGCACTCCTAATGCGAGTGCTGCGATTGTGTAGTGGAATCTACCTGATATCAAAACAGCAGCACTAGCAATGGCTCTGGTCCATTCTTCAAAGCTGCTAGCTTTAATCATTTTCACTGGCAGTCCCGCCGCGACAAACTGCGCACAGATCCTTTCCTCTTCTGGAGCAAGGTGACCTTTTCCTCCCAGCAAGAACTCTACCGTTGTGTCTTTCTGTGCGGCCAACGTTGATGCAATGATCTGCAGCTTTTCAGGCGAGTAACTGATGCCTCCACACAGCATTATCTTGTTTTTATCGAATCCTTCATTCCTCACATCGAGCAGCTTTTCGCGTTTAAAGAATAATGGCAGAGAGTCAAAAGATTGAGTGAACTTAATGTTCGCCCAGCGATAAAACTGAGCAGAAAACGTATCTCTAACCGCAACAGCGGTAACTCCGGTTAACACTTTGTCGTAAAAATCATCAAGCTGTGTATTTTTGGAATTATCTCCGTTCGGAAAAACAGAGTGGTTAATAAGGTAGACCGGCTTTTTCATTATTTGAGTAGCAATGAAAATTAGGTACAAAAGAGAGAATGAACCTCTGCTGGCTCGATGCAATGTACCTTCGCCATTCACTACGATAATGTCCGCTTCATCCATACTAAAAGTCAGTGCTGAATTTTTGGCCAAAAACTCATTTGCAAAGTTTTGATTTAAAAAAGTTTGAGCACTGTCTGGGTAGATCGGTAATCCATGTGTTGCTCTTACGGTTGAATAGTTAACCGCATACCCTTTTTCCAATAGCTGCTGGTATATTTCGTAAGACGTTCCATAGCAGCCATAGTGGTAGGTATTGCCGGTAAAATTTAGGATAAGCGCGGTTTTCATATTTAATCCAGTGGTGAGTTTTGTTCTATCGGTCGCGTCGGTTGGCGAGAGTAACCTTATTACTCTCTAGCATAAATTAGTTGCTTGTCTCTGAGCTCCTTGAGCAGAGCATATTCAATACTTGGTTTGTGGCCATGCCCTTTGCTTTCTATCTGTTTTTCATCGTCATAGTAATGAGTGTTGTTTTCGCGCTCACCGAAATCAAAGCCGTAAAGCGTGGGCGTTACGCCCGCAGCTAGCAAACAGGCCAGTAGCTTTATACCGTTGCGAGGGTGGTTATTTGCGGGGAAGTACCATTTAGTATGGCCTAATATGCGGCCAAAAATTTCATTTATAGCTGCTACGGGTTGGTCCATTACATAGGGGCGCTTGTTGAACTTGGCGACGTTGTCCGTGTGGCCTGGATAGCAGATAACTTTTGATTTACGACAAATGTTTTTGAACAATGTTTGAAGCGGCTCTGGGTGAGGGTAATCAATCGTCGTTATTTTAGGGCAGATAAGATAAAAGTCAGCCTTACTTCCAATAGCGGCTTCATAACGCTCTTCCAATCGCGCTAGATTGAAGCGGAAAACATGATCATGGCCATCAATTTCCGTACCGAAATTCGCGTTGCTAAGCAGGTCACTGCTCCCAACGAGCGCTACTGATCCTTCAAGAACCAAAGGTTTCTTAGTTCTCAGGTGTGTAATGTGGTCAATAGAAGACATGAAATTGAGCGCTACCTTGTAACCTAGAGTGAGCAAGTAAGGTTATCAGTTATTGTTATTTCGATAAAAAGAAACTACGTTGATTTGGACAGTGCGTCGCGTTTTTCCTCTGCCATAGGGTCATTTAACCCCACAAAAACAGAACTGTTTTATCGACGCTATTAACTGCTCTTTATTGACTCCTTGCTTCTTGTGCGCGACCTCTACTAATGGCGTGATCAAGGTTTCCGCTAGCGCTCCGACAATGGCCGTCGCGGCCACTTCGGTGTCTTGTTTTCGAAACTCTTTTGATGCGATGCCCGCTTCGATTAAGTCTCGAAATATTTGGGCATAGGCTTGTCGATATTTAAGTCGCTCGGCTTCGATGTCGGGGCTGACTGGCTCTGCGATTAGCGCATAGGCGAGCTTGTGACCGGCAATGGCGCGTTCAGCGAAAGACTGAATGGTTTGCTCGAGTCGCTCGGTGCAATTGAGCTTTTCGCTATTCGAGCTAGGTTCTGGAAAAGCAGATCGGCGCACCATTTCTACTTCTTTGCCCGAGGCAATTTTGAAGACGTGGGTGCATAGCGCTGCTTTGTCTTCAAAATATTTGTAGATGGTGCCAATGGCTACGCCGGCTTCTTGCGCGAGTGAAGCAATCGTCAATGCCTTAAACCCATCGTTAGAAACAATCGCTAAAGCAGTATCGGACAGCAGTTTATGCTGTGCTTTTTTTCTTGCTTCTGTTTTTTCTGTGGGGCGATAGGCCATTGTGACGTCGACACGCTAGTTGATAGTTTGGGGCTTTGATTTTTCAATCTTAGAGTATGCCTTAGTGACGTAATCCGCACAAAGGCTAGGTATTAACGCTGTGACGTAATTTGACCAAAGTCATGAATCATGGTTCACTTTATTGAT
>Ga0209495_1000572_pt1 | contig 28428 bp, 25 predicted proteins | sample EN1Hudsemesocosm_FD_184629 | JGI IMG/M metagenome (GOLD analysis project Ga0209495, IMG submission 184629) | Methane-oxidizing microbial communities from mesocosms in the Hudson Canyon - EN1E Hudson Canyon (SPAdes) (version 2) | ecosystem: Environmental > Aquatic > Marine > Cold seeps | place... | reverse complement strand
ATTAAAGCCTCTGCAGCACTTAAACGTAAACAAAAGCATGAGATGTCAGAAAGAGATATTGATAATCTTTCTGCTTATGCTGATTTTAATGCTGATACACATATATCATTTGATGGTACTAATGATCGTAATGAACTAACTGAAGAAATTTCTATTATGGATGCTTATAAGGAGGGTAGAGATGAATAAAGTTCAAGCAGCAACAAAAGAAGAGGTGATGGGTCAAGAGTTTATTGATCTATCTAAAGAAGATTTTATTAAAAAGTATGGCACACTTCGGTATGATTCTATGCAGTATATGTTTTATACAACTGCTGATGAAATTGCTGATGAATATATAATGGGTCCTGGAGGTCATTAATGTCTAAAGGTGTACCACTCCAAGATAAAATATATAAAACAATTGATATCTATGATCCCCGATGGAACTTCGGGCTTGATACAGAGATAAAGGAGAATGAAATGGAACCAACTGCATTAAGAACACACCGTGACTCTATGAGATATGAGTTGTCACAAGGTCTATGTGAAGTTACATTTACTAAGATTAATGGTGATGAACGTGTTATGACCTGTACTACAGACCTTGGTGCTATTCCCGAAGGTAATAGACCTAAGGGCACAGGTAAAGAGATTAAAGACCAAACTACTATATCTGTATGGGATATCAATGCTGAGGGATGGAGGAGCTTTAAATCAGAGAATGTTATTATCTTTAAAGCACTTCGTTATACTGCTGAAGAAGTAGTATGTGGTAAAATCAAATCAGTACTTGACATCTGATGTTATATATAGTATAATGTATGTATAAGTTAGTTTATTGAGGAATCTATATTATGAGTAAAACAAAAGTAAGAGCTAAATGGGCAACAGACTTAATTGAACCTGAGTTAAGTGCTAATTATACACAACCTGAGTTAATTGGAGTATTAAACTGGTATAACACTATGTCGGATTCTAAGACTATTGTTAAATACCTTAATTCATACCTTAAAGAGATTAAATCAGATAAGGTATTAACATCCTCTGTATCACAACAAACAGCAGGGGCTGTTGCTCGTCTTATTGCTAGAGATCTTGCTGATGATAAACTTAAAGAATGGATGAATACTTGGGTACAGCGATTAGATACTAAAGTTGTGACACCTGTTATTAATAAGAAAGTTATCTCTATTCAAGAAAGAACTGCTATTAAACTTAATGAATATATCACTGGATTAGATGATGCGTTTGAGAACTTTATAGAGTCTGATTTTAAGATGAAGTTCAATACAGAGAAGTATCTAGCTGATGCTTCGGTTAAAGCATCCTATATTCAAGAGATTATTGTATGGGCATCCGGTGTTCGTAATGAATATGTTCTATCTAAGACTGTTCCTATTATGAAGGAAGGTTACTCTACATACACTACTCAGCAAAAGAATAAGGTTATTAAGTTCTTTGATGTAATGATTGATTCATTAGAGAAGTATAAAGTAGCTGTAACACCTACTCGTAAAAAGAAAGTAGTACCTGCATCTAAAGTTGTTGGGAAAGTGAAGTATGCTAAGGTTTTCCCTGAACTTAAACTTAAATCTGTTGATCCTGAGAAATTAGTTGATGCTAAAGAGGTTTGGTTGTATAACACATCTACTAAAATGTTGAGTTATTATACATCAGATGGAGGAATGACTGTAAAGGGTACTTCATTAAAAGGATTTGATTCTACTGAGCAGAGACGATTACGAAAGCCAGAAGATCAATTAAATGATATTTCTAAATCACGTAAAGGGCAATGGATTAAGAAGTTTAAATCTATGGCTAAAACTGTATTAACCAAAGGATCAGGTAGACTAAATGATTCTACTATTATCTTAAAGGTATACTGATGACTATTGAAATTGAAGCAGAACTTAAATCAAAACAAATTAATCAGAAGAAGTTTACACAACAAGTAGAGAAATTAGTTGTTACGAATGGTGGGGATTTAATGGATGCTATTCTAATGATATGTGAAAACAATAATATTGATCCCTCTGATGCATCTAAGTATATGTCTAAACCATTAAAGTACAAGTTTGAGGCATATGCTTCTAATCTAAGATTAATCCAATCAGCAGGTAATAAGTTACCGATATGAATACTAATTTTGCCTATAACAAACCTGAGCAGTCACCCTTTACAACTAAAGCCGTATACGAATCCTTTAGAATGTATCAGGCTCTCAAGTTACATTTTGATCCTGACTCTGATTATAACGCAGTTCGGTATAACTTTAAAACTATGGTAACACCTAAGGCCTTTATTAAGCGTAAAGATAGGTTTAAGTATAACTATGCTATTAAGCACCATACTAACAATGTTAAAGAGTTCTATGCTTATAACTTCTTAGAAGGTATTAATTGGGTTGGTGATATGACCTCAATTAACTATGATAAACATAATAAGGTTCGTGAGTCATTACTATATACATTCAAAGAGGATATGTTTAGATTGTCTGAGATTGAGGCCTCCCTAGATGTTTGGTTGAGATGTGAAGATGATGGTCCTCAATCTAAATATGGTAAGAAGATCAGAATACCTCCTATTTTAAAGGAAACATCACCTGCACTTGAGTCTATTGTTATCTTAAATAAACTTACAGGATTTGTTGAAGCGTCAGAAAAGGAATATAAGGATTTTAATGTATACAGGACATTAGCTCATAGAGTAAAACGTTACTCAGATCTAATGCCAATTCCTAATATTAATAAATATAAAGATGTGGTTTTAAACACATTCGAGTAGACTATTATGAATATACCAGGTATGTACAACGATAAAGAAAGAATAGCAAGAGAGAAAGAGCGTATAGAGATATATAGGGAATTTTTTGAGAAATGGAAAGTTGGGATAGGAACTAAGGTTCGTGTTAAGTATGATGAGCATCAGTTTAAAACTACTGATCTAGGTATCATTAATGATATTATATCATCTGAATTAGCTCATATTAAATTCCCAAATCTTAAAGGTGGTGGTGGTACATTTCACATGGAAAACTTAGTACTTGACATTTAGAGTAAAATAGTGTATAATACATAGTATAGAAATAGAAGTTCGTCTTATCTTCTTTAAAATTTGACACACATTGTAATATAATTTAAATACGAAAGGAGAAGTATATGTCATTTTCAGCAATGAAAAAGAATAGAAAAGCACAGATTGATGGTTTAGTTAAAGCAGCTGAGTCAGTATCTGGTAATAAAAATAATGATTGGGATAAGGATGCCGATAAGTACTGGAAACCTACTGTAGATAAATCAGGTAATGGTTATGCAGTATTTCGTTTCTTACCTGCTGCAGAAGGTGAAGATGTGCCTTGGGTACGTTATTGGGATCACGGATTCCAAGGACCTGGTGGCTTATGGTATATCGAGCGTTCGCTTACATCTATTGGTAAGCAAGATCCTTTATCTGAGATGAATACAGTTTTATGGAACTCTGGTGTTGATTCTGATAAAGAGTTAGTCCGTCAACGTAAACGCCGTCTTCATTATGTGTCTAATATCTATGTTGTATCGGATTCAGCAAATCCTGCTAATGAAGGTAAGACTTTTATGTATGTATATGGTAAGAAGATCTTTGACAAGTTAACAGAGGCAATGCAGCCTGAGTTTCCTGATGATGTACCAGTTAATCCTTTTGATTTCTGGGGTGGTGCTGATTTTAAATTAAAGATTCGTAAAGTTGAGGGTTATCGTAATTATGATCGCTCTGAGTTTGGTGATGTTTCAGAATTCTTAGGTGGTGATGATGTTAAGTTGGAAGCAGTTTATAACTCTTTATACAATTTACAGGAGTTTAATGGTGAGTCACAATATAAAACCTATGATGAGTTAAAAACTAAATTGGCACGTGTATTAGGAACTACTGTTCCAAGAAATACAGCAGAGTCGGTTGAGTTGGATGAGGTTGCGGCACCTGCTTCAACACCTACAGAGGCACCTGCTCCTGTAGAGACATCCAATACAGATGATACATTATCATACTTTGCTAAGTTAGCCCAAGAGGGTTAAAGTACTGTAGTACTGCTGTAGTACATTAGAAGGGGTCTTAATTGACCCCTTTTTTATGCTTATCGATTCATGTAGGCCGTGAAGCCCATATAAGCACCAACAACAGAGGCTTGACCCATATAGAATAGACCAAGTAGATCACCTAATGCATCAACACGTTCTACTGATACTAATGGTGTAAACAGTATACCGGTGAATGCAATCATACCAAACATAGACATCCATGCCATTTTCTTTTGTGAATCAAGTTTCTCTTCTTTAAGTTCGATATTCATTATACGTTCACGGCGATCAACTTCTGATTTAGTTAATTTACCATCATTATCTATATCATACTTACTGAATATTTCCATTGTATATTATCCTTTAATTAACTGTACCTAAAAATCTAGTATCACCATTACCTAAAGTTCTTGCTGGTGGAGCAGTAGATACATTAGTTGTATTATGTGTAGATGAATTATCAGTCATAACTTGTGGAGCATTAACCTGTATTGCTTTATTTTGTTCTTTTAAGTTCTCAGCATCTTGTTTAATCTGTGCATTATTTGTAGTAGCAGTCATAGCAGCTGCCCCTTGGGGAGGTTTGGACATAGTAACACCAAGATACTTCTTCACTCTAACTGATGACTTCGTGGGTGTTTCCATAAGTGATTCAGCATCATTCTGTATTGCTTTATCTTGTTTAGACTGAACAACAGCAGGAGGGGCATCAACATATTCATATAATGCTTCAGGTACAGCCCATGCTGCTATACTATCTCTTTCGGGTAACATAGGTCTTATAATACCTTTTAACCAAGTATTAAAAGCTTCTGTAATACCTAGATCGTCTAATATACCACCAAGAGCAGAGAATGCATCAAGAACTACATTAGTCAGCATAGTAACAATACCACCTTTACCATCCTCACCTATAATCATTTGTTTAAGACCACCACCTATATCACCGTGTAATAGTTTACCAAGACCTCCTACAACATCCATAATACCAGAAGCAACTGATATTAAAGCATCTCCAATAAAGGTAGTTAAGTGATCACCAATAGTAGAGAAAATAGTAGAAACAGCTTCTATAATAGGTGTTAAAGTTATCATCAAACTGTCCCACTTTATCCCAAGAGCTTTCAGTTGTGTGTCAAACTCACCTGCTTGGAATTTATCATATAACCCCTTTACAAGAAGAACAATAGCACCGACCACACCAGCTTTACCAAATAGCTTTAATACGTTTACTGCTAATCCTTTGAACATCATAAGGCCAGCTAACAATCCTGCTTTTAGTCTACCGAATATACCTAATTCTGATTTAACTTCTCTATCTGACTGGGGGTCGTTGTTATCTTCAAGGGTGTTAGAGGTTTCATTTTCATTCTCTTTTCTTATTCGAGCAGCTGCTTTATCCGTAGACTTCTTTCTTTTAAATGCACTCTCCTCTAGATCATACGCACGCATTCTTTCTTCAAAACTCTTAGCTAAGAACTCTGTTATTAAAGGTAACTGCTTCTCGGACATAAATCCTAAGGTTGAGGCAATACGTCTTAGTTCTATAGTAATAGGAGTGTATTTATTTTTATTAGATCCTAACGAAGATACAACTTTTACTAACGAAGATGTTGACTTTTCCTGACTTTTACTATTGTTATTTAAAGCATCGCCTACCATCCCTAGTGTTGCCTGAGTATTGATTAATCTTAACCCTAAACTGTCTTGGGATTTTACTATTTCGCTTGCCATTTTTTAGGATTCCTTTTATCTATTCTGACTTTTAATTCTTTCATTTTCTTCTTTTATATCCTGTATTAAGAGCGCCACATATACTTCCCTTTCCCAAGGTATCATATTTTCTAATTCAAACAATGAGTAATGGTAATGTCTACTCATTGTAAAATTAGTTTTATAATAATTAGTTAAACTAGTATGAGAAAGGGCTATTAGAAAAAATTGTCTATACCCACTAACTTAACTTTATTAATTTTTTCACACTTAGAACATTTAAACTTAGAATTTAACTCTAGACGAGGCATATTTTCAATAAAATTAGACAACAGTTTAAACTGCTCAGAATTCAAACCTTCTATAAAGGAATACATTTCCTTAATACCCTCATCTTGTATATTATATACAGTATCGCCCTCATATACATAATCAATACATTGTATAATCTTATTAAATATCTGATTAGTCTGGGACTCACTTGTATCCTCGACTAAGGAGTCTTCCATTGATAGATGCTTTAATACAATTCCTACATTTTCAGTTAACTGAATTTTAAAATGTGATTTTTTAGTTTTAAGATTAGTTACAGAGACATCTTTATCAACATTTAATGGTATGGTATTAGATTCCTGACATTTCTCACATTTAATAACAACTTCACTCGTCTCACCCACGGACTTTGCTTTCATCTGTGTAAAGATATACTCAATATCATATAACTTTAGTTTCTTAGGGTTAATATCCTGTGTAACACATCTTTTAATAATATCAACTACTGCTTTCATCATAACAGTTTCCGACTCGGATTCTGCTGCAATCATTAATATCTTTTCTTCACCTACTAGATAAGGTCTAAACTCTACTTCAACTTGAGTTGATGGTATTGTTAAATTATATTTAGGTACTGCTATTTGTGGTAATGCCATGATTCAATTCACCTGTTTCACTTATTATTAAAATATATTTCCTATTAAATTACCAGCTGTTCCTAATGCTGCATCTAATAAGTCTTGTTCTTCCCAATTATCATATGCCATAGATACTGTACATCTTAAATAATCAGAGGATGTGTTAGATAATTCTACTGAATCTATAGCTATAGGGTATGCATTTTTTAATGATATAGAATATGATGGTATAAAATCCCCTGATGCCATCTGTTGTATTTGTATATCAGTAGAGTAACTATTCTTATAATTAAGTTTTAATTCATTTATATCATCCGATGGTGGTATTATGAAATCCATCCATGACTTAAAATATTTCCAGATATAGTAATCATTAGTAAGTAAAAATGTAAACTTAACGGCTGATGTATCTACACCATATGCTACTTTAGTTGTTTTTATACCGGTTCTACGATCAGAAGTCATAAATGATCGGCCTGGTAATGTGCATGATTCTGCTAGAAGATACATATCTCTTGGATCATTAAGAAATGCAGTAGGAGAAAAAGAAGATCCTGTTGCTAATGATTGAAGACCTTTTGTTGCTAGAGAACCTATAGTAGCACCTATACCACCAGCACCCCCTGTAAGTATATTCTGGCCTGCAGGATTATTCATATATATGGCAAATTTATTAGCAATTGCTAAACCACCACGTCTATTAATAGTTGATTTTAATGTATCTACATTAGCTGGTAACATTAGTATGCCCTTCTAGATTGACCCCATACATGGGATTTTGATTTCTTTTTAAATGATTCTGTTTTAAGGAATATTGCTATTTCCCATTCAGGTGCTTCTACCATTGCAATATTTGAATTAACATGCCCTGTTAAATAATGCTTAAAACACGGAGCAAACTCTTTTAATTTACCAACAGACTTTAATATCTGATAATTAATCTTCATCCTTGTTGTTTCATCAAACTTTCGATTATTAGTATTTTCCATTAACTTATCTAAAAACTTAGCCCTTAATACAGGAGGTAAGTAATGTAGATTCAATCCATAGAATCCACCTTTAGCTCTCTCTACTGCAATGATTAAAGGAAAGGCGTCATAATACGGTAATGTCTTACGATGCTTAGGATCATAAAAAAACATATACATAGATCCTGTTCTGAATCCCCTTTTCTGTATTAGTGCTGAATCCTTTAATACTTTTTGTGGATTTTGTGCTCCTAATTCCTGTACTTTAGATCTAAACCATTTAGAGGAATCCGTAGTTCTTGCTTGAATACCTGATCTAAATGCCTCTTTTTCTAATGTATCGAACAATGATTGCTTATTTTCTGCCATATCTTTATTTATATATTTTACTTGACTTTTCTTTGTATATGTGTTATAATATTATTAGTGTCCGCGGAAAGTGAGTACACCAGTTACTTCTTCTTCGGTTGTTTAGTCTTTGGTAATTGTGACCTGAGTAATTTAATACCAAGACCTTCTAGTTTATGTTCAGTCCATATCTCAAAGGTACAACCATTCTGTTCAGCGAACTTAGTAGCAGCCTCCCATTTACATTGGTTCTTTACATAGGTTAATGACTCAGATATAAACCGTTTAGTTCTTCTAGACCCTGTTGGTGGTCTTGTTTGTTTATCAGGTTTAATCTCTATTAGGTATTTCTTACCACCTTTAGTCTTAAAGTATACATCAATGAAGTAACGATGCATCTTACCATCTGTTTGACATCTATAAGGTATTATAACTTCTTCTGAGTTCCATTCTACTATATGGGGTTGATCTTCAATCCAACGAAATGTTTGTCTTTCCCAAAGGGATCTATATGTTATTGAGGTATAGTCACCTTTATATTTTTTTAGATTTTTAGGTTTGTATTTACCCTTGTAGGTTTTCATTATAAATATATAAATAAGTAATAATAAACATATTTATAAGGTAACATATATGCCAATCGCAGTTCTAGAGCCAATGACTATAACAGCTCCTAAAATACTAAGGTATCCATTAAATATAGGTAAGTCTACTTCTCCTGCTATAATGTTTAGTTCACATAAAGCTACTTACGGTAAACCTGATGATAGTATAATTAAAGACTTAGGATATCATATAGCTCTTCATGTTGTTCCTGGTGTTTCTTTTAATGATAACATACAATATGAAGAAAGATCAGGTGGTGTTATAGGATCTATTTTAGACTCTGATAATAAATTTGATTTATCAACAGAAGGATTGAAAGCAGGTGCTAAGGACATAATGGACGGAGGTTCTGCACTTATTTCCACTCCTGCTGGTAAAGTAGCCGTGGGAGCTGTAATAGCTAAAAATGTAGGATTAGCCGCAGGTGGTCTAGCAGGTACTGTAATCGCAGGGGGATTAGACGAATTAACTAAAAAAACCCAAGTTGTATTACGAGAAAATCCTTTCATTACATTTAAAGGTGTAGGTCTTAGAGAATGGTCTTTTTCATGGGCCTTTATACCTGAGTCTAAAGAAGAGTCCTTAGTTGTTAAAGATATTATAAGAAATTTTCGAAAGTCAATGTACCCAGCAAAAGGATCATTTACTTTGAATTTCCCTGAAGTATTTGATATAGACTTTATTAATGCAGAATTTCCTAAGATGCCAGAAGTAGCTCTTCAATCATGTAATGTTGTATACAATAAGGATTCTAATTCATTTTTTAAAGAAAATGATGAACCTGTAAGAGTTGATATGACACTAAATTTTAGAGAATTAATGCCAATATATAGATCTCATATTGAAAAAGGTTATTAAAGATTATGGATGCCCTAATAGGTAGTTATTCTAATTTCAAAGTTACAATAAAGTCACATACCTCTAATATATATGATGTTACAGATAATGTAACAAAACTTACTATATTTGAAGCTATTGATCAGTTCTTTTTAAGAGGTGATATGATTATGTATGATGATTCGGGACTAGTTAATCGTGTGCCTCTAATAGGACAAGAAACAGTTCAGATAGAATTTACTAAAGATAATATTGATCGTGTTCTTAATTTCCGTATAACTGATGTATATTCTATAGAAAAAGTAGCAAGAAACATCTCTTCTATAAGATTTAAATTAGTAACAGAAAAAGAATTCCTTAATTCTACTAAAACATTTTCAAGATCTTTTAGAGGTATTACTTCTGATATTATTAAAACAATATATAAAAGTTACTTAAATGAAGAAGTAGAAATATATGATAAAGGGTCATCATCTTATAATATAGTATTCCCTTTTATTAAACCTTATCAGGCTATTGATAAGATATTAGATAAAGCATTTAATACTGAGAAATCACCATTATTCTTATTTGATACATTAAATTCGGGGTCTACTACTAAGTTAATATCTTTTAATTCAATGATATCTAAAGATACTAAGGCTACTATACATGATTCTCATTTAATGTCTAATACAGGAAAAGACGGTTCAACTACTAGGGGATTAGCAGATCATAGAAATCATGTAACATCTATTAAACAAGAAACTGCATACGATACCCTTTCTATTCTATCTAAAGGAGCCTATGCATCTAATACTACTGTTATTGATATATCGAATAAAACTGTTTCCACAACCACTTTCAAGTATACAGATTCTGCTAAAATAAAGAATGAATTAATATCTAAAGAATATAAAATAGATGATAAACCATTAGATGAATTATCTAACTCTAGACATTTTGTATCTAGAACAAATAATGTATCATTCGAAGCTGATGGGATAATGTCTAACTATAATACAATCAATACTACATCATTAATGTCTAGATCATCATTTATTAATAGAATGAATGTTGCACGATTATCTGTACTTGTTGATCCTATTAAAGAAATAGAATGTGGTGATTGTTTAGATGTTAAAATACAACAAAATATACCAGCTCTTCAAAATCTACCTGAAGATATGGTATCATCCGGCAAATATTTAATATCTGCCATTTCACATAATTTTGATAAAACAACATATTCAATGTCACTTGAATTAATTAGAGATTTTATAGGTGTTGAGCATGCAAGTTGAGTTAGGTGTAGTAGAAGATAGAATGGATCCATTAGAAATGGGTCGTGTAAGAGTGCGTATATTAGGAAAACATTCACCTAATTTATCTGAAATACCAACTGACTCATTACCTTGGGCTACGGTAATGCTTCCAACAACATCACCATCTGTATCTGGTTTAGGTCATACACAATTCCTAGTAGAAGGGTCATGGGTTGTACTAGCATTTAATGATGATTTTATGCAAGATCCTATTGTACTCGGTACTGTATCGGGAATGCCTGCAGAAACGGCATTCGAACAAGAACCTGATGGTGATGAAACTAAAGGTTTTAAAGATCCATTCTATAACTATCCTTTCTTAGCAGGTGAACCAGATTATAATAGATTAGGGCGTGGTAAGAATGCAGAAAATCATGTAGCATTAATGCAGCGTAAAGCATTAAAAGTAACAGATATACCTAAAGCTACTAAACCTGAGATGAAGACAGTTGAAGCCCTACCACCTGATCCACCAGCTAAATGGGACGAACCTGAACCTAAATCTGATACTTATGCACAATATCCGTTCAATCATGTATATGAGTCAGAATCTGGTCATGTAATAGAAGTAGATGATTCCCCTGATGGTGAACGTCTAATGACTCATCATAAATCAGGTACATTTGAAGAAATACATCCTACAGGTGATAAAGTAACAAAGATTGTACGAGATCAGTTTGAGATAACCATAGGTAAGAAATCTGTATATGTTATGGGATCATGTGATCTTACTGTAGACGGTAATGTTCGACAACTTATTAAAGGGGATTATGTATTAGAAGTTGAAGGTGATATGACTACTAAAGTACATAAAAACAGATATACTAAGATCGGTGCTCGTGGCGATAAAAAGGGTGGTGGTAATGATGCTTTTGAAATAATAGGTAATCGTACAGGTAATATCTCTAAAGGTGAGATACTAACAATACATGAAGATTCTACTATTAATACATTCATGAATCATAAACATACTGTTAATGGTGATTGGGATCAAACTATAAAGGGTCATACACATATTGCTACTACAAAAAATTATAACCTAACTACTCATGGTAATTTTGGAACATTAACAGCTGAGAATGCCTCGATGAAAGTAGGCTTAAAATTACAAGTTGAGTCAGGTGAACGGATGGCTATTGAAACAGCAACAGAGGATATTAAAATTACTTCTGGTGGTAATATTCATCTAAACAAGGATAAATAATCATGATTTGTGGAATAGATGTAGATGCCCTCTTAGGTGGATTACAGAAAGAATTAGACGCTGCTAAAGATGAAGCATTGGCGATGGTGGATCAAGGGATAGCTGATGCTAAAGCTACTGCAGAGCAGATGAAAGCAGATGCCATAGCTGCGATTGAAGGCTGGATGCCACCACTTCCAGATCCCCTTCTACCTGAACTACCTAAGATACCAATGTCTATTGAACTTATGGCACTTGTATCTAAACTAGGAGGATATGCATCAGACTTAGCAGATGGTAATATACCGGAAGATCTTAAAAAAGAAATTAATAAAAAAATAGCAGCTGCGAAAAAAGAATTTAAAGAATCATGGGGTGAAGGACTAGATAAAGCAGGTGTAGACTTAGATGCTATATTAAGTGCCTTAGACGGTGGGGATATAGACCCTTGTGCTATTATACCTAATCTACAAAAAGGTGTGGATGGTGCAATAGAGTTATTACCTAATATGCCTAAGTTTCCTATTGATGGTGCATTAGGAGAACTAAAGTCAGAGATATCAGAAGTGGCAACAGTAGCAAAAGGGAAACTTACAGAGTTTGGTGCTGACGTTGATGCAGGTGTAGGTGCTATAGCAACACAAGTTAAAAATGCTACAGATGATGCTACTATTAAGTTAGCAAGAATGGGTACGGCACCAGCTTCTAAAAGAGCACCAATGGAAAAACCTGAAAAACCAGAACTTCTTACGATTACTCTAGATGAATTAAAGGCTCGATACCCACGTTCAGAAAGTATGGATGTTTCTGAATATGAGTCTGAAATGATGACTATGTATAGGGAGAAGAAAGGTCTTGCAAAAATGATCAATAAAAATGCAGAGGACAGATATAATGTTGCCTTAGCTCTTTGGGAAAAACAGCAACCTTTAATAACAAAGTAGATAAACCAGTATAAATACTATTATGAATACAAGTATCAATTCCAGAAATTTTCATTATACAGATCTAGACATAAGATTTAGAGAATCCCCTATGACATCTGATATTGTTCTACAGACAGATGTTGCTGCAGTAAAACAATCTGTAATGAATATCTTAATGACTAATAAAGGTGAGAAAGTATTTGATGATCTTTATGGTGGTAATCTAAGAAGTTATTTATTTGAGTTATGGGATTCTATAACATCAGCTGCTATTAAAGCAAGAATATTATCCACCTTAACTAATTATGAACCACGCATTCAAGTAACTAATATAGATGTAGATGATACACGAATAGATGCTAATGCATTAACTATTTCAATAGATATGATAATATTGTCACCGGTGGAAGTAGAAACAACAGTAGAATTCATAGTAGAGCGTATACGATAATGAAAGGTTATTTTTCAGATTTTCCACAGACATCATATAATATAGATGGTGTTAATTATAATATGACCAATCTTACAAGTTATGTAGATATTGATTTATTAAAAGGGGATGATATTGATTTTTATTCTGAGATAACAATACCTGATGGGTATAGACCTGATAATATGTCTACTGTATTATATGGAACAGATACACATTATTGGACATTCTTTTTAATAAATAAACATCTCAAAAATTTATATACAGATTGGCCTAAATCATTAAAAGCTGTATATGATGCTGCTCCAATTAAATATCCTGGTGTAGGCATCTCCATACATGAAGATGACTTGTCTAAGTTTTCTATCGATAGAGTTATTAAGAAAGTTAATAATGATCACACATATAAAGTAATAGGTATTCATGCCACATCATTATGGATACAATTAGAACCATTATTAGATTCACCTACTATATCTAATGATCTTACGATGACTTTTCTAGATGATAATACTATTACATTCACTACTATAGGTACATCTAAGAAGTCGTATAATATGCCACATCATTATGTGGATGACAATGATTTAGATTTACCTATATTATATACATCATTAGCTTCATCGGCAATACCAGTTTCTAATATAGATGTATTAGTAGATGAAAACGAATCAAAATCAACGATTAGAGCTATCAAGCCAGAAATTATTAATAAAGTAGTTTCCCAATTTAAATCAGAAATAAAAAAACGAGATTAGTATATGGCTATTACACCTAACACCAATAAATTAGACTTTCATTCTATTAAGTCAGAATTAAAAGAATATCTTAAATCCCAAGATAAATTAAAAGACTATAATTTTGAAGGATCTGTTATTAATTCAGTACTAGATGTATTGGCATATACTACACACTATAATGCATTTAATGCTAATATGGCTGTAAATGAATCCTTCTTAGATACATCACAATTAAGAAGTTCAGCTGTATCACATGCTAAATTACTAGGATATACTCCAAGATCATATAGATCCTCTAGGGCTACAGTTAAGATTACACCTGCTAATACAGACTATATGGAAAGAGGTAGTGAATTTTCTAGTATAACAGTCGATGGTGAGGATTACCCGTTTATAGTAAAGTCTGACGTACCGGCATCAGGTAATGAATTTGATAAAGTAGAATTAGTTCAAGGTGTATATCTTCAAGATCAGTACAGGTATAATAATAGTGATACTGGTATTATGTATCTTACACATAAAAATGCTAATACAGATACACTTGTAGTATCAGTAGAACGACCTAATATAACTTCTGGTGTAACTACTAATACCTATAAACATATTTCAGAAATATCCGAGATTTTAACAGAAGATAATATATATTGGACCCAAGAAAATAAGAATGGATTGTTTTCTGTTTATTTTGGTGATGGTATAATAGGTAAAAGTTTAGAGAATAATGATATTGTTACATTATCATATATAGCAGGTACTATTGACGATCCTAGAGATGGTAATAATATATCAACTATAATAGATACCAATGGTATTCATACTATTAATATGGAGAATATGCAAACAAAGTCAGGAGAACCTAAAGAGGCTATAAAGTCTATTAAGTTCAACTCACCTTTAAGTTATGCAGCACAGAATAGAGCAGTGGCTGCTGATGATTATAAAGCATTAATTAATTCAACATCACCTGGTCTTAAATCAATTAATGTTTGGGGTGGAGAAACTGAAATACCATCAACACCAGGAATTGTATATATATCAGCTATATCTGATTCTGATGAATATCTTGACTTAACTCAAAAAAATACCATATTAAATACTATTTCTTCAAAGAATGTATTAGGAATTAATGCTAAGATTAGAGACCACGAAAAGATCGATCTTATTCTAGATGTAAAATATACTTATGATAATAAAGAAGTTAATAACATAGCAAAGATCTCTGGAAATATTAAAGAGGAAATAATAAATTATAATAATAATATCTTATTATCATTCGCTGGTGTTTTTAGAAAATCTAATTTATTATCCATAATTGACTCTATTAGTCCTAATGTACTAGATTCCTCTGTAGATGTAATAATGTCAAAAACTATTAATATTATTGATACTATTCAACGTGACACTATATATAATATGGTATTAAAAGATACAACTGGGTTTAATGCAGAATGGAATGCAAAGGAGAATACAAGACCACAGGTATGGTCATTTAAAGTTAATTTTGCAGAAAAGTTAAATGATTCTGCTAATAATGTATCTGTCATGACATCAACTGAATTCAACTATAACAATACTAATTGTATTTTTAAAGACAGATATGATAATTATAATAAGCGGCGCATGATAGATATTATATCAAATAAAACTAACGATGTTGTACAAGCTAATGTAGGATATGTTGACTCATATAATGGACAATTAAATATAGATAATTATAGTTCTACATTAGAAGATTTGATTAATACTTTTGCAGTGAATAACATTACATTTAAAGCTACACCTTATTCAAATTCTATATACCCTAAATTTAATAATATATTAAATATAGAAGAGACAGACATAACTATATCCCCTATTGCTAACTTATAGAACAACTTATGTATACTCGACCAGTAAAAACAACAGCTGTATCTGAAATAATACCAGATCATCTATCAGTTAATAACAAACAGTATATAGATTTCTTAGATGGTTATATTAAGTTTTTAGAGCAGCATGAGAGTATAATTGATTATTTACGAATAATTGAGAATAATGATATAGATACGTCTAACAGTATTGAGGATCATTATAAAAATATTTTTGGTTCTAAAATACCATCCCTATATAAAGGTGATAGTCGATTATTATATAAAGATCTAAATAAACTATACAACACAGCAGGGTCCGTAGATTCTATAAAACTTTTCTTTAAGATATTTTACCAGTCACCTGAAGTTGAGGTTAAGTTTCCTAAAGAACACTTATTAATACCCTCACCAAGTAAATCTGATAATGGTTTATTAAGTAATTCTAGTATAAAAATACATGACTCAAAGTTTTATCAATTGTATTCTTATGTTATATCTAACACTAAAATATCTCAAGATATATGGGGTGGTGTATATAATAAAGGGACACACCCACTAGGTTATGTAATGTTTTCTGAGATGATACTTTCTACAATATTAAATGGATCCAACCGTCTATTTAAAGCTAACGATACAACAGATTGTGAAACTTGTGATAATACATGCCTAGAAGAACTAAAATCATATGTATGTTCGTCTTACATATTAGAATTAATAGGTGATATACAACCAATAATATCTACGTCTAGAGTAGTAGATAATTCTGTAAGAAAGATGTTGATTTTATATGACGTAGAAAGACCATTAGGTATGAGAGCTTGGTTAGATAATATAAAGCATTCATTAATTACTACTTCTAGTTCCTGGGATAATTATACAATCAACGACACTATCTATTATAGGGTACCAGGTAATATAGAAGCTGAGTTAGAAACTTTACCCTAAATTTATATAAATAAATAAAACACAAACATTAAAGATTATAAGGTATACCCATTATGACAGCAATAATAACATCTCAATTTAGAATAAACGCGGCTCAGTTTATTAAACAGGATATAGGTAATAGTTCGGATTATTATATGTTCTTAGGCCGGAGCCAATCATGGCCTAACGAAGATATTGATGAGGTAACAGCTATTGATAATACTCTTATCCCTCCTAATGAGGATATCTTTAAGAATACTTTCTATAAGGCTCATAGTAATATGGGCATTTTAAAGAAAATTGAAAATTCAGATATGGAATTATGTTCTAGAAGGAATATTTGGGAGTCAGGTAAACCATATAAGCCATGGAGTTCATATGAGGACAATTCAACTCTTTCTACATTCACAGAATCAGATGTTACTGATAATGTAGTATATGATAGAAAGGTATTTGTATGTCTGTATGCACCTATTGAAAGTGTAGTAATAGACCCTACTACATCAGATGTAACTTCTATTGTTTATCAAGATTCAACATCTGCACCACTTGTCGGTAATGATCTTACTAAAGTAGTAGAGACGGCAGACGGTTATATATGGAAGTTCTTATATGAAATCGATTCAGATCTAAATACTAAATTCACTACTTCTAAATATATACCTACTCCTATAGGATCTGACATAGGAAATACTAGAGATCAAGACCAATTTAATGTTGAGAACTCTGCAGTTGACGGTAAAATATATTCTATAGAAGTTACTAATGGTGGTGTATATACAGCAGGCAATACACCAACAGTACATTTATATGGTGATGGTGCTGTAGATAAAGGAATAGAAATACCTGCAGCTCAGATTACTATGGAAGCATATTCATCTGGTCCTAACATTAATAGAGAATATATAAAGTCTATTAATATATTACCTGAAAATCCTACAGAAGTTGATTTAAACTCAGATGCTACCAGTATAGCGAATAATATAGGTCGTTGGAGGGAAGTTAATATTGTTATAAGCTATGACAGTATTACATTAGAGGAACAAGCTACTGCAAATGCTATATTACCACCACCAGGTGGTTTTGGTAAATCAGCACGTGCTGTTCTTGGTTCTAATAATTTAGGTGTTAATTGTCAGTTCGACTTAACTGAATTTGCAGATGCACCTAGAATGTTTCATGAAATTGGTATTATTTCTGGTGTCGAAGGTGTAACAGCTAATACTGTTATTAATCCATTACAGTCACTTAAAATTACCAGTATGAATGCTTTATCATCTAATGCAACTAATAATATTAGTATGGCAGTAGGTACAGGTAATACACTAACAGCAGAAGCTTATATAGATCATACAACTGTTTTGGGTGATGTTACAACTGTATATTATCACCAATCAGATGAAACCGGATATATATCTTTTGACTCAGGATCTTCACTTATGGATTCGAATGGTAATAGTTTAGGAACAGTAGATAGTCTACATAATCCTGATAATATTGATAAATTTACAGGTGATGTTATATATTTTGAGAAAAGACATAGAGTTAATAGGGTCCATGACCAGATAGAGAATATTAAACTAGTAATAGAACTATAGGAATATAGATAATGGCAAATAATAGCTATAAAGGTGCATCAGCTCCTTATTATGACGATATCCATATACCAGGTATTGATGGGTTAACACCTGCAGAAAAATTCCAGCGTATTTTATTTAAACCAGGAAGTGCGGTTCAAGCTAGGGAATTAACACAAATACAATCATTACTACAGAACCAACTATCTCATGTAGGTAGTCACTTCTTTAAAGAGGGTTCGTTAGTATTACCTGGCCATATAACTCATAACAATCAGTTAGATTATATTACGGTTACATTAGACACAACAGGAAGTTCATTAAATCCTATCTCTGATGCTAAAAATTTAATAAATGAAGTTATATACGAAACACCAGTAAATCCTAACGATGTTATACAATCACCTTTAAAGGCTAAAGTTCATGATGTTTTAGCTGTTGGTGATAATTATAGACTTTATATAACCTATACATCTTCTAATCCAGAAAGAGAAACATCTTTATTCCAAGCTGATGAAATAATAGGATTTAAACCTCAGTTTAAGGGTATTACTATAGTAAGTAATAACCAAGAAAATGGTGTTATATATAAAGCAGCAAGAACATCGATTACATCAGGTATTTTTTATATTAATAAAATGTTTGTTGTTGTTCCTTCTCATTCTACTATAACTAATGTTGAAGGTAAAGAGAATAATTATTCAGTAGGTTTAAAAGTCACTGAAGAAGTTATAGATATTACAGATGATCATACATTAGGAGATACTGCTCTAGGTACTAATAATGCTAGAGCATCAGGTGCTGATAGATTAAAGATTAAAACAGAGCTAATTTCTGTTTTATCTGGTAATAGATCGGATACTAACTTTATAGAATTATTAAGAATCTCTGATAATAATGTAATTAAGAAAGTAGATCGTACTTCTTATAATATCTTAGCGGATGAACTTGCTAGAAGAACTGCAGATGAATCTGGTAATTATACTATTAAACCTTTTACATTAAATATATCTAATTCATCGGATGGTGCTAATTTTCCTACAATGTTAGGGAAATCTAAAGCTTATGTACAAGGATATGAGATAGAAACTATTGCAGATATTCCTCTTGATATTCCAGTAGCTACAAAATCTGAAGTTTTAAATACAACAGTATCTGTTGGTCAAAGTCCTTTTGTTACAGTAACATCAGATTTGACTGGATATTATATACCAGAAAAGAAACTAGAATTATATTATACTAATAATGATGTGGTTACAGTAGTAGGGCAATTTAGAATTATCTCTATAACAAGTATACCTAGTAATACTGCTGATTTAAATCTAAACATAAAAGAGTTTGTGTTTGAGCCTAACTATACAATACCACATGAATTTAAAGATAGTTTACAAATCAGACAAGAGAATGAAACCAACGAAGTTATTTTTAACGCTAATGTTGCTGTGGGAGGCTATTCTAAAATAGATACAGCTGCATTAACGGGTAATATATATGAAATAAAAGAGAATGGAATCTCTTTATTAAGTACAACTTCTGAAGACTCTACAGAAGCTAAAACAGGTCAAGTTAATTATTCTGTCATGGCAGCTATGCAAGGTACAGTTGATAGTATCGATGGTACTGCAGCGACTATTATTTTAGATGTACCAGTTGGTTATACACTAGATAACACAAAACTAGTAGGTACTTATATATTATCTGCAACTAATATACCAAGTCCGGTTAATGGGTCAGGATCTGGGGCAAATACAGTAATAGTTAATAATACAAATCTTTTAGAAGGTGATACTGTATTTACGTCTGCTGCCGTAAATGAGACAGCTGATAAAAGAAATCCTAAAATTAAGACACTAACTGAAGCTTCTGTTGTTAGTTTTAGTGCTGCAACTGGAAACCTAGGTAAGTATGATGTTTATGATATACTATCTGTTGTAAATGGTGATGATCCTGAAGATACTACAGACTATAAATCACAGTTTATTTTAGATAGAGGTTATACTGATGATTATTATAAACCGTCATTATTAAATTTAAACCCTAGTTCTAGTAGTAGTCTACCCGACCAACTAACTGTAAATTTAAGATACTTTAAGCACTCAGGATCTAGTGATTTCTTTACACGAGAATCTTATCAGGATATTACAGATAATTCCAAATTACCTACATACTATTCAGAAAAATATGGAAAAGAAATATCAGTAGGTAATATAGTTGATTTTAGAAGGGAGTCACCAAATGCACTGAATAGCACTTCTACTTCTACAATTTCTCTAGAGCCTAAATCTGTATTAGAAGTGAATACTGCAGTAGCTTTTGGTAGAAAAGATAGTATTGTTTTAGACACATCCGGTGTTTTTTCTGTAATTAAAGGTACACCTTCAAGTAAACCTGTTGCCAGAAAAGTTCCTAAAAACACAATTAAATTATATGAATTAACAATACCTGCTAATTCATTAGATGCATCTCTTATTGATATTAAACGAATAAATAACAAACGTTATACAATGCGTGATGTAGGTAAGATTGAGTCTAGAGTAGATCGGTTAGAATACTACACTTCATTGTCGTTATTAGAAAATCAAGCAATGTCTGATAATATAGGTAATAGACTTAAAGCTGGATTTATTGTAGATGATTTTACAACACACGGCCGTGGTGATACAACTAATCCAGATTATAAATGCTCTGTCTGGCCAGAAATGAATGCACTAGGTCCTAGATTTATAGAAGGTAATATACCTTTTAAATGGGAAGATTTCCCGGGTTTTACAAATCTTATAGAAAACCCACTACCTCCTGAGTCAGATCTTAATATTAGAAAAACTGGAGATATTTTAACATTAGACTATGAATCTACACGAGAAGTTTCTGTTTCAGTATTAAATGCTACTAACTTTATTAATGTAAATCCATTTAATGTATTTGATTTTACTGGCAATGTAACCATATCACCAGCTACTGATGACTGGAAAGATACAAACCGTAAACCTGATGTTGTGTTTACACAAAATAGTTTATATGACGCTATGCTACCTTTAATAGATCAAAGTTCTATAGGTACTGTATGGAATGAATGGGAAACACATTGGACAGGTGTATCAGGATCTGCCGAAGATAGAAATGCTGTACCTGAATGGATAGGAAATACTCTTACTAGATTTACACACCAGGATCAGACCCGATCGGGTATCTCAAATGTCTTAACTGAAACGAATGAAGTTACAGATATGGGTGATAGAGTAGTATCTGTTGATTTAGCTCCATTCATGAGAGCGCGTTTAATATCATTTAAAGCAACTGGTTTAAAACCTAATACTAAATTATTTGCATTTTTTGATAATATTAATGTAACACATTATTGTAGAAGTGAATCAGTATTTATTGATCATAATGCAACTGGTGATTACCCTGCTGATTTAATGGTAGAGAACTATGGTGCAAATTGGGCATCAATTCCTTATATAGGTGCAGGGACACATCCTGCAGGTGTTAATGAACTAATGTCTGATGATGCAGGTGCTATAACAGGTTCTTTTTGGTTACCTAATAATGATATTATTAAGTTTAATACAGGAACTAAAACTTTTAGATTATCAGACACAGGTCATAGACATCTAGAAACTACTACAGCTTCAGCTGATTATTCTGCAACAGGTTTAATAGAGAATGTAGAAAATACATCATTATCTACAAGGTTACCTATTATCACATCATCAGAAGTAACAGGTGAGCGTGATCATGTAACAATGGATGTTAGACACAGAGATCCTTTAGCACAGTCATTTGTTCTTAAAAGAGCTGAATACCCAGAAGGTTTATTTGCAACTTCTATATCAGTATATTTTAAAAGAAAGGATATGAATATACCAGTTACCTTAGAAATAAGGGAAATGCAAAACGGTATACCTACACAACAGGTTCTTCCTTTTTCTAGAGTTGAGTTGACACCAGATCAAGTAACTGAGATTACACATAAAACATCAGGTTGGGGTAACTTGACTGAAGAAGAGAAATATGCTACAGGTCTAGAAATGGCCACTGAATTTAAGTTCGATTCATTAGTTCATTTAGCACCAGGTGTAGAATATTGTTTTGTATTGATAGCTAATACAGATAACTACGAAATATGGTATCATAGAATAGGTGAACCTTCATTCTTTACTAATGAAATATCAGCAAGTCAGTTACATACAGGGGTGATGTTTAAATCACAAAATGCTTCAACATGGGAACCTGATTCGGAGTCAGATATTCCATTCTCAATATCACGTGCAGTATTTGACACTACCTCTAATGGTACAGTTAAACTTATCTCTGATATTCCTGAATATATTAGATTAAAAAATAATCCAATTACTGTTCAATCTGTAGCAAATGTTGCTAACAGTAATATTACTAAAGTATTTGTACAACAGGATAATCATGGATTTAAAGTTGATGATAATGTAAAACTTGATGGTATTATATCTTTAAATGTATCAGATACTATATCTGGGTTTGCACCATCATTACTAAACACAACCCATGTAATAAAAGGTGTTAATTCTATTAATGAATATTATATAGAATTAGATTCAGGGCTTCGGTCAGTTAATACTAATACATCAGTTAATACACCTACCCAATGGGGAACAATGCAAGTAGGTGGAAATAATGTGTTATCTACATATTCTATACCCTACTCAGAATTCTATTTCGGTGTTGCTCAGATAGAGCCTAATGGTACTAGTATAGATTGGGTTTCTGAGCATGCACTTAATAGTAATAGTGGAACAGCATATTTAAATATAGATGCTAATGTTACCCATACAGATACTAATAACGTATTAACTGTATCTTCAAACAAAGATACTAGTATAACTCCTAAGGTAAGTAAAATAACAGGTTCATTATATAGTGATAATGATTTAGTATCACCTATTGTTGATTTAGATAGAATGTCTTATATTACTATAAATCCTGTTATAGATGATACTGAGGTTTTAGCATCTTATATTACTAAACCTATAGTATTAGCAAACGCATCAAATAATATAGATGTATTTTTAGATTACCATTGTCCTACTGAATGTACTATTAAGGTAAAATATCAATATAAAAGAAATGGGGATTGGGTTGATATAGTTGACTTTCCAGAAGGTACTTTAGATAATAATAATACATTAGATGAAGCACACTTAGAAAGTGGTGAAATACAAGAATTTACTGTTTTTAGGATTAAGATAGAAATGTTTTCTACAAAACAACATATTATACCATTTATAAGAAACTTTAGAGCTATTGCTGGCGTATGAGAATAGAAGGTCATAATGATTATATTCGGGATAATTCCGGTGCTATCATACTAAAGAATAACAATAAAGTAGATAAATATAAAAACCAGTTGAAGTTACAGACTGAAGTATATAAACTTAAAAAAGAAGTTGACCTATTAAAAAGGCAAATAAAAACAATATTGGAGAGTAATAAATGAATAATAACCATATAGTTATTAATGATTGGGATACTTTTAAAGAATGGAAGACTAAAAGTAATCAATTAGCTGCCGCTATAGGTGATACGGACAAAATTACAGTAACATTAGAATCTACTATTGTTGACGAATTATTAAAACTACAAAGTAATAATATTGATGAAAACCGGATAAAGGATATAGTAGGTGCTATGATCGGGTCATCAACCGAAAATGGTATTGATATTGTTTATAACGCAGCTCAAAACCATTTAACATTTACTGTTATTGGTGGATCTGGATCTGGTGGATCTGCTAATGGGTTTTCTGGTATATTTGATTCCGTTGAAGGTATAGATAGTCTATATGCTTATTGGCAGCAGAATGGTGGTGACGCTAATGGTAATACTGATATTGATGCATTCTTCCAAGATATTGTTGTAGGACCTACAGGAACTACAGGTATTAATGGTGTTCAAGGTATGGATGCCGATGATGGAATTTTTAGGATGGCTCTTCAAGTATATTATAGAACAGAACATAACCAAGCAACACCTCCTAATATACCTGATACTAATAACGGATCTATATTTGATTTACTAGGTTCCGGACCTTCAGCATTTACACCACCTACAGAATGGTCTACAACAACTCCTTTACCTTTAAGTTCTGACCCTGCCGAAATAACTCTGGAAAAACTTTGGGTTTCCACTACTATAATTGAATCTCTTCATACTTATAACCAAAGTAAAGAATACCAACTTGGTGATAGAGTAATATTTAATAATAATACTTATGAATATACATTAGATCCTGTTGCCGGTACTCAATTAACTTTAGATATCTCCTCTAATTATGCAGCGATACCACCTGACTATACTGAGGATACTAGTTTAGTATATTCATCAGATCCAGGAATTACACCAGGCTTTTATACCTCATTTTACAATAATTATAGAATTTCTATTAATGGTTATAATTTTACAGAATTACAACCTGTTGGTAATGGTTTAAATGGTAGTTGTTGGAATCTAGTAGAAGTAGAAATTGGCGGTGCAAATGTTTCGATAGGTACTAAATTGTATAATATCCCTGATTGGTCTTCTCCTGTAAGACAAGACTTGGCAGGTGATGGTAATGATGGTAAGTCAAGTGCTAGAATAAACGTCTATACATTATCACCTGATAAAAATACTACTCCCAGTTCTCCTATAGGAGGAGTGTATACTTTTACTGGTGAGGGTGCATTAACTGGTATTGCGGCTGGTGCTGGTGATGCCGCTGGTCGAGAATGGGTAACAAATTATAAGGACGCTACTCTACCAGGTGGAACTACAACATATGAAAACGACAGAGATCAGGGTGTTTTGTTTTATGCTACTGTAAACTTTTCTGCTGAGGGTCCAACAGGTACTGCATATCATACAGATGATGGTACAGCAACAGGTACTGCAATAGACTGGGGCATGGTATTAAGATCTGGTACTGATGGTGAAAACTCAACAAACTTTCAGATATTAAGGTTATATAAAAGATTAACAGACGTTGAAGCTGGAGTTGAGGTACATCCTATTAACGGTGTAGGTTCAACACCACTTCCAGTACGATTTAATTTCGATACTGACCAGTTAGAATTTAGTTATACTGCAGGTGGTACTGTATGGCATAGATGGCCACAAACTCCTAAAGACTTAGTTAGACTGGAAGCACCTACAACAGGTCACGGTAGCGCATCTACATTTTATTCAGCAGCTGATTTTGATGCTACTGCTAGAGCTGGTGGATTACCTAGTAGTGATTATTCTATAGCAACAAATGAAAATAGACTAATTACTCAAGCTAGAATTGATGCAGGTGGAGATTTCACTGGAATTGATCCAAAATACATTGGGTATTATTTAGGATCTCCTAAAGATATAATTGACGAGACTGGATCTTGGTATTCCCAGATGCTGACATCAACAGATGCCAAATCGCATGATCATAACTTATATGTTATTGAATCATCAGCATCTTCTATTATCAAAGAAACTGATAATGTTGACACAACGTTGGCTTGGTTTCCTGACAATATATTCCCAGATGCTAAGCATACCGAAAATGGTTATAATGGAGTTGATGGTGTTGAAGGGCAAACTATTAAAGAAATTTCACTTTGGACTCGTACATTATTAGGCGCAGCTGAACCAACAATTGTTTCACCAAATACATTCTATGAGTTTAGTGAAATAGATACTAACGGTAATTCCGTTGATACTAATATAATACATGACATTCCTACAGCAGGAAACTGGTTTATATCATCACGGAATAATTTAAATAGTGATAATACATTTTCTACTGACAATTCTGGTAGTCTTTGGGTGGACGATGACCCACACTATAAAGCAACAAGTAATGCAATTTATCCTAAAGCTTGGAGTGTTTGGGAATCTTACTCTATTGGTAGATATGTTGTATATTACGGAAGAACTTATGAATGTATACAAGCTACTACTCATGATAGAGATGATCGTGCTATAGAGCAATATGAGAATCCAAGTATATTATCCGCTAACTGGACTGAGGTTACAGTAAGTGGTAAGTCAGGTGTCTATTCTCGGATTATTCCCACAGCATCTTGGGATATATCTGCAGAGGTAGTAGGTAATCAAGGTCCTGCCGGTGATGATGGGTCTAAATTCTATAGTGGTGTAAACGCTCCTACAATTCAATTAGTAGGTGATTTAAACCCAGATGGAACTCAACGATATAGTTTTACCGCACCATCAACACTAGTGGGTACAATTGTAAGAAGAGGTGATCAGTATGTCGACTCACTAAATGGTGAAATTTGGGAGTTTCTAGTAGATGCTGTTGATGCTACTTTAACTAACGCAGTATCCTTATGGGAAATGGACATAAAAGGTAAAGAATATGACTGGATTTATCGTACTTGGCATTTACCATCAACCGAAGGTCAGGCCAGTAGTGCTAATTCCGATTTAGCAGTTGCGGCTGCTAATGCAGAGTTACTTACAGCAAGGCGGTTAACTCAGACAAGAACACCATCAGAGCCAAATCCACTTCCTATAATAGATACTCCTAATGCGGGTAACAGTTCTGTTGGGTCAGATGATGTGTGGGTGACTGAAATGCCTGCATATAATCCATCTGAATATATTATATTAGGTACAAACATATCATATCATAGAGGGACTTCATTACCTGGAAAGGCTGTATGGGACTCTATTACAAATTCAGTAGATGCCTCTGCATGTGATGTGTACTCCTCTACTGAATCATATAAAACAGGTGATAGTGTATCCCATAATAGTACAGCTTATGTAGCTTTAACTAGTAGTATAGGAACAGTACCAGGTACAGATCCTAATACATGGTATGCATTTGGTAAGAATTTCCTAGCTTATGGAAATTCTATTGACTTGGCAGGGAAAGTAGGAGACTCCGAAAGATGGTTTTACGGTCATGCAGACCCTACAGTTGGTGATATAGCTACATATGGTATTTGTGCTGATTCGTTAAATGCACAGGGCCAGAGTGAACCTATAGCATGTACTGTATCAAACACAGCAGAACGATTAGATTATGTTAATGGTTCTATGTATATACGAACTCAGCCAGAGGAAGAATCTGCTTATACACTTAATGTTGATGAGACTACAAATCCTCCTACAATAACTTGGGTTCAGAGTATTCAGAGTCTAAGAGGTAACGATGGGGATCAGTCAATGACATTGTACTGGTCTGAAGCACAATTAGCTAGTGAAGCCGTACCAACCAAACTAGCTAATGTAGTATCAGGTGACGGCAACCCAAGTCCTAAAAATGTAGAGACAAATAATAGTACTGGTGATTATTATGAAGGTTGGCAGAAAGATCCACTTCTACCAACAACTGCAGAAGGTTATTATACTTATTCAATAACAGCTTATAAAGACAATGGCGATACATCTGGTGATGGTGGTGGAACTTGGTTTTTTAGTGAGGTAAGTACTACAGGATCATCTGTATGGCATCTATCTCATACAGATGATCCTAATAGCCATACTTTTACTAGACCTGTTACTGATGGTGACTTTTATGTTCAGAAAGCTAGTAATGGTGTAACAGAGACAATATGGACTTATCAGAGAGACACACAATTATGGGAAGTACTAGTTCAAGAAATGGCAGGAACTAGTTGGTATGATGGTGTAGGTAATCCTAATAACAACGCATTCTCTGGAATAGGAAGAGTAGATGACCATTATTTAGATACTAGTGCTAGTGAATCGGTCTGGAAAAAAGTAAACAATGCTGGTGTACTTTCATGGGAAGATACTGGTCGAACACTCGAAGGTGCAGAGGGTGGAAGTCTTGAGTTTGCATTTACTCAAGCAAGTGTGAATAAAACAAGTGTTCCTGCACCAGCTGGAACGCATACAATAAATGATACTACATTCGGAACGTGGAACAGTGAGGGTGAAACTGATACATGGCGAACTACACCATTAGCTGTTATAGCTACAGGTAAGAAAGTTTGGTGTTCTATGGGTAAAACCGAGCCTGGTAGTATTAATATTACAACATGGACAACACCTACACCATTAACAGGTGATGTTGGTCAGACAGGTCCT